>JAEEGH010020185.1_pt1 | contig 13890 bp, 9 predicted proteins | sample 9134181 | NCBI WGS metagenome assembly JAEEGH01 (sample SAMN16246544, study PRJNA631951) | gut metagenome | biome: gut microbiome; feature: rumen; material: DP-attached | host: Bos | place: Iran: Karaj | collected 2018-10
ATGGGAAGAGCTGCCTGCTCCTCTGGGTGAGCCTGCTTGTAAGCTGGCTGTCGATCCCGACTTTAAAGTTTTGGGTGAGCGTGAGAGCATCAAGCAGAAATACACCAAATTTGTGGATTGGGCCACAGAGAACAATCCCGAACTTTCCAAGTGGTGGAAGTAATAACGACATCAAATACTTAGGTTTATATAATGACGAAAGGGGCGGTTGCGCGAGGCAACCGCTCTTTTTTTCATTTATTCGTCGAGACAGATGAAAAATTTTATTTTTTGCCTACGAAAAGTTTGTTATTTGTTACTATCTCGTTATAATTAACACTATTTAACTGCAAAACGATTGCAACATTTATATATTATGTTTATCTTTGCACCAGATTTCAACCGATTTTACGAAAAAAACAATTAATAAATAAGTATAAACCCTCTAATTTAAAAACAAAAAATGAAAAAGTATTTGATGATTGGATTCGCAGCCCTTGCAATCGCAAGCTGCGCGAAGCATGACTTCGAGACAATGACTCAAGAGCAGATTATCAAGGCTGAGTATGACGCCAAGTTCGTTGCTCAGTTTGGTCAGCCCGCCTCTAACCACACTTGGGGCTTCGGTGCTACTACTCGTGCAGCAGCTCCTGCGTTCACCCGTGCCGTACCTGGAATAACGTTCCCAACATTCAGTGATAGCAAGTGTCCTTCTATGCCTACAAAGTATAAGAACACACTTACTGATGCAATAAAAGATGGTGCTATTTATGCTAAGACCTATGCGGAGGAACACCCACACGATAAATATCCGAAGGGTGCCACAATATACATCGACGAAGCCTATCCGCAATTTCACGGCGAGAACCAAGTTGGGAATGTAGATAATCTGATTATCTATGTGGATGGTATTATCACTTTGGATGAAGCCTTTAGTCAGAATGACGAAGGTACAACCCTTTGCGTGACTGAGAATTCTACGCTGAAGTTGAAAAATGTCAGAGAAAACCTGACAATATATCTGGCTCCAAAGGCAACTCTTGATCTTTCAGAGAGTACATGCTATGTTACAGACCCGGTAACATATGTAACCAGTCAAGTGAATGGCGCTGTGTTCACCAAGTCTACTGCTGCTCTCTATATGAGCTCAGGTAGTACTGTCTCAGGTGGAACTTTGTACTTTAAGGATGGTTATACAGTACTGAACGAAGCGGGTACAATTGATGTAGACGAGCTCCATGTAGAGAATGGTGCCATTTTGTTTAACAAAAACAAGATTGATGTTGAGGGTGTTATCGCCCTTAGAAACACCAATGGTGAGCTTGTAAACTTTGATGAGATTGACGCAGCCTCGATGACTTTGGATGCTGGTGCTATGTTTTATAATGTATCAGGCGGTCAGGTTGACATAACTGGATTGACCAAACTGAATAATGATGGCGGCACTAACAAATGGCAGAATAGCGGCAAGTTCAATACTCAAACATTCGAAATCACTGGAGGTTGTGGCGAGCCTGCAGCTTTCAATAACTGCCACATGAGTGTTACAAATCAATTCTATATGAATCATGGTTATTTCGTGCTTGATGGTGGTGCAGCAGTAGAGTGTGGCTCATTCAGATGGGATGACGACAACTATTTCGACATGGGTAGCAAAGCCTTGCTGAGTATTAGTGGTCAGCTGATTGCCAATAATAATGACACTGGTTACGGTTTCTATGGTAAAGGTAGTGAGTATGCTGTCATTCAGGCAGGTTCTGTTGTTAAAGAAAGCGAGGGTAAGTTCCGTGCTGCCTATTTTGGCAACCTCTTTATCGATACCAATAATCACTTTCCACAGGGTCGTTCGTCTGCCGATGGCACATGGTATACTTGGGGTGAAGGTGTGAAGTTCAGCTTCACTGATGAAAATGACGAGGGTGCCACGAAGGCTACCGACTTCAGCATCACTATCGAAAAGGACAATGATGGTGGTTGTACTCCTGGTTATAGCTATGATCCCGATCCTGTTGTTTACGAGGGCCGTATCATGGCTGAGGACTTGACCGTTGCTGATAATTCTGACTGGGACTTCAACGACGTTGTGTTCGACTGGACTATCAAGAATAAAAAGGCATACATTAAGTTGTTGGCAGCTGGTGGTACTCTGCCCATCAGAGTTGGTGGATATCGTAGCGACAATTCCAGCCAGCCTACTGGTAGTATTGAAATTCATGGCGCTGACGCATTGGGTGGATATATGGTGAACACTGGTGTTAACACTGGCAAGACATCTGCGGAGTTTGTTCTTACAGACCACGAATATGCAGATCACGATGGTAACGACATTCTTGTCACAGTCTATAAGGGCGGTGAATGGATAGAGATTACTGCAGAACAGGGCGAACCCGCAGGTAAGTTCAACGCACCCATTAATACTCTGTGGTGTGAAGAGTATGCCAACATCAAGAAGGTTTATTCCAGCTTTGCATCATGGGTTAAGAATTCTGAGGTAGAATGGGCAGTTAATCCTACAGCTAAGTATGTTGACTATGAGGACGTCAACGACAACAAGAAGGAAGCTGCAGCAGTTGCAGAGTAATTAGACATCAAATACTTTGATTTTATATAATGAGGAAGGGGCGGTTGCGCGATGCAACCGCTCTTTTTTTGGCATACGGGGATTTGAGTAGGGTTGGTAGGTTTTGGTAGGTTAAGATAGGAAAATAAAAGAAAAAGAGCTTTTCTTTTTGTATTTCTCTCACTTATTCGTACCTTTGCATCATATTATGGCCGACGAGCAAAGAAAAATTGACGGATATAAGTCGCTAAAGGTTTATCAGAAGGCAGTATGTGTGTTTGACATTACTGCATATTTTGTGGCCCATTTCATGGATAGGGGTCACGACCGCACTGTCGACCAGATGCAACAAGCGGCTCGTTCCGGCAAGCAAAACATCGTAGAAGGCTATAGCGACGCTGAGGGATCGACTGAGAGTGAACATAAACTGACGGTGATAGCCAAGGGCAGTCTGGAGGAGTTGAAAGAGGACTTCCAGGACTATCTCCGCACGAACGGTTTGGAAATGTGGGGTCAGGACAATGCGAAGTATCAGGCTTGCATGCCGTTGTTTAAGAAGCATAACGACTCTGCGTATTATATGCGGCAGATAGAAGGGCGCAGCGATGAGGATATTGCCAACATAGCGTTGATTGTCATCTATCAGGCGTTGGCGATGCTGCAAGGCTATATTGCCTATATCAACAGGAAATTCCTGACAGAAGGCGGCGTGAAAGAGCAGAGATTTAAAAGGAGATTAGAATATAGGGAGAGTAGGGATGGTAGGTATAGTAGGGATGGTAGGTTTAGTAGGGAGAGTAGGTCGAGTAGGGATGATGACCCTAACCAACCTAACAACCCTAACACACCTACCTCCCCTAACAACCCTAAAAAATAGAAAGAAAACTATGGTACTGAATTATATCTGGATAGCGTTTTTTCTGGTGGCGTTTGTGATTGCTGCCGTGAAGCTGGTGTTTATGGGCGACTTCGACGTGTTTCCTGCGATGATGGATTCCACGTTCTCGTCGTCGAAGACGGCCTTTGAGATTTCGCTGGGGTTGACGGGTGTGCTGTCGCTCTGGCTGGGCGTGATGAAGGTTGGCGAGAAGGGCGGTGTGGTCAACGTGCTGGCCCGCGTGCTGTCGCCTGTGTTTACCAAGTTGTTCCCCGATATTCCCAAGGGTCACCCCGTCACGGGCAGTATCTTTATGAACATTGCCGCCAACATGCTGGGTTTGGACAATGCCGCCACACCCCTTGGCCTGAAGGCAATGGAGCAGATGGAGGAAGTTAAGAATGAAGAATTAAGAGTTAAGAAAGATAGTGGCGCCATCAGCGACGACGAATTCCAACGGCTGAAGGTAACGGCGTCGAACCCGATGATCATGTTCCTGGTGCTGAACACCAGCGGACTGACACTCATCCCCGTCAGCATCATGGTCTATAGGGCCCAGTTGGGTGCCGCTCAGCCTACGGATATCTTCATTCCTATCCTGCTGGCGACGTTCTTCTCGACGCTGGCGGGCATCATCGTCACCTCGCTCTATCAGCGCATCAACCTCGTCAACCGCACCATGCTGTTGACGCTGGGCGGAGCCTGTGCAGTAGTGGCAGGCATCATCTGGGGCTTCTCGCAGTTGTCGCCCGAGGCGATGAACAAGGTGAGCACTACCATTGCCAACATCCTGCTGATGACTATCATCTGTGGATTCATCCTGGCTGGCGTCCGCAAAAAAGTGAACGTCTACGACGCCTTCATCGAGGGCGCGAAGGACGGCTTTACGACTGCCGTTCGCATCATTCCCTATCTGGTGGCTATCCTCGTTGGAATCGGCGTGTTCCGTGCCTCAGGGGCAATGGATATGCTGATTGGCGGTATGCGCTGGTGTGTGGAACTGACTGGTGTGAATGGCCAGTGGGTCGACGCAATGCCTACGGCACTGATGAAACCCCTCTCAGGCTCAGGAGCCCGTGGTATGATGGTCGACGCAATGACCAACTACGGGGCCGACTCGTTCGTAGGTCGCCTGTCGTGCATCTTCCAAGGGTCGACGGACACCACGTTCTACATTCTGGCCGTCTACTTCGGTTCGGTAGGCATCAAGAACACCCGCCACGCCGTGAGCTGTGGCTTGCTGGCCGATTTGGCTGGCGTCATTGCGGCGATTGCGATTTGTTATTTCTTCTTTGGGTAGGGGGAAGTAGGTAAAGTAGGTTAAAGTAGATTTTAGTAGGTTATGGGAAAATTAACTACCATCTTCAAGGATACCGCCATTTACGGCCTGTCGAGCATCATAGGCCGTTTTCTGAACTATCTGCTCGTGCCGCTCTATACAGCGCAGCTGTCTGCGGCCAGTGGCGGCTATGGCATCATCACCAACATCTATGCCTATGTGGCGCTGGCGATGGTGTTGCTGACGTTCGGCATGGAGACCACCTATTTCCGTTTCACCAACAAGACGCACACCGACTCGCAGACCGTCTATGGCACCACGCTGATTACGGTGGGGTCGCTGTCGCTGGTGTTTGCCGCGTTGGTGTTGCTGTTCTTGTCGCCCGTCAGCCAGCTGATGGGCTATGGCGAACATCCTGACTATGTGGGTGTGATGGCGGTGACGGTGGCCATCGACGCTTTCCTGTGCATCCCCTTTGCCCATCTGCGCCAAGAGAAGAAGGCGTTGAAGTTTGCCGCCCTGAAACTGCTGAACATCGTGGTCAGCATCGTGTTGAACGTCATCTATTTCCACTACATGGACGGCAAGGACGTAGGCTACGCGTTCTATATCAACCTGGTGTGTACGGCGATGTTGGCCGTTTGCCTCGTTACGGAGTACACGGGATTCCGTTGGCGACTCGACACGAAGCTGTTGCGCTCAATGCTCAGCTATTCGTGGCCCATCCTGATTCTGGGCTTGGCGGGCATCCTGAACCAGACGGCCGACAAGATGCTGTTCCCCTATATCTATAAGGACGGCGACATGTTGGCGCAGTTGGGCATCTATGGCGCCTGCTCGAAAATTGCGATGATTATGGCGATGATTACGCAGGCCTTCCGCTTTGCCTATGAGCCCATCGTCTTTGCTGGCGTCAAGGACAAAGACCAGCACGAGATGTACGCCAAGGCCATGAAGTATTTCATCATCTTCACGCTGTTGGCGTTCCTGATAGTGGTGGGTTATATGGACGTCCTGAAATACATTGTCCGCAATCAGGACTATTGGGTAGGCTTGAAAGTCGTACCCATCGTGATGGCGGCAGAGATTATGATGGGTGTCTATTTCAACCTGTCGTTCTGGTATAAGGTCATCGACAAGACTATCTGGGGAGCCGTCTTTTCGGGCATTGGCTGTGCGGTGCTGCTGATTGTCAACGTCGTCTTCGTGCCCCGCTATGGCTATATGGCCTGTGCGTGGGGAGGATTCGCCGGATACGGAGTGGCGATGCTCATCTCCTATATCGTAGGACAGAAGTACTACCCCATCAATTATCCGCTGAAGGAAATAGCGCTTTACGTCGTGCTGGCGCTTGTGCTTTACGGACTGATGTATGTGGCCAGCGACTGGCCCACGCTTCTCTCACTGGCGTTCAACACGTTGCTGCTCGTGGTGTTTGCAGCGGTCATCGTCAAGCGCGATATGCCGTTGGAGAATCTGCCCTTTATCGGACACTATTTCCGACGTCCCAAATTTAAAGTTCACTAAAAATAGTATCATATGAAAAAAATTCTAGTATCACTAGTATGCCTAGTATCTCTAGTTAATGTGGCACGTGCCGATGAGGGCATGTGGACACTGTACAACCTGCCTACTGCCGTCTACGACCAGATGAAGCAGTATGGCTTCGAGTTACCCATGGAGCAGCTCTACCAGAGCGACAATGCGGTGAAGAATGCTGTTGTCAACTTTGGCGGTTTCTGCACGGGTGTCGTCGTGTCGCCCGACGGACTGGTGTTCACCAACCACCATTGTGGTTTCGACGCCATCCGCCAGCACTCTACCGTTGAGCACGACTATATGCTGAACGGCTTCATCTCGAAGTCCTACGAAGAGGAGTTGCCCAACGAAGACTTGTTCGTCAGTTTTATGGTTGACCAGAAGGATGTGACGGATCAGATTTTCCCCCACATCAAAGGTCTGTCGCTCATCAAGCAGGGCGAGTATGTGGACAGCGTGGAGAATGCGTGGCAGAAGGAAATCCGTAAGCAGGACTCTACGCTGCGTGTGGAAGTAAAGCCTTTCTACGAGGGCAACAAGTACTATATGACCACCTATCGCGACTTCGAGGACGTGCGCCTGGTGTTCGCTGTTCCCAAATCGATGGGTAAGTTTGGTGGCGAGACCGACAACTGGATGTGGCCTCGTCAGACGTGCGACTACAGCGTGTTCCGCATCTATGCCGACCCCAAGACGAATGGTCCTGCCAAGTATTCGAAGGACAATGTGCCCTATCACCCCAAGTCGTGGGCGCCCGTTTCCATGCAGGGCTACAAGCCGGGCGACTTCTGTATGATTATGGGTTATCCAGGAAGTACGAGTCGCTATCTGTCGTCGTATGGCATTCAGGAGCGTCGCGACGCCTTGAATGCTCCCCGTGTTCAGGTTCGTGAGGTGAAGCAGGAAGTGATGTTGCGCCACATGCGTGCTTCGGAGGCTGTGCGCATCATGTACGAGTCGAAGTATGCCCACTCTAGCAACTACTGGAAGAATTCGATTGGTATGAACAAGTGTATCGACTCGATAGGACTCATCCAGCAGAAGCAGCAGTTCGAGGCCCAGATTCGCCTGTGGCAGGATTCTACGGGCTATCTGAAGGGAGAGCTCGACTTCGACAAACTGGGCAAACTCTATCAGCAGCGCATGAAGTTGACTCGTCTGCGCACCATTTTCCGAGAGACCTTCTACACATTCGACGACGAGATCTCGACGCGTGCCTGGAAATGTAACTGGGGCATTCAGGTTCATGGTCCGAAGGGCAAGCCCAAGAAGCAGTATTACCTGTTCGACGACAACAGCAAGGAGTGGGACGAGGCTACCGACTGCGAACTCCTCGCTACGCTGATTCGTAACTATCGCCAGCAGGTCGACAAGGAGTATCTGCCCGATTTCTACGAGACCATCGACCAGAAGTTTGGTGGCGACTATACGGCCTACGTCAAAGCTCTGTATGTGAAGTCGATTCTGATGAAGAGCGGCAAGCCCATCTATTTCAACAAGAAGAGCTACAACAAGGATTTGGGCGTGCAGTATGGCATCTCGATTAGCGAGATTATGGCCAAGATTAATGCCGACTTCAATCAGTATCGAGACGATATTGCCGAGCAGGAACGACTGTTGTGTGCCGCTGTGCTCCGCATGGAACAGGATATGCCCAACTATTCGGATGCCAACTTCACCCTGCGCATGACCTACGGACAGATTGGTGAATACACGCTGGGCGGACGTCCTTCAGGCTATTACACCACAGCCCGCTCGTTGTGGGAAAAGATGCAGAAGGCCGACGAGAACTTCGAGTATTTCGCTGAGCCCGTGATGCACGAGCTGCTCTCGAGCAAGGACTTCGGACCTTATGCCGATTCGCTGACAGGTACTATGCAGTTGTGCTTCCTGTCGAACAACGACATTACGGGAGGAAACTCCGGCTCTCCCATTTTTAACGGCAAAGGCGAGTTGTTAGGACTGGCCTTCGACGGCAACTGGGACAGTCTGTCTTCCGACATCTTCTTTGATCGCCAACTGGCCCGCACCATCAATGTTGACGTGCGCTACATGTTGTTCATGATGGACCGCTGGGGACACGCCGATAGACTTTTAAAGGAAATCAACGCGAAGTAAAAATAGTGAAGGTAGGGTTTGGCCCTACCTTCTTTTTTCTTATTTCTTCTTGCGAGGTTTGCGGATGGCCCAGCCTTCCTCGCTGAAGTCAGGTATTTCGCCCTTCAGCTCTTTATTGGCTTTGCTCTTTTGGGGCTTAGTGTCAACGTGCGACTTTGCTTTTGCACCCTTCGACTTCATGCCGTTGGGATTCAGGAATTGCATCCATTCGTCCTTTTGGTAAATCCTGACGTCGTTGGGGGATTTATTTTCCTTGTTAGGGCGAGTAGGTCGGGTAGGTTTTGAAGGTCGGGTAGGGCGAGAAGACCTCGACGGAGCGGTTTCTTCAGCATCGTTGCAACGCACTTCGCGATTCTTGTAACGCTGCCCGTTGACGTATTTGATGACACGTTGTGCGTCTTCCTCAGGTACTTCGAAATAACTGATGGTAGTCAGCAGGTCGATGTGGCCCACTTCCACGTGTCCGCGAACATTCTTGTTGAGAAATTGCATCAGTTCGCCAGGATAGAAACCATCCTTCTTGCCTAGATTGATGAACAGCTTGCGATAGCCTGCTGAGGCAGCAAACGACTGACCTTTCTCGCGCTTGCCACGTTCTTTGCGCTCTTTGCCGTCTTCGCCCCGTTTGTTGCTGACGGGCTCAATCTCAGGGGCATCAGCATAGTAAGCCAGGAAACGGCCAAACTCCAGCGAGACAATCTTCTTGATCAGATCGTCCTTGTCGATATATTCGAAATAGCGGCTGATGTCCTGCATGAAGGGGGCAATCTGCTCCTCGTCGACGTCGCTCTTCACAATCTGGTCCATTACCTTGTAGAGCTGTTTCTTGCAAATCTCCTCGGCCGAGGGGATGGTGCCTTGTTCGAACTCCTTGCCAATTTCCTTCTCAATATTGCGAATCTTATGCTTTTCGCGTGAGTGGACAATGCTGAGCGACGTGCCTTTCTTGCCTGCACGACCCGTACGGCCCGAGCGGTGGGTGTAGTTCTCTATATCGTCAGGCAATCCATAGTTGATAACGTGCGTCAGGTCGTCGACGTCCAATCCGCGAGCTGCCACATCCGTTGCCACCAGCAGCTGAACGGTATGCTGACGGAACTTCTGCATGGTCAGGTCGCGTTGCTGTTGTGAGAGGTCGCCGTGTAGCGACTCTGCATTGTAACCATCGCGTATCAGCTTGTCGGCCACTTCCTGTGTCTCGAGTTTCGTACGACAGAAAATGATGGCGAAGATACGAGGATAGTAGTCTACCAGTCGTTTCAGCGCCAGGTACTTATCCTTCGCATTCACCATGTAGTAGATATGGTTTACGTGCTCAGCCCCTTCGTTGCGCGAACCCACCACAATCTCCTTGTAGTCGTGCAGATAGCCCTTGGCAATGCGCTCAATCTCCTTGCTCATGGTGGCCGAGAAGAGTAGGGTGTTCCTGTCTTCAGGCACGCCCTCCAAGATGGCGTCGATACTCTCCGAGAAGCCCATGTTCAACATCTCGTCGGCTTCGTCGAGCACCACATTATGCACGTCGTCCAATTGGGCTACGCCACGCTTCATCAGGTCGATGAGTCGTCCTGGTGTGGCCACAATGATTTGTACGCCTTTCCGCAAAGCACGAATCTGCTGTTCGATGCTGGCTCCACCATAGACGGCCTCAATATGGATGCCGTCCATGTATTTGGCGAAGTCGCGCATGTCGTCGGCAATCTGCAGACAGAGTTCACGGGTAGGAGCGAGGATGAGGGCATGGGGAAGTCCTCTGCCAATCTCGCCCAGCTGGGGACGGGGTTTTTCGGCAATTCTTTGCAATACGGGAATGCCGAATGCTGCCGTTTTGCCCGTACCCGTCTGGGCCAGCGCAATGACGTCATTTCGATTACCCAGCAGGTAGGGAATCACCTCTTCCTGTACAGGCATGGGCTGTACGAACCCCATCTCTTCTATGGCTTTACGAATCTCTTCGCAGACACCAAGTTCTTCAAATGTTTTCAATTACTTTATTTTATTTAATGAGTTGATTCACTGCATTTCGCCAACCTTCGTAGAGCGTCTCCTTCTGAGCGTTAGGCTGAGGATGATAGGTCTGCGTCACCTTGCGGAAGCCAGTCACTTCGTCGAAGCTCTTCCAGAGTCCGCGGGCAAAGCCGTTCATGATGACTGCTCCAAGGGCTGAGGCATCGTCGACTTCTGTGCATACCACAGGCGTATTGACCATATCAGCCTGGAACTGCATGAGGAACTGGTTCTTTGTGGGTCCGCCATCGGCAGCAATCTCCTTCAGACGTCCTCCCGTAGCACGAGCCATCACTTCTACGAGGTCTCTGATCTGATAGGCGATAGACTCGAGGGCAGCACGCAGGAAGTGAGCCTTCGTCGTTGCAAAGGTCAGTCCGAAGACGGCACCCTTCACGTCGCTCTGCCACCAGGGAGCCCCCAGTCCGGAGAAGGCGGGTACGATATATACGCCACCATTATCAGCAACACTCGTAGCCAATGCCTCCATCTCTGAGGGTTTTCCTATCAGTTGCAGCTGGTCGCAGATCCACTTTAGCGTAGCACCCGTGCTATAGATGTTACCCTCGAATCCATACCACGTTTTTCCTAATGCCGAGAAGCCTACGCTGGTCACGAGGCCTTGGGGAGCAGCTTTCGGCTCTTCACCGATGTTCACCATTACACTCGAGCCTGTGCCGTAGGTCACCTTGCCCGAGCCTGGCTTGAAGCACATCTGGCCTACCAAGGCACCATGTGAGTCGCCTAACACACCAGCAATCTGGATGGGCTCGCTGAACAAGCCCTCGCAGGTGGTTTCGCCATAGATGGCGTCGCAGGCTCTGACCTCGGGCATCATCGAACGGGGAATGTCGAACAGTGCCAGCAAGTCGTCGTCCCAGTCGAGTGTATGTATGTTGAACAACATGGTGCGCGAGGCGTTGGTGGCATCTGTGGCAAAGGTCTTGCCACCAGTCAATTTCCACACAAGCCACGTGTCGATGGTACCCATCAGCAGTTCGCCACGTTGGGCAGCCTCACGAGCCCCTTCGACGTTGTCGAGCAGCCACTTGACGCCTGAAGCAGAGAAGTTGGGGTCGATGAGCAGTCCGCTCTTCGCCATTACCATTTCAGCCTTCCCGTCAGCGCGAAGCTGACGACACAGTTCAGCACCACGCGTATCCTGCCACACCACCGCATTCGCAATGGGCTTGCCCGTCGCTTTGTTCCAGACGACAGCTGTCTCGCGCTGATTCGTAATGCAGAGGGAGAACTGAGCATTTCTCATTTCTAATTTCTCATTTCTCATTTCGAGCAAAGCTCGGATGGCCTCTATCATATTTTGATAGATTTCCTCAGCGTCGTGCTCCACCCAACCAGTCTGCGGATAGTACTGTTTGTGGTCTACGTTGGTACGGGCCACCACCTTACACTGCTCGTCAAACAGCAAAGCCTTTGTCGACGACGTGCTTTGGTCAATAGCGATGATTCTCTGCATTATTTAATAAAGTCAAGTGTTGATTTCACGATTCCTTCTGCATCCATGCCATAATGGTGGAATATCTCAGTGTTTGTGCCATGAACGACGTTCTCGTCAGGGATACCAATGATACGAACGGGAACGGGTTGCTCGCTGAGCACCTCACAGACCATAGCACCCAAACCGCCAAACTTCGAGTGCTCCTCGACAGTGACGATACGTCCTGTTTCCTTGGCTGCTTTCTTGATAGCCTCTTCGTCGAAAGGCTTAATCCACGAGCAGTCGAGCACACGGGCCGAAATACCCTTCTCCTTCAGTTGCAAGCCAGCCTGCCAAGCATGATATACCGTTTCGCCAGCAGCTACGATGGTCACATCCGTACCATCGAGAATCTGAATGGCCTTGCCTGGTACCACCTCGAAATTGTCGTCAGCATAGACGTCGGGAATAGCAGCACGTCCCACACGGACGTAGCAGGGCTTGTCGTAGTTCACTAAGAACTTGACGAGTTTCTTGGTAAAGCGCCAGTCGCTGGGCAAACAAACCGTCATGCCAGGGAAGGTACGCAGTACGGCAATGTCGTGCAACGAGTGGTGAGTAGCACCAAGGGCACCGTAGGCCACACCGCCCGAAACGCCCAAGATGGTCACGGGGTTCTCTGAATAGGCAAGGTCTACCTTCACCTGTTCCAGTGAACGAGCCACATAGAAGCAAGCGGGTCCACAACAGAACACTTTTTTACCTGAATGAGCCAATCCAGCTGAGATGCCCACAGCATCCTGTTCAGCAATGCCACACTCCACAAACTGCTCAGGCAGAGCCGAGGCATAGTCGCCCAACGTCACAGAACCACGAGCATCGGTGGTTACGGCAATAATATCTTTGTCCTCACGTGCCAGTTCCAGCAATGTGTCAGTAAACTGTTTTCTACATGCAATCATATTTCTTCCTAAATTAGTAATTAGTAATTAGAAATTAGTAATTGTGATTAGTTTTGCCTTTACGTGGTAATCATAATTACTCATTACTCATTTCTCATTACTCATTAAATTAATTCTCTCTTCTATCTCTTTGACAGCGTCCTTGCACTGTTCTTCGTTCAGCACACCATGATGCCACTTGGCAATGCCTTCCATGAAGCTGACACCCTTGCCCTTCGTGGTGTTCGAAATCAGCAGATGGGGCTTCTTGTTCTCGTAGTCAATCGCATCAAACGTCTTCACGATGTCCTCCATCGAGTCACCGTTCATCTCAATGACGTCCCAGCCAAAGGCACTCCAACGCTCCTTGATGCTGTCGATAGGCATCACATCCTCTGTATCGCCACTAATCTGAAGGTGGTTGCGGTCGATGACGGCCACCAGATTATCCAACTGGTACTTGTTACCAGCCATAGCAGCCTCGTAGATAGAACCCTCGCCCTGTTCGCCGTCGCCCATGAGGACATAGGTCTTCCACTGCTTCTTATCCATCTTGGCGGCAATAGCCATTCCCACACCGATACTCAGGCCGTGACCCAACGCACCGCTGTTCACCTCAATGCCTGGCACCTCAATGGTGGGGTGTCCACTCAGAATACTTCCAAACTTACCCAGTGTGTCGAGCACTTCTGGCTTCAGGAAACCCTTTGCTTCCAACGTTACGTAAAGTGCCTCTACACAATGTCCCTTCGACAGCACAAAGCGGTCTCGCTCTGCTGCCTTGGGCTCGGCAGGATTCAAGTTCTTCATCACATGAAAATACAGTGCCGTCATGACGTTCAGACACGACAGGTCGCCACCAATGTGGCCGGCTTTGGCGGCATACACCACCTCAACAAGGCGCTTACGGTTCTTCTCCGCAAGTAATTCTAATTCTTTTACGCTCATAGTCTTTAAGTATATACTTTTATATTAAAGATGTACGAGCGTGCGATTTGTCATCAGTCTGCGACAAAATAATGCGCGTTATCTATAAACGTCCTCTTTCTTCAGTTCTACAATCTTGCCGTAACTGGATAGAGCCTTGAGGTCTGTTGTCTTCTTGTCGCCAATGATGATCCAGACGCGGCTCTGGTTGTTGCCCACGTGTTG
>JAEEGH010020192.1_pt1 | contig 13886 bp, 13 predicted proteins | sample 9134181 | NCBI WGS metagenome assembly JAEEGH01 (sample SAMN16246544, study PRJNA631951) | gut metagenome | biome: gut microbiome; feature: rumen; material: DP-attached | host: Bos | place: Iran: Karaj | collected 2018-10
TTCGGAATAGTTCTTCCGTATGTGGTCGTCACCTGCGATTGCGGTGCCGTAGTCCTTGTTGTCTGCTGCGATGGTGGCAATTTCGTAGGTTCTCCGGCCTTCCCCCTGGAACCTCTTGTCAATCGCTATGGCCTGTTTCAGCGCGGAGGGGTAGTCCTCATCCTGCAGTGTGAACCAGAGCATCAGGTGGGCGTAAACCGGAACATCGGGGTTTTTGTTGGCATATTGCAGCAGTGTCTTGCCTATAAGGTCATGCCTGCTCTTGTCCTCATCGTCGGCCATCCAGGTGGTCAGTTCGCTCTCGACGCTGTTGACCTCCGTTTCCGCTGGATGTTCCGCAGCCCAATGGAGCAGCTCATGCAGCGCCTGCTGGTAATCCCCTTTCTGCCGGTATAGCATGGCAAGTTCAAAGGCGTAGGCTGACGGTTCGCCCGTCATGGTGCGGATTCGTCCGTAGCATCGGATTGCCTGCTCCGTGAGGCCGTAGTTCAGGAAGGCGGCGGAGAGCTCCTTGAGGGCCTGGGCCGATTTTGCGTCATCGATGCAGCGGTCAAACTGCCGCTGAGCCTTGGCGCCGTTACCCTCTTTCTCATAAACCCATCCAAGGTCCACCGGAAACCGCTGCATCTTCGGGTATTGGCGCATCTGACGCTGGACAACCCTCTCCGCTTCACGGTAGTTCCCGGTCTCCAGCAGGCAGGGGAGGTAATAGGAATAGCAGTAGTTGTCAGGTTTTTCACGGAAAAGTTCGCCGAACAGCGTGACCGCTTTTTCATACTCCTGATTCTTATAATACTGTACGGCAAGCTGCTCCCGCTGGCTCCGCTCCTGTGCGGCGGCGGGGGCAAGGCAGCCGCATAATGCGGCGCAAAGTGCCATTGTTGTCAAAATGTTTTTCATCGCAAAATGAGACAACGCATGTTTTGAAATTTTATTATGTGCAAATAAATTGTTTTTGTTATGCGAAAGGAAAAAGATTTTTAACTACATTTGCATTCTTAAAATTAATGTATAGTAACAAAGTTATTCTGTTTGTATTCAGTAATTTATGATTATTGTATACCGGCAGGACGGCAAATTATCAGTAAAAAAAACGCAGAATGAAGGTTTATCAGACGAGTGAAATCAGAAATGTGGCCCTCCTGGGAGGCGCACGTGCAGGAAAAACCACCTTGGCGGAGGCCATGGCTTTCCACGGCGGAGTCATCAGCCGCAGGGGCAGTGTGGAGGACAAGAATACGGTTTCCGATTATCGGGACGTTGAATTGGAAAGGCAGAACTCCATCTATTCCACGGTGATGTATGCCGAATGGAAAAATATGAAGATTAACATGATCGACTGCCCCGGCTTCGACGATTTCGTCGGGGAGGCGGTTGCCGCCCTCCGCGTGGCGGACGCCGCGGTGCTGGTGCTGAACGCCCAGAACGGTGTTGAGGTCGGTGCCGAAGTGCAGTGGCGCAGCATCAAGCGGTTCAACAAGCCGGTTATCTTCGCAGCCAACCAGATGGATCATGAAAAGGCCAACTTTGACGAGACTGTCAGGCAGTTGAAGAATTTCTTCGGCAACGGCGTGACGGTTATCCAATATCCCACCAATGCTGTCGGCGCCGCCTTTGAGGGTGTGATCGACGTGCTGCACGGCAAGATGCTCAAATTCCCGGTGAACGGAGGTGACCCTGTTGTGGATGAGATTCCCGCCAGTGAGAAGGACAAGGCCGAGGAATTGCTGAACACTCTGATTGAAAACGCCGCCGAAAACGACGAGGCTCTCATGGAGAAATTCTTTGAGGAGGGCACGCTCACGCCGGACGAAATCAAGAAGGGTCTCCGTCTCGGTATCATCAGCCGTTCCGTGTTCCCGGTGCTCTGTTGCTCCGCGAAGACCGACCAGGGTGTTAATGCGCTGATGGATTTCATCATTGAAAATGCGCCCGCTCCCGACCAGATGCCGTTTGAAAAGACCACGGCCGGCAAGGAGCTGAAGTGCAGTTCCGCCGAACCGCTCTCCGCCTTTGTCTTCAAAGTTAATGTCGAGCAGCACCTCGGCGAGGTCGCCATGATGAAGCTCTATAACGGCGAGATGCCCGTCGGTGCGGATGTGGTTAATTCCGCCAACGGCTCCAAAGAGCGTATCTCCCAGCTGGTCTGTGTCGCCGGAAAAATCCGGACACAGGTCGAGAAGGCTTGCGCCGGTGATATTGTCGGCACCATCAAGATGAAGAGCGTCGGCACGCAGCACACGCTGAATTCCCTCAAGAATCCGGACGATGTCATTCCGCCCACGGTCTATCCTGAGCCCAAGTTCCGCACCGCAGTCCGCGCAAAGAACTCCTCCGATGACGAAAAGCTCGGCCAGATCCTGAACGACATCAAGAAGATGGATCTCACCTTCCTGGTGGAGCAGTCCAAGGAGCTGAAGCAGATCATCGTCTCCGGACAGGGTGAGCAGCACCTGAATATCAACAAGTGGATTATTGAGAAGATCAACAAGATAGAGGTTGAATTCTACGCCCCGAAGATTCCGTATCGCGAGACCATCACCAAGTCGGCCGAGGCCATGTACCGTCACAAGAAACAGTCCGGCGGTAGCGGCCAGTTCGGTGAGGTCCACATGCTGATCGAACCCTATTTCGACGGCATGCCCAACCAGACCAAATATCCCATCCGCGACACTCAGGAGTATCCGCTGGAGTGGGGCGGCAAGTTAGTCTTCAACAACTGTATTGTCGGTGGTGCCATCGACGCACGCTTCATGCCCGCCATCCTGAAGGGTATCATGGAGAAGATGGAGGAGGGGCCGCTCACCGGTTCCTACGCCCGCGACATTGTCGTCAATATTTATGACGGTAAGATGCACCCGGTCGATTCAAACGAAACCGCGTTCAAGATTGCAGGCCGTACCGCCTTCCGCGAGGCCTTCAAGAATGCCGGCCCGCGTATCCTTGAACCTATCTACGATGTGGACGTGTTTGTCCCTGCCGAGAACATGGGCGGTGTGATGACCGACCTGCAGGGCCGCCGCGGTATCGTGATGGGCATGGACAGCGAAGGCACCTATCAGATTATTCATGCCAAGGTGCCGCTGGCCGAGATGAACAAGTATTCCACCTCGTTGAGTTCCATCACCAGCGGACGTGCCTCCTACAGCATGAAATTTTCGGAGTACCAGCAGGTTCCCGCCGATGTCCAGTCCGCGCTGCTGAAGGCCTACGAGGAATCCCAATCCGATGAGGATTAATGGTTTCCCCCCATATCAAAAAAGCCGCCCACGGGCGGCTTTTTTTTGTTTGTTTGCGACGGAAAAAAATGCCGGGCTGCGGCCCTACCGCCTATTTTTTGATTGCATGGAAGAGACGTAGCGCGCTGCGTCTCTGCATCTGGATGCCCTGCGGCGGTGAAAAGAAAATGATGCGGCGGCCTGCGGCCGTCACGTTTGGGTAAAAAAAACAGGCGGTTGAGCTTGTCGAAACCGCCTGCTGGTCGTTCATGGTTCAGGGAAGGGTTATTGGCCCTTTTTGCCGAACAGATAATAAAGGGAGAATTCCAAGTTGTCCAACCCCGCTTCTGCCTTGAAGTTTTGGTTCTCGCTGCCGATAAAGCCAAGATGCGCCACAGCGGTGAAATGGTCCGTCAGCTGGTAGCTCATGCCGGGACGGAGACCAAGGTAATTCACATGGAAGTCATGATTAGCGTCAAAACTGGCGGCGGCATCCGCAAACAATGACAACCGGTCTGTCCTGAAAAAGGTGTAACGGACATAAGGGTTCAAATTACAGCGGAATACTGATTTGTCTTCAGCAGTATAGTGATTTGCATCGTTGGGGTCAATGATTTTCACCTGAACGGTCCAGTTCTCCAGACTGATGCCTAACCCCACTGTCCAATGCGGGTTAAAGGAATATCCCGCTTCCGGAGAAAAATGGAGCAGGCTTTGCGACGACTCCTCCTGATAGCCCAGGCTTCCGCCCACATACCACTGGGCAAACGTTTCTTGCTTTGTAAAACAAAAAACAATAGTGATAATCAAGTATAATGCACGCTTATTCATAATCGGATAGAGTTTATTATAGGTTTCTATGATACCTGGCAACGCCTATTTTTATTTTTCTTGGCATAAATAACGAAAAGGTCTCGCCACTTCCCCTTCCGTGGAACCGGTGAACGTCTGTCACCCGTTCTGCAATACGTCACCTACCGGTTTTCCATATCAGTGACGGGAATTCTGTCATGCGCTTTTTCAAGTTCACCCCTTGTGGCCTTTGCCTTCCGGACGCGGGGCAAAGGCCTTCTCACCCGACAGGCGGGTCGGTGCTACAGATAATATGGTATTGGATATCGATGTTTCTGGAATCATAGTTTCCGTTGGAACGGCCTTGGCCAGTCTTCCGAGGGAAGAGGTCAGATATAGGACAGGAGAGTGTCAGGCGCGGACAAAAGGACAGGAACAGTTGCTCAAGCTGCCTGCTGGCACCGTTCTGCGCAGAAAGCGCACCTGACAGCAGCAGCGCGACTTCCCCAATAGGCCAAATCACACCATCCGGAGTCACCATCGGCAGACTCCTATCACCTCCGTTCCGTTTTATGCGCAAACCACAAATCATTGCATATAACATGTTTTTATACTATCTCCTGTTTTTGACAAACATCTCTGTCTTTTTTACAAAGTTACTCACTCTATGCTTACGATTTACAAGTGAATGATATGCACAACCCCATTTTTCACATGCCAAATCCCATTTTATCCGATTGGCATAAGCACAGCATTCGTTTTAGTTGTACTTTTGCATCCAAAAATTGTTGCGCAGTATGATCACTGAACATGTTTTGAACACTTCCATGATAAGGGATATTTTTGACATGGAGAAGATGAACCGTGAGAAAAACTTTCTTCTGGATTGGATTACATTTGTAAACAATTCATCATCGGTTTATGAAAAAATATCATTCGGCACCCCATACCGTACAGACGCGCCGCAAGTGCTGTTGGCGGAAGAGGGTGACGCAAAAGTGAAATTCTTTCATAAGCCATTTCTGGTCAAAAAAGGAGATCTGATTCTCAAGCCTGCGGGGACGCTGTTTTCCATACAGTCCGTCAGCAAGGACTGGAAAATGCGCATGGTTGAATTCAGAATGCCTCAAGCCATGCGGAAAAAGTACCTGTTCTTCCATTTGGATATCATTGAACTGTCAAACCGGAACTTTCAACGGATCAAAAGCCATTTCGACATGATCACCGATTATCTGAATGAGCGGGAAAAGCTGGCCTGTTCCATCGAACATCAGGTGCTTGCCATGCTGAACTTCATCAACATCGTCTATGCGGACAAACTGAGAAGCAGGAAGCGGAAAAAACGTGTTGAAATCCTGTTTGAAGATTTCATGGAGGAGTTGCTGAAGGAAAAGGATACCTTTTCAAGGAATGCCTCCTATTATGCGGACAAACTGAAAATCGCACCAGGTTACCTTGGCAACGCGGTGAGGGAGGCCAGCGGGAAGTCGGTACAGCACTGGATTAACAACATGACACTCCATACGGCGCAGGAGCTGCTGGCAGGGAACAGTGACAGCATAAAGAATCTCGCCACAAAACTGGGGTTCGAGGAAGCCTCCTCCTTCTCCCGCTTCTTCAAGAAGGAGACCGGCATGACGCCGATGGAATACCGGAACAGTATCGGGAGGTAGGGACGCAATGCCTTGCGTCCCTACGCCGTCCCAACATCGCGTGTGCATTTCGTGTAAAATAACGCAATCTGAAAGCTCGAAATTTGCAAAATAACGCAATTGAAAACATTTTTTTTGCAAAATAGCGCAGTCTATCGTTTTTTTTCCTACTTTTGCCGATTATTATTTTGGATATGGGAGCCTTATATGACAAACTGAATGAGGATTTCCGGCTGGAGGAGGCCTTGAACGCCTGCATGAGCTGCGGCGTTTGCACGGCAATCTGCCCTGCGGCGGAATTCTACCATTACGATCCGCGTGCCATCTGCACCATCGTGCAGTCCCGTGACGACGCGGAGATAGAAAAGCTGCTGAAAAGCGACACCATCTGGTACTGCGGCCAGTGCATGTCCTGCAAGACCCGCTGCCCCCGTGGCAACGCGCCGGGCATTGTGATCAGCGTGCTGCGCACCTATGCCCAGAAGATGGGCTATTTTGTGGAGAATGAGAAGGGAAGGCAGCAGTATGCCATCGAGCAGACTGTCGGCCAGAATATCCTGAAACACGGCTACTGCGTGCATCCTGACATTGTGACGGTGGACAAGCATCCGGAGCAGGGACCTGTGTGGGAGTGGTACATGGAACATATCGCGGAGGTTTCGCCGCGCTTCGGGGCGAAATACCACCAGCGCGGTGCGGGCGCCATCCGTGACATTGCCGAGGATGACCTGAAGGAGATGAAGGCCATTTTCGATGTGACTGGCGGTTCGGAACTTTACCGGCAGATCGAGGAAAAATCAGCCAAGTACGCTGAAGAGCACCATCTCCCGTTTGACGAAAACTATATGCAGAAGGTATTCACCGAGGATTCCGGATGCCATTCATTATAAAAAAAGTGACCATGCAGAAGAGATTTTGGAACGAATACCAGAAGGAGATTGCGGACGACCATTATTATTATGCCCGCAGTTGCATCCGCCAGAGCTTCAATCCGGGTGCGGAAAACATGTTTTTGAAAATGTTGAAGGATGATCTGGGCAAGGATGTCTACGACGACGAGCACCAGCACACCTGCACCGGTATCGGCTACCATTCCGACATTGTGCCGTTCTACACTACGGCGACGGTGATGGCGCGGCTCTTTTCGCTGATGACTGCCGTCGGCTATAAAAATTACATCCCATCCTGCGTCACCTCGTTCGGCCTGTATGTGGAGGTGCTGGAGACATGGAAACATCAGCCGGAGACGCTGGAGAAGACGAGGGAATACCTCTACAAGGCGACCAAACGGGAATTTGAGGTGCCGGAAAACATCGTGCATTCCTCCGATGTGCTTTATAAGTTCCGCAACGAATTGAAACCTAAAATGAAATATCAGCTTGTGAACCGCCACACGGGGGAACCTTTGCGCGGGGTGGAGCATGTGGGCTGCCATTACGCCAAGGTGTTTCCAGCCTTCGGTGTGGGCGGCGCGGAATTCCCCTACGTGCTTGCGGGGCTGATTGAGGCCTGGGGCGGCGAGGTGGTCGATTACCCTGAGCGGCGGCACTGCTGCGGCTTCGGCTTCCGCAACTACCTGGTGCAGGCTAACCGCGGCTATTCGGTGAGCAACACGCACAAGAAATTGGAGTCTATGGAGCCATACCATCCCGATTTCATACTGACCAACTGCCCGGGCTGCAACATGTTCCTGGACCGCTGGCAATATACCATCTCGGAGATGGAGCACAAGACATACGATACGGAGGGGAAAGGCATTCCTGTGCTTTCGCACGAGGAGCTGGCCGCCCTGCTGATGGGATACGACCCGTGGGAGATCGGCCTGCAGATACATCAGGTGCAGGTTGAGAGCCTGCTGGACAAAATCGGAATCGAGTACGACCCGAAGGGGAAATATGCGGACGCATCGGGCAGGCAGCTGGCACCGCCTGAAAAGCCGACCTGCCTTTGCGTGTAGCTGATGACATTAATAAAATAACTTATGACAAAGGATATGAAACCGAATATAGCAGTGATTACCGGAGGCCATTCCGGGGAATACGAAATCGCCGTCCAGAGCGGTGAGAACATCTACAACCAGTTGGACAAGAACCGTTTTAACGTCCATCTTATACTTATGAAGGGGAATTCGTGGAGTGTGCGGTTGGAAAACGGTACAACGGTTGAAATCGACAAGAACGACTTCACGCTGCCGCTCCCAGAGGGCCGCGTCCGTTTCGATGCGGTCTTCATCGCCATCCACGGAACACCGGGTGAGAACGGCAAGCTCCAGGGCTATTTCGACATGCTCGGCATACCATACGTGGGCTGCAAGGCGGACATCTCCGCGCTGACCTTCAACAAGCACTTATGCAACACCTACCTGAAGGCCTTCCAGGTGAAGATGACCGATTCGGTTCATTTGTACAGGCACGATCCGTTGGATCCGGAGGCCATCGTGGCGCGTTTGGGGCTGCCCTGCTTTGTGAAGCCATGCGGCTCCGGCTCAAGCGTGGGCGTGACCAAGGTGAAGGATGCCGGCCAGCTTAAGAGGGCCGCCGACGAGGCCTTCAAATATGACGACGAGATTCTGGTGGAGCGTTTTGTCCCCGGAAGGGAGCTGGCCTGCGGCGTGGTCTCATTGGATAACAAGCCGCAGGTGATTGCAATTACCGAAATATGCCCGAAAAAGGATTTCTTCGATTACGAGGCCAAATACCAGCCCGGCATGTCGGACGAAATCACCCCGGCCGATATTCCGGCTGAAACATGGCGCCATTGTGAGGAGGAATCGCTGCGGATATATCGTGCGCTGGGCTGCTCCGGCATTGTCCGCATAGACTATATCGTAAACGGAACAGGCCTCTATTTCATTGAGGTGAACACCATCCCCGGACAGACTTCCGGCAGCATCGTGCCCAAGCAGCTCGCCTGGCGCGGATGGAGTTTCAGCGAACTCTGCACCAAGCTGTTGGATGAGGTGCTGAATCAACCGTCTGGAAAAGAGTGGTGAAGGTGATGGCGGAATCCCGTGCCTTACCGCTAAACCGGCTTCCGGACAGTGGGACAAGCAGGACTATCGGGCTGCTACGTTGGGTGCTGATGTTCCTGGTGGTGCTGATCCATACCAACCTTGTTGCCGATACCGGTTGTGAGGGTACACTTTACGGACAGCTGTACCATTATGCCGGTCATGTGGTCTGGCTGGCCAATCCGCTCTTCTTCCTGATATCGGGCTACCTGTTTGTCGCTTCAAGTGAGGCTTTCACCATGAAGCTGTTTGTGCGCAAGTGCCGTGGGCGTCTGCGTACTTGGGTTGTCCCTTATTTGTTGTGGAATACTGTGTTCCTGTTGTTTTACGGCGTGGTCGGCCTGCTGTTGCCTTCTGTTTTGGGGGAGATTCCGCCGTTGGGGGAGATGTCATTCGCCGATATTTTGCGCGCCTACTGGTGCATTCGGGGGGTGGGGTTCAATTCCGGCCCCATAGACGGGCCGCTCTGGTTCCTGCGCGATCTGATGGTGATAGCGCTTTTCACACCCTTGTTCCATCGGATTGTGCGTATCCATAAACTTTCCCTGCTTCTGCCCCTGCTGCTGGCATCGCTTCCCCATCAGTTGGGTTTTGAGTCGGAGGCTGCCTGCTTCTGTATAGGCTGTTGGCTGAATGTATGGATGCCGTCACTGTCGGAGTGGCTGAAGAGGCCGGTGTGGCCGCCGCTGCTGCTTTATGTGGCCGCCGTTGTGGCTCTGGAACTGCCGCTCCCTTTTGGGGGATGGACGGACGCGCCGTTGCTGCTGCTTCGCAACCTTTCCGGCATGATGCTGTTTGCGCGGTTGGCATATCGGGTGGCGGGCCATACTCCAGCGTTGGACTGGCGCAGACTGGCGGAACCGGTCTTTTTTGTCTTTGCCCTGCATTTTATTTTTGCCCGCGTGCTGACCAAGTTTTCTGCACGTTGGCTGGTTGCGCACGCTGTTGGGAGTGCCGGTTTTGCGGCGGTGCATCTGCTGAATGCGCTTTTGTCCGTGGGATGCTGTCTGCTTGTCTTCCTCCTTTTGCGGCGTTTTACACCGCTGTCGTGCCGTTGGTTTTCCGGTACTGCAAAATAAGAATTTTTGTTAAAAAACCTCTCTGCGGTTATCCCTTTTTTGTATATTTGCAAATTCGTTTTTTTACGGGACGGATGATTTTATCTTATTGACAATTAATATTAAACTATTTTAAAAAACATTCAATATGGAATTATTGCAACAAATACGGGAGAATGCCCGTAAAGCCAACAAAAAGATTGTGTTGGCTGAAGGAACCGAAGAGAGGACAATCAAGGCGGCCGACATCATTCTGGCTGAAAAACTGGCCCGCATAGTGCTGCTGGGCAATCCGGAGACCATCCATGCCAAGGCGAAGGAATGGGGACTGACCCACATCGGGGAGGCTGAAATCATCGATCCGGAAAACAACCCGAAGGCCGATTTCTATGCCAATATGCTGTATGAGCTGCGCAAGGCAAAGGGAGTGGATATGGAAAAGGCCGCAAAGCTTGTGCGTGACCCGCTGTATCTGGCCACCCTGCTGATCAAGAACGGCGAGGTTGACGGTGAGGTTGCCGGCGCCATGAACGCCACCGGCGACGTGCTGCGTCCCGCCTTCCAGATTGTGAAGACCCTTCCGGGCATCAGCGTGGTTTCCGGCGCCTTCATCATGATCATGAAGGACAAACAGTGGGGCGACAATGGCATCATGGTCTTCGCCGACTGTGCCGCCGACCCCAACACTGACGAGAACAAGCTGGCCCAGATAGCCGTTGTGACTGCACAGACCGCCCGTGCCATCGCCGGCATCGAGCCGCGTGTCGCCATGCTGAGCTTCTCAACCAAGGGCAGCGCAAAGCATGAGCTGGTCGACCGTGTGGTCAATGCCACCCGCATCGCCAAGGAGATGGATCCCACGCTGGTGATTGACGGCGAGCTGCAGGCTGATGCTGCCATCGTGGAGAAGGTGGGTGCCTCCAAGGCTCCGGGCAGCCCGGTTGCCGGAAAGGCCAATGTGCTGGTGTTCCCCTCATTGGAGACCGGTAATATTGCCTACAAGCTGGTGCAGCGTCTGGCAGGTGCCGAGGCTGTCGGTCCGGTGATGCAGGGTATGGCCGCTCCTATCAACGACCTCTCCCGCGGCTGCTCCGTGGAGGATATCGTCAATGTGGTGGCAATCACGGCCAATCAGGCGGCTGCGAAGAAATAGCCATGGAAATCCGTCCGATCGCCCATATCCGTACCGGCTTTCCGACCAAGTTCGGCGTTCCACGCCAGAGCGGTCTGGTGTCCGGTCTGGAGGCGGTGATTGTGATGGAGCCTGAATATAGGGTGGGGGAGGCCTTCAGAGGTCTGGAGGCCTTTTCCCATTTGTGGCTCCTTTGGGAATTCTCCGAAGCGGAGCGTGAAGCATGGTCGCCGACTGTGCGTCCGCCGAGGTTGGGCGGGAACCGCCGCATGGGAGTCTTCGCAACCCGTTCGCCCTTCCGTCCCAATGCGTTGGGGTTGTCCTCGGTGGCACTGGAGCGGATTGAATGGGAGAGCCCGCAGGGGCCGCTGCTGCATGTCCGCGGCGCCGACCTGATGGACGGCACCCCGGTTTTTGACATCAAGCCCTATCTGCCTTTTACGGACAGCCATCCCGATGCCGCAGCAGGTTTCGCAGGCTGCTGCGCCGGATATGGGCTGGAGGTGACGGTTCCGGCAGAACTGGAACAGAGGATTCCGGAGCCGCACCGCAGTGTGGTGCGCGAACTGCTCGCACAGGATCCGCGCCCCTCATACCATCAGGATGCGGATCGGGTTTACGGCTTTGTGTACGAGGGTATGGAGATCAGGTTCCGGGTGGAAGGTGACCGTGCCGTTGTGGTGGCGGTGGATAAAAATGAAAATAAATAGTATTAATTTCTAAAATCAAAAAATTCTAAAATATGAAAAAAAAGCTTGGTATCGGTGTCGACATAGGTGGCACCAACACGGATTTCGGCCTTGTGGACGCCGAAGGTAACATTGTACGGCGTGGACGTCTGAAAATGGCCGGTTATGATGATGTTGCGGTTTATGTTAAGGATTTGGCGGAGGCGCTGCTTGCCGCTCTCGGCGAACTTGATGCCGAGGCGGAGGGTATCGGCATCGGCGCCCCTAACGGCAATTTCCACACATCATGCATCGAACATGCGCCCAATCTGAAATTCAAGGGGATAATACCGTTGAGCGAAATGATACGGCAGTACATCAATGTGCCGGTCACGCTCTCCAACGATGCCAACGCCGCAGCCTACGGCGAGCTTATTTATGGCGGTGCCAAGGGGATGAAGGACATTATCATGTTCACCCTGGGCACAGGTGTCGGCAGCGGGGTCATTGTGGACGGGAAGCTTGTGCACGGCTTCACAGGCTGCGCCGGGGAGCTGGGACATGCCATCCTTGTTCCGGAGGGGCGTCTTTGCACCTGCGGACGTCGCGGCTGTCTGGAAGAATATGCCTCCGCACGAGGCATCTGCCAGACATTCGACGAATTGCGCCGTTGGGTCACCTGTTATACCGGAAAATTGGCGAATATACCCCTGCGAGGGCTTGACACCAAGCTGATTGCGGATGCTGCCTATGCGGGAGATGAGGTCGCGCTCAAGGCTTTTGAACGTACGGGATTCCTGCTGGGGATAGCGGCGGCAAATGCGGTTGCAGCAACCTCGCCTGAGGCGGTCTTCCTGATGGGCGGACCTGTCCAGGCCGGAAAAATCCTGATGGAGCCGTTGGAGAAATCCTTCCACGAACACCTTTATGTCTCGTTCAAGGGGAAGACACAGATCCGTGTCTCCGAACTGAACGCCAACGATGTCGCCATACTTGGGGCTGCGGCGTTGGTGAAGATGCCGCGCTGATTCCTGACATTATTGCGTGTCAGGGGCAGGAGAATGGCACTTTGCTTTCAAAGCGGAGCTCCTTCCCTGTCACGGGATGGTAAAAGCAGAGCCGGTAGGCGTGCAGGCAGAGCCGTCCCAACGGGTCGCTGCCGTCCCCATATTTCCTGTCCCCGGCCACCGGAAAACCGATATCCCGCATGTGGACGCGTATCTGGTTTTTGCGTCCGGTGTCAAGTTTCAGTTCCACAAGGGAATATTCCTCTCCTGCATGGATGGTGCGGAAATGAGTGACCGCAAACTTGCCCCCGTTGTCGTATGGGCTGGAGTAGGTGTAATACATTTTGTTGTCCTTCAGCCATGATGAGACGGTGCCTTCCGGCTCCGTCATCTTTCCGTGCACTATTGCCATGTAGCGGCGGTCGTACACCCGTTGCTTCCAGTCCTCCTCAAACTGCAGGGCGACACGCTTCTCCTTTGCGAACAGCAGCAGTCCGGAGGTTTCGCGGTCCAGCCTGTGGATTGTGTGGGCGCGGCACCGCTGGTGTGTCTGCTCCAGATAATCGTTCAGCATGGTCTGCGCACTCTCCCTCCTTGGGTCGGGCGAATTGGTCAGCAGCCCCTCCGGCTTATTGACAACCAATATGTACCGGTCCTCAAAAAGGATCTCCATCTCCATGTTCCGCCCTCTGTTGCGGTGTCCGTTCTCCTGTTTCATGTCCTGACAACGAAAAAAAAGCGGATATATTTTCCAATATGGCGGGTTGGTATTCGCTTTTTGATTATTTTTGCAACTTGTATCAGAAAACATTTGAAAGAACTGTCCGAATGAAGAAGCGCATACTTTTCATCATCAATCCCAAATCCGGCACGGGCCGCTACAGGCGTGTGCCGAAGCGGGTGGAGCGTTTTCTGGACAGGGAGCGGTTCGATTACGACATCCGCTACACCGAACGTAGCGGGCATGCGGCCGAAATGGCGGCACAGGCTGTCAGCGACGGGGTCTCGGTTGTGGTTTCGGTCGGTGGGGACGGTACGCTGAATGAGGTTGTCCGTTCGCTGGCCGGGACGGAGACTGCGCTTGCCGTTTTTCCGACCGGTTCCGGAAACGGGCTGGCACACCACATGCATCTGCCGTTCAACCTGAAGCGGGCGGTGCTGCTGCTTAACCGTGACCATGAGGAAAAGATCGACACCGTCAACTTGGACGGAATGACCTATGCCAGCATTGCAGGTGTCGGTTTTGACGCTTTTGTGGCGGAAAGGTACAGCCATGTCAGACGTCGCGGCTTCTTCCCATATTTCCGGTTAATCCTTTCAAGCTATTTCCGGTACCGGCCACGCATATA
>JAEEGH010020196.1_pt1 | contig 13884 bp, 10 predicted proteins | sample 9134181 | NCBI WGS metagenome assembly JAEEGH01 (sample SAMN16246544, study PRJNA631951) | gut metagenome | biome: gut microbiome; feature: rumen; material: DP-attached | host: Bos | place: Iran: Karaj | collected 2018-10
GAAACAAAAAAATTAACAGATTTTACTTGCAATCTGAATTGTTATTTGTTAATATATCAATGTTGCGGAAATTTCCGCTATAATTTTGCTATATGAACTTTACATGGCTTATAAGGAGGTGTCAAAATGGCTAAATGTGAAATTTGTGGCAAGGGCGTTCATTTCGGAAACAACGTAAGCCATTCTCATAGAAGATCTAACAGAGTTTGGAAGTCAAACGTTCAGCACGTAGCAGTTAAAGTTAATGGAGCTACAAAGAGAATGCACGTATGCTCAAGCTGCCTTAGATCTAACAAAGTAGAGAGAGCTTAATCTACTGAATTAAATCGCAAAAATAAATCACTCGGAGTAATCCGGGTGATTTTTTTTGCTTTCGACTGAGCACGTCCTTATCACCCTCCGTGGCTGTGCATAATACGCAATCATCTTCGGGCACGCTCTCGCTCCTTTCGCTTCGTAGCGGTACCAGGCTCGAAAAAACCTCGCCAGGTGCCGACGAGCTCTTAGGACCGCTCAGCTGCTTGCGTATTATGCACATCCACCGGAGTAGGCTAAGGACGTTGTTCCATATTGACTTCCAAAATTATTCAAATATAAAAGCCAAATAAAGCTATTTTAGATAAAATAAGTTCGCGAATTATCATTCCCTTGCTCTCCTTTTCTTCAGGAGAGATATTTGCTAGCTGAATGATTGTGTAGACTTTTTCAGTAAAGCCTTTTTCTTTCTTATCTGGATTCTTGTATAGTGTGACTCTAATCCGAGCTTTAAGCTGTTTGTAGATTTGATAGTCGAAGCCTTCTTTATTTAAGTAGTAAAGATGAGATTCAAGTGTCGTATCATAAGGTACATCCTCTTTTAGATACTTAGTTATGATGGACTTGAATTTGAAGGGGGTCATTTCGTTGTCCAGGATTTCCTGGTAACTGTAACGAGCACCGAAGTAGTGGCGCTCGATGTCCTGCATGTAGTATTTAAAGTCGTTTTCGTTTACTATACTGTTCATTGTTTCTTTTCGGTGTCGTCTTCCAAATCTTCTATATTATTGCCGCTGAATTTAATGGCTTCGAGAATTTTGTCTTTCTCCCAGCCGGTTTCTTCCATAAGCTCAGATACCGTTACTTTGCGACGAAGGTCGTCAGCAAGCTCTTTTGCCTTGTCAGCCACTTCGTTGACAAGTTCCAGGACTTTTTGAGCACCGGCGTCTTCTGCAAGGTTCTCTTCTATTATTTTCTCCATGGCATCAAGCATAAGGTTGTATAAAAAACCTTCCACTTCTGAAGGCTCACCCACAGCATCAAGCATCGTAACGCCTTTTGTAAGGGCAACATTGCCTTCGCCAATTAGATCTTCCAGATAAACGCCCTGGTCTGCGTACATTCTTGCAACATCTACAACGAGTGGAAGGTAATTCTCAATTAGTCTGTCCTGAGAAGCCTTATCTCCTGCAATTGCTGACATGCATACAGCTTCAATTTCACCATCTGATAACTTTTGAAGACCTTCCATGCTCTCCAGGTAGTCCTGAAGGTAGTTGGATTCCTCCTGTGTAAGGTTATCTTCAATGTCGGGAGCCTCTTCATCTATACCGATGTTGCGCTTTTTCAGGTAATCAAAAACCATTTCGAACTGCTTCTCATCAAGATCCAGTTCTGAGAAAGCTTCTTTGACTTGATCACTTGATATGAGATTTCTGTTCTCACGTGCTGTTCTTGTGACATATTTAAGTATTTCTGCAAATTCTTTCTCTTTATTATCTATGTTTCCCATATTTTATCTCACTTCTTTTAATCTTTAGTTGTTTGAATGAGAGCTTTTGATCCTGACAATATACTTACTTTACATGCTGATGTGTAAACAAATGATCCTGACAATACTCGTAGTTGCCGTTACATTTTGAGCAGAATCTGAACTCAAGATTAGGGTCATCAACCTCTGAGCGGCCACATACTGCGCACTTGTGTCTTGTCACACCCTTGGGAGTCATCTTCACTCCCCTCTGGAATTCGTGCCTTCTGTTCACTTCCTTGGGACGAAGGTGATCAAGTTTACCTGTTCCCAGGTAGAAAAGCCCAAGATTGATGAACTGGAACAAAATAGCAAAGAATACAGGAAATGCGCCATTTACAAGTCCTGTTACAATTGCCTCGTAAGCAAGGAGTACCGTGTAAAAGATTCCAAGATACTTAACTTTAATAGGAATGATCATCATTAAAAGAAGCTGAAGATCCGGATAACAAAGCGCAAATGACAGGAATACAGCCTGCTGAACATAGTAAGTACTAAAGCAGCCGGCGTAATACGTAGATGTTAACTGAATTACAGTCTCATCTCCTCCTGCCATAAAGCAGATAACACCGTAAGATACAAATGCTGCAATTATCATGAACAACATTCCACCGAAAATGAACACATTATATCTGAACGTTCCGATCGTTCTCTCCATCGTTGTTCCTATATAGTAGTAAAGGAACAATGTGATAAATAGCCATATACTAAGGGCGGATGGCGGAATAAGTACCCACGAAATCAGTCTCCAGACCTGACCATGAAGAATCAGATAAGGATTCAGCGTAAGATACGTTGTAATACTCTTAAGGGGAGGAAAAAGCTGGATAATATAGCCCACAATATATAACCCGATAATGTACATGGTCAGGTTATTAATTGCATACTTTCCAAACTTTCTTTCCATTTCGTTCAAAAATTTTTTCATCAGATACCTCTTGTTGTATTATTTTGAGTCATAACTATAGTAACATATTTTACACAATTTGTTTTCGTTGATTTTTGAGTTTGCGTGCTATATAATCATAGGGATTGTCTTCAGGTACATTTAGAAGACAGGATGTTAATTTTTTTCTTAAGTTATAGAGGTGTTTTATGATTTCCAAGGATTACACATTAGGTATTGATATTGGTTCTACTACTGTTAAGATCGTACTTTTGGATTCCGCGCATAACATTGTCTTTTCCGATTATAAAAGACACTTCGCAAATATCCAGGAGACTCTGGCAGAGCTATTAAAAGAGGCCCATGAAGAATGCGGAAATGTTACTCTTCATCCCATTATAACAGGCTCCGGCGGACTTACTCTTGCCAAGCATCTGGAGGTTCCTTTTGTACAGGAAGTTGTTGCCGTATCAACATCTCTTAAGGCCATTGCACCTAAGACTGATGTAGCAATTGAGCTTGGCGGTGAAGATGCCAAGATCATATATTTCGAAGACGGCAATGTTGAACAGAGAATGAACGGTATCTGTGCCGGCGGTACAGGCTCTTTTATCGACCAGATGGCTTCTCTTCTTCAGACTGATGCTACAGGTCTTAATGAATATGCCAAGAATTACAATTCATTATATACAATCGCTGCAAGATGCGGCGTTTTTGCCAAGTCAGATATTCAGCCACTTATCAACGAAGGTGCAACCAAGGAAGACCTTTCCGCTTCTATTTTCCAGGCGGTAGTAAATCAGACTATTTCAGGTCTTGCCTGCGGTAAGCCAATTCGTGGTCATGTAGCATTCCTTGGAGGACCTCTTCATTTCCTTGATCAGCTTCGTGCTGCTTTCGTAAGAACACTTAATCTGGATGAGGAACACGCTATCAATCTTGATAATTCCCATCTTTTTGCAGCTATCGGATCAGCTATGAATGCTGAAGAAGACACTCATTACACCATGGACGAGATGGTCAGGAAGCTTTCAGGCAAGATTGTTATGGAAGCAGAGGTTTCCCGTCTTGATCCACTCTTTAAGAGTGAGGATGACTATAAGGTATTTAAGGATAGACAGGATAAATACAGAGTTAAGACAAGGATGCTGGACAATTATGTAGGTAATGCTTTCCTTGGAATCGACGCAGGTTCAACAACAACCAAGTGCGCGCTTATTAGTGAAGACGGTGATCTTCTCTACTCTTTCTACTCAAGCAACAACGGAAGCCCTCTTAAGACAGCTATTTCATCTATTCAGGAGATTTACAAGCTTATGCCAAAGGGTGTAAGGATTGCAAGAAGCTGCTCAACAGGTTACGGAGAAGCTCTTCTTAAGTCAGCCCTTGTACTTGATGACGGCGAGGTTGAGACTATTGCCCACTACAACGCAGCTGCTTTCTTTGATCCCAAGGTTGACTGCATCCTTGATATTGGCGGTCAGGACATGAAGTGCATCCATATCAAGAACAATTCAGTTGATTCCGTGCAGCTCAATGAGGCTTGCTCCTCAGGCTGCGGATCCTTTATCGAGACATTCGCCAAGTCCCTTGATTACAGCGTTCAGGATTTTGCCAAGGTTGCACTTTATGCAAAGTCTCCCGTTGATCTTGGAACAAGATGTACTGTATTCATGAATTCAAGAGTTAAGCAGGCCCAGAAGGAAGGCGCTGATGTAGCTGATATATCATCAGGTCTTGCTTATTCTGTAATCAAAAACGCTCTGTTTAAGGTTATCAAGGTTTCTGACGCAAGAGATCTTGGCGAGCACATAGTAGTTCAGGGCGGAACCTTCTACAACGACGCCGTTCTTCGTGCATTTGAGATCATCTCCGGAGCCGAGGCAATAAGACCTGACATTGCCGGAATCATGGGTGCTTTTGGTGCTGCTCTCATTGCAAGACAGAGATTTACTGAGACTGAAGATTATAAGACAACAATGCTTACAATTGATCAGATCAATGCTCTTCAGTACTCAACAAGTATGACTACCTGCCAGGGCTGCACAAACCACTGCAGACTTACAATTAACAAGTTCACAGGCGGACGTCAGCATATATCAGGTAACAGATGTGAGCGCGGTATCGGCAAGGTTAAGAATGCAGATAATATTCCTAACCTCTTCGATTATAAATACAAGAGACTCTTTGGCTATGAACCTCTTGAAGCAGACAAGGCTAAAAGAGGTACAGTAGGTATTCCAAGAGTACTTAATTTCTACGAAAACTACCCATTCTGGTTCACCTTCTTTACAAAGCTTGGATTTAAGGTTGTTCTCTCACCAAGATCAACTCATCAGATCTATGAGCTTGGTATTGAATCAATCCCCAGTGAGTCAGAGTGCTACCCAGCAAAGATTTCTCACGGACATGTTGAGTGGCTCATCAGACAGAAAGTTGATTTCATCTTCTACCCCGGTCTTTTCTACGAAAGATACGAAGTTGATGGAGCAACTAACCATTACAACTGCCCTATTGTTACTTCTTATTCAGAGAACATCAAGAACAATGTCGAAGCCATAACAGGCGGAAAGATCAAGCTCCGTAACCCATTTATGGCGTTCACAAATATCAATACAGTTACTGATGCTTTGGTAAAAGAGTTCTCAGAGATCCCGGCAGATGAAGTAATTGCTGCATGCAAAAACGGCTGGGAAGAAATGGCCAGAGCAAGAAAAGATGTCCAGATAAAGGGTGAGGAAACCCTTAAATGGATGGAAGAAAACGGAAAGCACGGTATTGTTCTCGCAGGTCGTCCATATCATATCGACCCCGAGATCAACCATGGAATCCCTGATATGATCTGCTCTTACGGTGTTGCTGTTCTTACAGAAGACAGTGTATCTCACCTTGGTAAGCCTGAGAGACCTCTTATCGTATCTGACCAGTGGATGTATCACTCTAGACTTTATGCAGCAGCAAGCTTTGTTCGTGAAAGAGATGACCTTGATCTCATTCAGCTCAACTCCTTCGGATGCGGGCTTGATGCTGTTACTACAGATCAGGTAAATGATATTCTTTCAGGTTCAGATAAGATTTATACATGCCTTAAGATTGACGAAGTTAACAGCCTTGGAAGCGCAAGAATAAGGGTTCGCTCTCTCCTTGCAGCTATCCGTGTCAAGAAGCAGCTTAACCAGCCAAGAACTATACGTTCTACAGCTAACGAAAGAGTTCTGTTCACAGAAGAAATGAGAAAGAATTACACTCTTCTGTGCCCACAGATGTCTCCTATACACTTTGATATCATGGAGCCGGCGTTTGCAGCTTGTGGTTACAACTTCGTAGTAATGCAGAACGATAACAGACACGCCATCGACATGGGTCTTAAGTACGTAAACAATGATGCCTGCTACCCTTCACTTTGGGTTGTTGGTCAGATAATGGACGAGCTTCATTCAGGGAAATATGACCTTAACAGAACCGCAGTCATCATGTCCCAGACAGGCGGCGGATGCAGAGCCACCAACTATGTAGGCTTCATCAGAAGAGCCCTTAAAAAGGCCGGTATGGAGCAGATTCCTGTTGTATCCTTGAATCTGTCCAAGCTTGAATCAAATCCCGGATTCCACATCAATTTTGAGATGCTTCAGAGAGCCGCTTATGGTGTTATTCTGGGTGACGTATTCATGAGATGTGTATATCGCATGAGGCCCTATGAGAAGGTTGAAGGCTCAGTAAATGCCTGCCATGAGAAGTGGAAAAAGAAAGCGATTGAGTTTGTAACAGCAAAGAACATGAGCTATTTCAAATTCCAGAAGCTGTGCAAGGAAATTGTTGAGGACTTTGATAAGATTGAACTCACTGACGAGGTTAAGCCAAGAGTTGGTGTAGTTGGAGAGATCCTTGTCAAGTTCGCTCCTGCAGCCAACAACCACCTGGTTGAGCTTCTTGAGTCAGAAGGCGCTGAGGCTGTTGTTCCTGACCTAATAGATTTCATGCTCTACTGCTTCTACAACCAGATTTATAAGGCAAAAGAGCTGGGAACCTCTCAGAAGACTGCTGTAATAATGAGAGGCGCTATATGGGCACTTCAAAAGCTTCGCTCAGGTGCTACAGTGGCCTTTAAAAAGAGCGTACACTTTGATCCACCAAGTAATATTTATGATCTTGTTGAATACGCTAAGCCTATTGTTTCAATCGGTAACCAGACAGGTGAAGGATGGTTCCTTACAGCTGAAATGGTTGAGCTCATCAACGAAGGTGCTACAAATATTGTATGTACACAGCCTTTTGGATGCCTTCCAAACCACGTTGTTGGTAAAGGCGTTATCAAGCAGATGCGCCATATGTATCCTGGATGCAATATCGTAGCGATTGACTATGATCCGGGCGCTTCAGAAGTTAACCAGCTCAACAGAATTAAGCTCATGCTTTCAACAGCTATTAAGAAAGTTCAGGATGAGCAGAAAAAGGCAATGTAAGCAAATAAATAAGGCTGTAACACATTAATTTGTGTTACAGCCTTTAATTTATGTCACTGATTATTTAAGCTTTGATTTCAATCTCTCAATAGCATCCTCATGTCTCTGGATTGCATAAGTAGCGGATTTGATCTTAAGCTCTGTTGCCATTTTCTTTTCATGGATTTCATTGCATTTGATGTAATAATCAAATACACTCTCATCTTCCACTTCAAGGAATTTGTCAGCTATGCAGCCGGGAAGAACGAACTTCTTGACTACATCATCAAACTTAACCTCAATATATTTTCCGTCCTGACTGGTTACAACGCCAGCTCCGAACTTCTTATGATTAACCTTAAGGCCCTTGGCGGACTTATCTCCAAGTAACTGCTCTTCCTTTTCAAGAGAAGAAAGCTCAGCATTAAGTTCATCCTGAGAAGCCTTCAGCTCATCAATCTGCTTGGCATTTTCCTCAAGCATTTCCTTTGTTTTTTTGGTGGGTTTTTTCTTAAGTTCAGTTGTATTTACATTTGCTTCTTCTTCGTTATCAAGATTTAAAGGCATATGCTTTCTCCTTGAAGATAATTAACGACTTAACAAATATATTTTAACTTATTTAAATCAAAATTACAACTCTGTGAACTCTCCGCCTTTTAGCTCTTTTGACTGATTATCAACCTCTATCCATACACTCATCGCACTTGGATTATACGCGAAATCCCCGTCAACAGAGACTTGTATGCGATCTGCCGCATCAAGGTAGTCAACAATTTCAATGTTTGTGGCATACCATATATCCGATTTGTTTTCTATTTTTTTAGAAAATTTTTCGATAATATTCCAGTTATTGTCACGCTCAAATTCATAACTGTGTCCCCAGACATACATCATATAAAGATACTGTGTCTTATGCAGATCAATGAATTCATTGTACAAGTCTTCAAAACGTGGATTATTGTGATGACATGTTGGATTCCATCTTAAGAAATCAGAAGGCATTGAAAAGCTTTCCGTTGAATTTACCGTCCTGGCATGCCTTATTCCGCAAGCTCTAAGGGCATCAACAACCTTATCATCAAATGAACCATTTGGATAAGCAAGCCCTCTGACTGTATATCCCATCGCCCTCTCAAGGTTTCGTCTATCCTCAATAACCTGAAGAACAATCTGCTCTCTTGGGCATCTTGCAATTGTAGGATGTGTCAGAGTATGACAAGCTACTTCATTCCCTTTGTATAGCTCTTTGTATTCGGATACCGGTATTCTCTCGTCATAAGCATTCTTGAAAGGATTATTCTCAAGGCCTGAATTAAGATTAAATGTCCCTTTTAACCCATGCTCATGAAAGATTTCCAAAAGTCTCCTGTCGGGAATCTTGCCATCATCATAGCTTAACGTAAGAACTTTATGCTTGCCTTCCGGAAATTGAGTATAGATTTTTCGAGGATTATTGTTTGCCATAGATTCTCTCCATAAGGAATAGTATTGAAATTGCTTGTTTATTATAGCACAAAAAAAGCACCTGAAACCATGGTCTCAGGCGCTTTAATGTGGCTATTAAATTAACCGATAATTGTTGCACCGAAGATAGATGCAAGCTTAAGGAACCCTGCAAAACCGCTCTCATCAAGAACAGTCTTGTAATCATAGTTAGCAGGAATCTTTACAAGGTAAACATGCTCACCATAAGGGAATACAAGCTCGATTGTTACATCACTTCTAGTTGCAAAATGCTCGCACATTTCCTTATCTACTACAGAAACTGTGCTTGTTCCGATAACAAATACGCCACCTGCAGGAGCCTTTGTATAAGCATCCTTAACAGCGTCCTTGTACTCCTCAGAAGTTGTACCACCAAGATCTGCATAAACAGTATATGTTGTTGCCTCTGCAACGCCCATGTTTGTGATAGGAAGTGCCTGGCCCTTCTCTGTAAGTGCACGCCATACCTTAGGTGCAACAACAGTTGTATCATGAACCTCTTCAAATACTTCCTCTTCATCAGCAGGCTGTACATTTGTAGGAGTAGCTACTGGTACTACAACAGGCTCTACTACAGGCTCAACAACGGGCTCTACAACTGGCTCTACTACAGGCTCTACTTCAGGAGCAGGTGTAAAGCTTACTTCAGGAGCAGATACAACGAAGTCTGCATCACCTAATCTTGCTCCAGCAGATCTAACTGCTGTCTCGCCAGGTCTAAGAGTAACGTTCCAGCCCCATGTTACACCACTATCTACATTTGTAAGTTCATCAGTTCTGATTGAGTTCTCTGAAAAGTGAGAACGAACATCGCCATAGTAGCCATACCAAAGATTGTCAAATGCATCTGAAACGTTAACACGTATAGCAGTAGTTCCATTTGTCATTGTAAATGAATGATCATCACCATAAATAGTAGCACGGTCATTGCTTCCAATCATTGTGTCTGCAGCAGAACCTACTCTGAATGTCTGATCAGAATCTGTTGTGTTTCTGAGAGTGTAATCAAGAATAACAGCGTCGTCAGTAAGTCTTGGAGTAATAGTAGTTCCAATTCCCTGGCTTACATATTCCTGACCATAAGCAAATGATCCGTTATTGACTGTGGTAGCACCTCTGCTTGCATCGTTGATAAAAGTATCATAGCAGCTGTCACTGTAGGTACTCTGGATATACTCCCCGTTTGGTCCAACACCATAGATGTTGAATCCATAGTTCTCAGTGCCTGATGTTGAATCCTCCGTCAGCCAGCTGTCACGAACATTGTATCCCATTGCACTGTTCTGTGCTTCCTGAGGTACATCCTCGGCTAAAGCCGTGAAAGGTGTTGCGCATACAAGAGCTAAAGCGCCTGTTGTTGCAATTCCTTTCTTTAAAACTCTTTTCATACTCATAACACTTTCCCTCCTGGAAATTAACTACTTTTTAAGTAGTTAGCTTATTGCTGTTCACAATTGAAATAAATTTTTGCGGACTTTGTAATTATATTTCACAATTATTAAATTGTCAATGTCAAAACTTTAACGAAAACGTTTAAGTAACAAGAGTTCACAAAAAAAACACCTAAGGCCTAAGCCTTAGGTGCTTTCTATATTAGGATTATTGATTATCCGATCTGTGTCATGCCAAATACTGAACCGATCTTAAGGAATCCAGCAAATCCGTTGTCATCAAGAGCTGGGCAAATCTCTGAGCCAGCAGGGATAGTAATCTGATGTACATGATTTTCATGAGGGAATACCATCTTGATTGTAACATCTTTTCTTGACTCTAATGTCTCGCAGATTTCCTTATCGAATGTAGAAACTTCACTTGTTCCAAGAACAAATACGCCACCTGCAGGAGCATTTGCATAATGCTGTTTGATTACGTCTTTGTACTGAAGTGCTGTTGCGCCGCTGATATCGATAAACAGTGTATATGTCTGTGCATCAGCTATGCCCATGTTCTGAATAGGAAGAGCATTTCCCTTCTCTGTAAGTGCGCACCATACTCTAGGAGCATCCGGTGTACGAGGGCCTGATTCGATAACAGGATCAGGTTCTTTTGCTGGTGCTGTTGGAGTGATTCTGCCTGAATCACCAACAAATGCACCTGTTGTAATTCTTACAGTCTCACCAGGCTGAAGGTTAACGTTCCAACCCCAAATAACACCACTATCTACATTTGACACGGTATCTGTCATAACCCCATCATTAAAGTGATTGTATCTATCACTATATGGGCCATACCAAAGTGTATCAAATGGACGATCAGTCTCCATACGGATTCTATTTACTCCATCAGTATCAACCATAGTGAATGAATTAGCATCACCAGAAATGACAGCATCATCGGAATGGCCAATCATTGTGTCAGCGGTTGATCTTACCTGGAAATCACCAGCTGCATCCGTATTATTTGTAAGTGCATATTCTAAATTAACAGCGTTATCTGTTAATGTAGGTGTAATTGTTGTAATAAGACCATTTCTCTCGTATGGCTGGCCATATACAAAATTACCATCATCAATTCTTGAACTTCTATCATTTACAAATGTATCATAACCTGCATTTGCATAAGTACTACGAATCTCATTACCCTCTGGATCAACACCAAAAATATTAAAACCACGATTCTGAACATCATATCCAATTAGACTGTTCTGGTCTTCCTGAGGAACTCCAACCGCAGCCTGAGTTCCACCAGCTGCATCTGTGCCTTCTTCAGCTGCAAAGGTTGTAAATGACATTCCACACACAATTAATGTAGCACCAAAAATCGCAGCGCCATTCAGTAACAACTTTTTAATGCTCATAACAATTCCCTCCTTGTAAGTAACAATTGTATTTTTGTTACGTCATCAGTTATCGAAGAAGTAATAATTTTTCTTCGAACAAATCTAGTTTACAGTAACAACGGGGGGTGTTGTCAATAGCCACAAACTCAGTAAAATTGCGGTAATTCAGTATTCATGTAGCATACAGAAGTTTATAAAAAAACAATTAATTTTGTACTAAAATTATATACCTGCACCATCTTCCATCAGCAAATTGTGGTCAACAGTTTTGGTAAGGTGCATCATTGCTTGTCTTGCGACGGTTTTGTTGAGGATCTGACCCCATTTGTACGGGGTAGCCTGATATACATAATAGTTAAGCCAATTGGTATAGAGATTATTGGCATGACCTCTCCATACAAGATCGGGCTTATTGTCAGGATTGTCATCAGGATAATAGTTTACAGGCGGTTTTATAGAAAGGCCTTTGGAAAGATCTCTTTTGTACTCAGTGTCAAGAGTCATTCTGTCATATTCAGCATGGCCCATGGCAAAGATCTGGCTTCCTGACTTGTTCATGCAAAGAAATACTCCTGCAACATCGGACTCTGCCAAAACAACAATGTCTTCGCAGGCATGGATCTTGTCAGCGGGAGTCTCTGTATGCCTGGAATGTGGCATATTGAATACATCATCAAAGCCGCGAACCAGAGGCACTTTCCTGTTCATCACACGATGCTGATATATTCCAAATCTCTTTTCCGGAAGAGGCTCTTTATCAATTCCAAAGTGATAATAGATTCCGGCCTGAGCGCCCCAACAAATATGAAAAGTTGAGGTTACGTTAGTTTTGGACCATTCGAACACTTTGCAAAGTTCATCCCAGTAATCAACCTCAGTAAACTCAAGCTGCTCTACCGGAGCTCCTGTGATTATCAATCCGTCGTATGTGTTATCCTTAAGCTCGTCAAAAGTGTTATAAAACCTGAGCAGATGGTTTGGAGATGTATTTGATGAATGATGAGAACTCATCTGCATGAAAGATACATCTATCTGCAGAGGCGTGTTGGACAAAGACCTAAGGAGCTGAAGCTCAGTGTCTTCTTTAAGCGGCATAAGATTCAGAATACAGATCTGCAGCGATCTGATATCCTGGTGCATAGCCCTGTTCTCATCTACAACGAAAATGTTTTCTTTCTCAAGTATATCCCTGACCGGAAGGTCATTCTGAACTTTAATTGGCATCGCAAGTCTCCCCCCTAAACAGTACTTACACTATTACTTATTGTATCATAGATAAAAATTCTTGCTCATTAATTACGCGGATTCCAAGCTCATTTGCTTTTGTAAGTTTGCTTCCGGCTGCTTCCCCGGCAAGGACCAGTGAGGTCTTCTTGGATACGCTTCCGGATGCTTTTCCTCCGTTCTTAATGATCAGCTCTTCTGCTTCTTTTCTTCCAAGTGTTGGAAGGGTTCCTGTTACTACAATTGTCATACCGGCAAGCTTATCAGAGGCATCTGCATCTTTTACCGCCTTCATATTAAGGCCGAGGGTGCGCATTTCCTCAAGAATCTTAATGTTCTTTTCATCGTGAAAGAACTCGTAGAGATCTGAAGCTGTTGTCTCCCCAATATCAGGAATGCTCTGGAATCCATCAATTGTTACCTTCTCAAGTTCCGTAAGGTCGTCAAAATGCTTCATTATCTCCCTTGCTGTAGATTTTCCTACATTCCTTATTGCAAGGCCTGTAAGGAGCCTTACAGGGTCATTTTCCTTGGACTTTTCTATCTCTGCAAGAAGCTTGTCCGTATTCTTCTCTTTTCCAATAATCCCTTTTTCAATAAGCTCATCTCTGTGATCACGAAGATGATAAATATCTGCATAGTTATTAAGATATCCGTCACTTACAAGGGCATCGATCAGTGTATCTCCAAGTCCCATGATATTCATGGCATCTCTTGAAACAAAGTAACTGATGGTTCTTGTCACCTGTGCAGGACAATTCGGGTTAATACATCTGATGTCTGCTGTATCTTCTTCACGCACCAGATGGCTCTGGCATACAGGACAAAGCTCAGGCGCCTTAAATACCTCCATAGGCTCTTTTACACAGCCATTAAGCTTGGGGATGATCTCACCACTCTTAAAGAGCTTGTAATGGCCTCCAATACCTATCTTCATATCTGTGATATAGTCCTGATTGTGAAGAGTAGCCCTTGAAACGCTGGTTCCGCAAAGTCTTGCAGGCTTGCCAGTTTCTGCATCGTGGAAGCTTCCTGTAAATGTCAGCTTACCAGTTCTTCCCACATCCACAAGTATTTCATCCATTACAACTACCCTCTCCTCAGGAGGATACTTGTACGCGATATGTCCGCTGGAGTACTTGCTTCCTGCAGGAAAATCGTCTCTCCACGCCGTGTTATCTACCTTAATAACGGCACCATCCAGGTCAAAATCAAGGTCAGAACGCATATCTCCTATTGCATCAATCTGCTCCATAACCTCATCTGCTGTTTCGCAACCCTT
>JAEEGH010020197.1_pt1 | contig 13884 bp, 12 predicted proteins | sample 9134181 | NCBI WGS metagenome assembly JAEEGH01 (sample SAMN16246544, study PRJNA631951) | gut metagenome | biome: gut microbiome; feature: rumen; material: DP-attached | host: Bos | place: Iran: Karaj | collected 2018-10
CCGGTAGCGTAAATTTAGAAGGTGTAGTATCCTTGCTTTCGTAGATTTGATAATTGGCCTTTCCTAATGAATCCACTCTCACGCTTACTTTGGGATGTTCCAAATCAAGATAGTTGACCAAAACTTTGCCTTCTTTCAAATATTTCATATAGTTGACCGACAACGACAAATGGTCGAAATGTAGCAAGGTGTCACTATTATCTTCCACAAAAACATGGGAAAATACATCCGCATTTTCAATGACAATGCAGAGATTGGGTTTGGTTTTTAAGATATTTAACTGTATTTTTTCAACGCGTACATCTGCCTTTAGATAAGAAGAAGCTATTTGAGAAATATTGGAAGCTCCGGCAGGTGTATTCACATATTTTAACAAGGCAAAAGGCGAAGCCAGTGCCAGCAAAAGCAGCACTCCTATCGCTACGGGTATAATCCACCATTTTCTTTTCTTTCCTTTTGCCATTAAAAAAAATGAAAAAAGATGAAAGTGGCAATACCACTTTCATCTCATGTTTTTCAATATCAATTATTTTATACCTAATTTCTTTTTAATGTCTTTTGGAATAGCATCTTTATGAACTACAATGTTCATGGTTTTGTAGCGAACAAATGCTTTGCTGGCATAGAACATTCCATGATAGTCGCCATAATCTCCCCAAGAATTTTTTACCATATAGTATTCGTTGCCTAATTGGTCTTTTGCAGTACCATATATCAACATACCATGGTCATCTGTAGTTTCCCAGTTGTCGTATGCCTCTTGTCTTTCTTCTTGTGTAACCCAACGTTGTGGAGTCGGATGTTTGGCAGCTTCGTCTTGCATTTGTTTTGCTGACAAACCGCTCCAACGAGTCATATCACTTCCTTGATTGTTAACTGCTTTAACATCTGTTTCCGGCAACACACAAAAACCTTTTCTTACACCCATGCGGAAACCTTGTTCGCTAACGTCACTACCCCAAGCAATGGTATAACCTTTGTCAATGGCATAGTCGAATACTTGCATAAATTCGTCCAATGGCAAATTGTAAGATTGACCCCAACGCCAGTTGTCTTGAATTTCCAAAACAAAAGATTCATAGAAAGGATGATGTGTAAAAGATGTCAAAGAAACATAATCGTCAGCATTCAATCCCAAAGATTTGTAGAAAGATTGCGGAGTGTATTTCACACCTTTGTAAACAAATTCTTTCGGGCATTCTCCCAAATATACACTATGAACGGCACGAACTGCTTTTTCCCATAATGGTTCTCTATTTTTGTTGAATTGCAGTTTCTTTAATTCACCTTTTGCCACTGCTTTAACCATTACATCTGTCAAAGCTGATAATTCATTGTGATTAGAAATGGTGTCACCATACATGGCTCCGGCAGGCATTTCAACATCCGGTACCAAGCCATAAGTTTTCATACCATATATCACATCGTTGAAAGCACCTCCTTGAGAAAAGGAAACATCTCCGTGAGTGCGGACTGCTGCCTTTGCACGATCGATATAAGTATTATAAACAATGTACATTTCCGAAAGGTCGTATTCACCTTTACCCATACGAAGCAATTCTGCTTCAATGAAACCTAATCCTGAATAGCACCAGCAAGTACCTGCCTGTGCTTGGTTTTTAACTGATGTTACCGGAATTTCTTTTACTATGGTAAATTGGTAACCTTCGTCTTTTGCAGTATCTTGTGTTGCCTTATTTTGAGCCATTCCCAATGACAACAACATCATCGCAATTACAAATAAACTTACTTTTTTCATATTTTCTTCTTATTATTTTATTATTTTGCTGCTATAGTTTCTATTTCCACTAAAACTCCTTTTGGCAAATCACGCACTGCAAAAGCCGCTCTTGCCGGACAATCGCTTGGATAATATTTTGCATAAACATCGTTCATAGGAGAAAAATGTGCTATGTCACTCAACAAACAAGTTGACTTGATGACATCTTTAAACTCATATCCTGCCTCTTTTAAGATGGCTTCTATGTTTTTCATAACCTGCTCTGTTTGTGCTGTAATTCCTGAAGGAATTTTACCTGTTGCCGGATCTACCGGAATTTGACCGGAGATAAACAACATACCGTTTGCTTCTACTGCTTGGCTATATGGTCCGATAGCTGCAGGAGCATTTTTTGTGTTGATAATTCTTTTTGCCATTTTTATTGATATTTGTTATTATTTTCTTGCCATCACCTTCAAAACAGCATCTACGATGTCGTTTTCGGTGAGATGAAATTCTTTCAAAAGTTGATCCGGAGTGCCGCTTTCTCCAAATCTATCGTCAACAGCTACATATTCTTGCGGACACGGGAAATTGCGTACCAACAATTGTGCAATGCTGTCGCCTAAGCCTCCATTGATCAAATGCTCTTCTGCCGTAACCACACAACGCGTTTTACGAACGGATTTTAAAATTCTTTCTGTATCCAGAGGCTTGATAGTATGAATATCTATCACTTCTGCACCAATATTTTTTTGCTCTAAAATATATGCTGCCTGCAAGGCAGGATAAACCATGTGACCGGTAGCAAAAATGCTGACATCCTTGCCTTCGTTCATGATAAGGGCTTTGCCGATTTTGAATTCATGATTTTCGGGAGTGAAATTAGGAACCTTTGGTCTGCCATAACGCAAATATACAGGACCATTGTATTGTGCAATAGCAATGGTTGCAGCTTTGGTTTGGTTGAAATCACAAGGATTGATCACCACCATGTTCGGCAAATTTTTCATCATGCTCAAATCTTCCATCACTTGATGGGTGGCACCATCTTCTCCAAGCGTGATGCCGGCATGCGAACCGCAAATTTTTACATTGGTATTGGAATAAGCAACTGCCATCCTTACTTGATCTAATACACGGCTGGTACAAAAATTAGCAAAAGAGCCTACAAAAGGAATCTTGCCTGCCAATGCCATACCTGCCGCCATGCCGACCATATTGGCTTCGGCGATGCCGACTTGGAAAAATCTTTCCGGAAACGCCTTGGCAAAACTATCCATTTTTACAGAACCTGTCAAATCCGCACACAAAGCAACTACCTGATTATTTTGTTTGCCGACTTCCAACAATCCTTCTCCAAAACCTGCTCTTGTTTCTTTTTTCTCTTTATATATTACTTCTTGCATAAAATTCTATTTAGAATGCAAAGGTACAATTTTTATAGGAAAAACCATACATATTGCAGACAATTTTTTTATTTATGAATAAAGAAAATTTAATTGTCACTAAAACGCTGACAGTCAACAAAGAAAAATAATACAATTTTAACCTGCATACCTTATTTTTTTGTACTTTTGCAAAATAATCACAAAAACTATAAACATGAAAAAGATTTTTATATGTGCATGGTTGTTGGCAGGAATATTTTCCGCTATAGGACAAAACATTGCTTTGGATGTTGCTCATTTTCCGGATGTAACTTTCCGAAACTATTTAAAAACAGAATTCGACGTAAATAATAATAATATATTGGACTCCAATGAATTAGAAGCTATTACGGAAATCAATGTCTCCAACATGGGAATTTTCTCTTTGCAAGGAGTTGAATACCTCTTTGCCCTGACAGAACTCAATTGCTCCAACAACGCTTTGACAAGCTTGGATGTCAGCAACCTCATCTATTTGGAAGATTTGCATTGCCACTACAATTCCCTCAATAGTTTGATTACCACCGGTGCTATCAGCATCGATCACCTAGACTGCTACAACAACCAATTGTCTTCCATTGACTTGAGCACCAACACCGCCATCAAAATGCTGACTTGCAACTACAATCATTTAACCCGACTTGACCTCAGCCACAACACTGACTTGGTTTCGTTGTATTGCCACAACAATCTTCTAACTAACTTAGATGTCAGTCATCTTTCTTCTCTAGAAAATTTGTATTGCCATAAAAATCAATTAGATACCTTGTATTTAGGAAATATTTCATCCTTAAAGATGCTTTATTGCAACGACAACAGGTTGACTTCACTATCTGTCAACAATAACACTGACTTAGAGACCTTATATTGTTATGGCAATAGATTGACAACATTAGATGTCAGCAACAATCGCCACTTGAAAACCATTTTATGCTACGGAAATTTACTCACTAGCATTGATATTGACAGCACCGATTTTATGTCCTATTTAAATGAAACCTATTGGTGTCAAGGCAATGCATACCCCATTACTTTGGCAAATAATATCAATACTTTCAATTTAAACAATTTACCGGGCAATTTTGACATATCCAAAGCCTGCAATTGGCAAGGCGGCAGCGTAAACGGCACCATCCTCACGCTCAGCCAAGATGTGGTCACATATAGCTATGCCGTTGGCAAAAACGACACGGTAAAATTTTCCATCTATATACAACGTACCGACAATCAAGGAATTGCTATTAACAGCACCAACTTTCCAGACCCGATTTTTAAAGATTTCATCCGTGAACAATTTGACGACAACCACAACGACACACTTAGCCTAAACGAATGCTTAAACATTTATAAAATCAATGTTAAAGGAATGGGTATCACAGATCTAAAAGGTATTGAATATTTTTATAAACTGATGAACCTTGACTGCGAAGACAATCTGCTAAGCAATATCAACTTGAGCAACAATTTACAATTGATATCCCTTTATATAGGTAGAAATCGTCTTACCGAACTGGATTTGAGCAATAACCGGCAATTGTTATTTCTGTGGTGCGGCAACAATCATTTAACAAGTTTGTCACTTGACTCTTTGCCCTATCTCCGTTTTGACTGGCTATGGATAAAAGACAATACTTACGATATCCTGCTCCAACCTGACAATAGTTTTGACTTAAGCAACCTGTCGGGCAATTTTGACATCAACCGTGCCGGACAATGGACAGGCTGCTCTATCAATGGAAATATACTCTCCGACATTTCCATCGGACAAGACATCACTTATACATACGACTGTGGACAGAATATTTCCACTACTTTCACTTTAAAGCCGATAGGATTTGTATCGGTAGCAAATGCCCCCACCAACAATTATCGCATCTATAGCCATGCTCAACATATTTATATTCTACATGCAGAAAACGAATTGGTGGAAATTTACAATATGTTAGGTCAGCGAATTGTGTCTAAAAAAATCTTTTCCGATTTTGAATCCATCTCCCTGCCGACTAAAGGCGTTTATATAGTAAAAATTAACTCTTTTTCAAAGAAAGTTTTGATAGAATAATTTTAAAAATATTCCATTTTCCCGCTTTTTGATGACAGCTTTTGCCAGAAGCATGTCCTTTTTTATTGTGCTAATAGCATAATAATTAGCCATTTAACATTTTACTTGCAGTTTGCATTTTTTTTTGTAAATTTGCTTTTTGCATTTATATGTAAATATGCTACTTCGAAAAATCATTGCAACGGCTATATTGTTCACTTTTTCCGCTATAGGTTTTGCGCAAACCTACGATTTCGCCAACAAAACCATCGGAGCCGATTCCGTTATCATCAAACAATTAGACGATTTGATGAATTCGTGGTATGCCAAAAACACCTCCTACCGGGAACAGTCACAAAAACCCTTCAAACAAATAGATGTAAACACCGAAAACAGCGATTCGGTAATGATGTTGCGATTGAAAGCCATCACCGATGAAACAGTTTTTCCGATGGTATTCAATCCTGAAATCAGAAATTATATTTTGCTGTATTTAAAACGTAAACAACAGGTTTCCACATTGTTAGGATTGGCAAAATATTATTTTCCCATGTTTGAAGAAAGTTTGGACAAGTACGGCTGTCCTTTGGAACTACGCTATTTAGCCGTGATAGAATCAGCATTGAATCCCAATGCAGTTTCACGAGCAGGGGCAACCGGTTTATGGCAGTTTATGTACAATACCGGCAAACTTTATGGTTTAGAGGTGACAACATTGTTGGACGATCGTCGCGACCCACAAAAAGCCACTGATGCCGCCGCCAGACACTTAAAAGATTTAAGCAATATTTTTTTCGGCGACTGGGTGTTGGCAATGGCAGCCTACAACTGCGGTGCCGGCAATGTAAAAAAAGCCATTGTCCGCTCCGGCGGAAAAACCAATTTCTGGGAAATCTACAATTATCTCCCAAAAGAAACAAGAGGCTATATTCCTGCATTTTACGGAGCATGGTATGCGATGCAATACTACGATAAATACGGCATCACGCCTACAACTGCCCGATTTGGTCAAGTGGACACCGTACAAGTAACCGATAAAATTCACTTTCAACAAATTACCAGCATTCTCGGTATCTCCTTAGATGAATTAAAAGCCCTCAATCCAATATACAAAAAGAACATTATTCCGGCTTCCAACACGCCCATGACATTAGTGTTACCGGTGAAATATGTCAGCAACTTCATCTTGCTGCAAGACAGCATAAAAAACTATGAAAAAGATGTCTATTTCAGTTCACCGACAGTGGCGGAAAGCATCTTCAACAAAGAAGTAGTCATTGACAGCAATGCCGAATACCGTTTAGAAGCCCGCTACCACATTGTCAAAGCCGGTGAAAGTTTGTCGATAATAGCTCGAAAATACGGCACCAATATCACCGAATTGGCCAAGTTGAACAAAATGAGCATCAACACCACCATTCACCCCAACCAAAGAATTATAGTAGGATACAAGAAAATTTTGATACCAAAAGTAACAAGCACTCCTGCCGACACCACCAAAACCAACGTTTTAGACAGCACTGCCACTATTGTCAACACGACAGGTGCCGATTCTACACAAACCAAATAATATCTATGTTTGCAAAAACGCTCTCTGAAATTGATATCAATGGGGATATTTTGTTAATTGACAAGCCATTGCGATGGACTTCGTTTGACGTTGTCAACAAATTGAAATACCTTATCAAACAAGAATTCGGAATAAAAAAATTCAAGATTGGTCATGCCGGCACACTTGACCCCTTGGCAAGTGGACTTTTGATAGTTTGCATCGGCAAATGCACCAAGCAAATACCTGTCATCCAAGACGGAACCAAGGGCTACGAAGGCACTTTCACCCTTGGTGCCACCACCGCCAGCTACGATTTGGAAAAGGAGCCTGAAAACTTTCTGCCCTACCAACACCTGACTGCTTTAGACATTGAACAGGCTAAGGAGAAATTTTTAGGCGAACAATGGCAAACGCCACCCGTGTTTTCTGCCGTCAGAATTGAAGGAAAACGAGCTTTTGACTTGGCAAGAAAAGGACAAGAAATTGCCATACAACCAAAAAAAATTCATATCTACCAATTTGACATTCTTCAAATAGATTTGCCACAAGTGGATTTTGCCATAAGTTGCAGCAAAGGCACCTATATTCGTGCCCTTGCCAGAGATTTCGGTGCCGCCCTCGGCTGCGGAGCCTATCTAAGTGCCTTAAAAAGAACTCAAATTGGACAAATTACTCTAAACCATTCCCTTTTTGACTTCAATCAATATATTGACAAGAACAAAGTGCCGGACGAAAACCGCAAAAAAAGAGATTTTGAAAAATAAAGAAAACCATGATAATTGTTGACAATGTTTTAATTTCCAGAGATTTACTTACACATTGTTTTTACTGCGACCTCAGTCGGTGCAAGGGAATGTGCTGCATTGAAGGCGATGCCGGAGCCCCCTTGGAAGAAGAGGAAGTGGGAATCATTGAAAACAATTTGGAGAAAATTCTTCCCTATATGACCGAACAAGGCCGGCAAGTTGTCAAAGAAAACGGCACGTTTGACTACGACATGGAAGGGCAATTGGTAACCCCTTTGATAGAAGACAAAGCCTGTGCCTTTATCTGTTACGAGCATGGCATTGCCCAATGTGCTATTGAAAAGGCTTTTTTTGACAAAAAAATAACTTTCAGAAAACCCATTTCCTGCGAATTATACCCTATTCGTTTGGAAAAACTGCAATACTACGATTCCCTCAAATACCACCAATGGGACATTTGTGAGGCTGCCCGCCGTTGCGGACAAGAGAAAAAAATAACGGTTTTTGAATTTTTGGAAGCCCCGCTGACAAGAAAATACGGCAAAAAATGGTTCCAAAAAGCAAAAAAATTGATATCTCCGGACAACTTTTCACGATAATTTTGCGTCTAACCTATAATTCAAATGTTGTCAGAAGATGAATTGATAGAAGGTTGTCTCAAAGGAGACAGAAAAGCACAACAACAACTCTACGACAGATATAGCGGAGTGATGTTTGCGGTCTGCTTGAGATATATGCCGACAACCCAAGATGCAGAAGACGCTTTGGTGACAGGTTTTACAACTATCTTTTCAAAATTAGACACTTTTGAACGGAAAGGTTCTTTGGAAGGCTGGATGAAGAAATTGATGGTGCATAATGCCATTTCACTGATTCGCAAAAATGCTAAATTCTTCTGTCAAGACGATGAAGATTTGGAGCATTTGAACGACGAACAACCGGATATTATCAGTCGTATAAGTGCCCAGGAAATTATTCAACTGATACAAACTTTGCCAGACGGATACCGGTCAGTATTTAACCTCTATGCTATAGAAGGTTATAGCTACGAAGAAATTGCACAAATGCTCAATGTAAATATAGGGACCGTTCGATCGCAATTGTCCAAAGCCAGAAAGACCTTGCAAGAAAAGATAAAGAGACAAATAGATGGAAAATAATTTTGACAGCCGGTTAAAAGAGATGTTGCAATCGCATCAAGCCATGCCTCCCAAGGCATGCTGGGAGCAAATTGCCGCCAACTTGGATGCTGTCCCCAGCCCGCAACCTTCCACACCGTCCTCGCAACTTTCTCATTCATTTTTCTCTTCCGCCATCGGAAAAGTATCCGTGGCATTAACGATAGCCTCTGTTGCCACCATCGCCACTTTTATCGCCTTGACAAACAACAACAAAGAACAAACCACCGACCTCAACCCGGTAACAACTCCACCTGCAAAGGAAGCTATTGCTATTCCGACAAACGAAGCAAGCAGTAAGCCGGCTATCATAAAAGAAGAAAAAGCCGCCACCCCTGTTGCCGCAGTCATAGACACCAATGCCGACTATGACCATGAACCTGCCACTCCCGCAGTTATGGCAACAAACATGGAACCTGTAGTTCAAAAAGAAGCAGCAACAATGGCAACAAGCACCCCTGCCAACACGCCGACTGAAAAAGAGGAGACTCCTTCAGTACAAACTGCCGCCTACACGCCGGCAGCCGGTCCGGAAGAAGAAGAGGAAGAAACAGAGGAAACTCTGCAAGTGGACATCTCTATTCCCAATATCATCACACCCAACGGAGACGGCATCAACGATTGCTTTGAAATAGAAGGCACCGGACAAACCTCCTTGAACCACATGATGATATACACCAAACAAGGAAAAGTGATTTTTGACCAAAAAAATTATAGCAACAACTGGTGTGCCGACCATGTTACAGACGGAACCTATTTCTATATTTTTAGATATCTAGTCGGAGAAAAACAATACATGCGGAAAGGTTCCATCACTGTCAGACGCTAATTTTATCCGATTCCGCCCTATGTCTTTTATAAAATTTCTAAAAGTCAAATTGTCTGCAATCTATGCCGAGTTATTATTGTTTTTATTATTGTCTAAAGTTAAAATAAAAACAATGCGTGACAAATGTCTGTCTTTTTTCCGGAAAATAAGCAGCAAAGAGATTAAAACAAAGCGGAATATGGTGGATATATATAAAAACCACCAAAATTATAAAATCGCTACTGTTTATCAGGCGGCATCCGGCCTTGGGATTATATCTGAGCCTGTTTTCTTTCTTGCTTTGGATACCACAGCAGAAGAACTGTCAAAAGTAATCTTAGAGGGACTCCGACAGAGTCGTTCCATTTCAGAATCGGAAGAAGAGGAAATACGCAATAATGGAAATAAGAAACTCTTAAAAGCATTAAAAGAACCTTCTTTCAAATCTTTATACAAAAATTCCACAAGTTGCAACATTGTAGTTGAAAACAAGGAAGTAAGAATAACACCTTGGAAATACCTCGGTGGAAATAAAGGAATGGCACCGGATAGTGCAAGGGAAATTACAATGGAGTTTTCGGAGACAAAATATATAGAAATGGCCCAATTGGTAATGGATATGTTAAACTAATTCGTTTTCAATCTGATTTACAATCTGTTTAAAAGGAAACTGCAGGTCTAAATAGATTTTAAGAGATATCCATAATAAATAAAGAAAGCACAACACCAAAAACGATAAACAGCATTGTTCTTTTTGTCCAAATTGCTTTTTTATATAAACTGATATATTCCATCCTTACGGAATCTTCAAATTCATTTTCTTCTATAAAATCTTTAAATTTTTTGAAAGACCAAGAAAAGGTGAAGCAATTTGTTTTTATCTTATTTTCATATAATATTGCTCTCATTGTATGTTTTAAACCATTTACATAAAAACCTAATATCATCAAAATAACCCATATTGAAATAAAAAATAAACTTATTGTATCCATAATAAAAATTTATTCCTTTTTAGTTAAGTTAACCTCTATTTTTTCTCCTCATTGATAGTTTATGGCAACCAAGGCACATTAAATCTACCAATTTTGGTTTTATTTCATTTTGCAAAGTTACAACAAAATTTTAAACATTGCTCTTTTTTGAAGAATTTTTATTGTAATATATATAATTATCAATACTTTACAATTTTATCAACCATTAATAATTTCTTATTCAGTCTGTTAGCATGGAAATTAAAATTGATTTTTATATTATTTTTTTTTGTATCTTTGTTTTTTATTATTATGCGAATCTTATTAGCATATAAACTATTGTATATGAATACATTAAGAATATTGATAAGTTGCATATTTGTCTTGTTTGTCAGTATGAATCTGCCAAAAGCACAAGTATATCAATTACCCAATGGCAACTTTGAGTCGTGGAACAACAATGTTCCTTCCGGTTGGAATACATTTAACAGTGCTACAGGAACTTATGCCAGTTTTGCCTCCTCCAACCACCATAGCCAAGAAACAGGACATTCAGGCAATTATTGTGTAAAAATATATTCCACTTCCATATTGGGAGTGGTCGCCAACGGAAATATGACCACCGGTCGTATCAATGCGGGAGCTATGAGTGCAGCCAGCAGTTCCAACTACAACTTTAGCGATCGTTCCAACTCTTATGCACAAGTATTCAACGGAACGCCCGATTCCATGTATGTATGGACCAAAATGACAGCCGCCAGTTCTTCTACACAGGCGACAGTGCGTGCCTATATACACGGCAATACCAACTTTATAGATCCTAACGATTGCAACACTCCCAGCCTCTACAAAGGCAAAGCCGCAGTTATTTTTACCCCGCATAGCACTTGGACACAGCAAAAAACGGCATTTATCTATGATGGCAGTTCCAGTGTAAATTATATACTCATCACCATGACCACCAACATCACCCCGGGTAGTGGTGCTGCCAACGATGCGGTATATGTGGATGACTTGGAATTTATCTATAGTGCATGGCTCACCGACATCAAAGCCAATGGTGTCACCTTGCCCGGCTTCCAAAAAGATGTTTTTGACTACTATGTAGAATATCCACGCGGCACCAACCCTTCCATGGCATTGCCGACCATCACCTATACAAAAGAAGTAAGCGATGCCAATGTGGTGGTAACAACCAATTACACCACGCCGGGTTCTATTGACGGTGCCACCCAAATTATCACTTCCACCGCAGAAGACGGCACAACAATTAAAACCTATAGAATTCATTATTCTATTATCAAATCCAATAACAATACGCTGCTAAGTTTCACCTACGACACCAACAATGTATCGCATACAGTTGCCGTTACCGACACCAATATATCCATCGTATTTCCGGCAGGATTTTCATCTGTGCCGACCATCAGCAATTGTGTGTTGGCAGATACGGCAGCAAGGGCTACCATCACACAGGCAAACTCTGCCAATGGCACCGCCACTATCAAAGTAACAGCTGAAAACGGAGACATAAAAACTTATCACGTTGCATTTTCCGTTGCCTTATCCACCAATGCCTATTTGTCGGCTATTTATTACAACGGAACACCCATTTCCACTTTCAACAAAGACACACTGACATACGATATATTGCTACCGTCTGGAACCATACTTACACCTTATGTAACAGCCACTACAGAATGGCCGGGTTTAACACCTGCTATCAGCCAGGCAAGCACCCTGCCGGGTACTGCCACTATCACCGTAACGGCAGAAGACGGGGTTTCACAAAAGGTTTATACCATCCATTTTTCCGTAGGCATTTCCACCAATGCCAACCTATCGTGGATAAAATACAACAATATTCCGATTACAACTTTCCATGCAGACACATTAACCTATCATATAGAACTGCCTTATGGAACAACTACCGCCAACGTCACCGCCGCCCCGGTTGACGCCACTGCCACCGTCACCATATCGCAAGCCCCTCAAATTCCCGGTGCTGCAACTATCCATGTAACTGCAGAAGACACCAACTATCAAAAAACCTATACTGTCGATTTTTCTTTAGGATTAAGTAATGATGCCACCCTGTCGGCACTCACCTATCATATCGGCTTCGGCAATGTGTCCGTTCCCTATTTCAATCCATTGATTAACAACTATTCCATTTCCTTGCCGGAAGGTACTACTACCACTCCTGTTGTAGCTGCCACTGCCACAGACAGCCATGCGGTAGTAAGCATCACCCAGCCGGATTCCCCTAATGGAACAGCAACTATAGTCGTTACTGCAGAAAACGGCAACACCATTAAAACTTATACCATAGACTTTAGCGTTACCTTGTCAACCAATGCCAACTTAGATTCATTATTTGTTGACAACGTGTTCTTGGCAGAATTCAATCCCAATACTACCACTTACAGTATTTCTATGGATACTGCCGTCATGCCGACAGTTACTGTAGTAACCTCACATGAAAAGGCGACTTATCTTATCACTTATCCGCAAACTATTCCCGGACAAATTCAAATTATTGTAAAAGCTGAAGATACTTCTGTTACAAAGATTTATAAGTTGAATCTTACTATGACGGCCTCCAACAATGCCGATTTGGTAGATTTGGCCTATCAATTGAACAATGTTGACTACACCATTAATAATTTCCACACAGACACATTGATATATTATGTTACCTTGCCATCACAAACTGTAGCAACGCCTTTGCTTACCTATCAAACTGCTGATGCAGGAGCAAGAGTAACTGTTACCCAACCGCTTTCTCCCAATGGAGTGGGAATAGTGATGGTGATTTCCGCCGACACTTCCAATTTCAAGGTTTACCAAGTGTACTTCTCTGTAGCCGTCTCTACAGATGCCACATTGGCAAGCTTGAGCTATCAAGGAAATCCTATCCAAAATTTTGATGCAGACAGTATCCATTATTATATTGAACTGCCTTACTATCAAAATATTCCGGATTCCATTTCAGCCACTGCCCAATCAGAGGCAGCAATGGTTTATATTCGCCAAGCGGAATCCTACAACGATACGGCCATTGTCAGAGTGATAGCAGAAGACGGCATTACTACCAAAGATTACTATATTTATTTTTCAAGGCAATTGTCACCAATTGCCACATTAAGCCAAATTTCTTATACCTTAAACAATCAAGACTCTATTGTCAATGGTTTTGACAGTTCTATTTTTAATTATACGGTAAGCATTGCCGAAGAAGAATTGTCTATTCCGGTTGTTAATTATACTTTGTCGGACAGCCGTTCACATGCCTATTTCCGTCATGTACCGAATACTATCAACGATACGGCAAAAATTGTTGTAGTTGCCGAAAACAATATTGACTCTAATATTTATGAAATAGCATTTTACTACACACCTTCCTCCAATACAAGATTAGATTCCTTGTTTGTAAAT
>JAEEGH010020198.1_pt1 | contig 13884 bp, 14 predicted proteins | sample 9134181 | NCBI WGS metagenome assembly JAEEGH01 (sample SAMN16246544, study PRJNA631951) | gut metagenome | biome: gut microbiome; feature: rumen; material: DP-attached | host: Bos | place: Iran: Karaj | collected 2018-10
GGCTGAGATCGAGGCTTATCTCGCCATGATCCGCAAGACCATTGCGGACAGTGAACGCCTAGTCTCTCAGGCCGAACTCCGGATCGCAGAGACGGACAGGCTGCTCGCGCAGCAGGGACTCACACGGGAGCAGGTCCTGGCCATGGACGTCTCCTCCTCGCAGATCGACGCCGCGAACGCAGAGCTTAGGCGCAGGGGACTCCCCGAGCTTGACGACGGGGGATGGGATTCGGTCGCCGATCTGGGCGGCACGCCCGCAGCCCACGCCATGCAGGAGGGGACGGCCGATGAAGTGGACGCCAGGCGCGAGAAATTCGGCATGATGATGAAACCTTTCAGGATCTGACGTGTAAAGAGGGTAGGAGGACAGAATCATGAACATCACAGGCACAAACAACAACTTGCATCTAGATCCCAACCTGCTGAAGGCGGGGTATGCGGGAACTGACGGCACGAAGACGGCAGCCGACGCGAAACAGGCGGAGCTGGTGCCGATTCTCTTCGGCTCGAACGTGCTCGTCTCGTACGGCATAACCGACATCGAGGCGCTCGTGGCCCAGTTGAAGAACGAGAACGCCGACACGCGCGTGGCCATGAAGCTGAAGTCGCTCGGCTCGATAGCGGAGGGCCTCAGCTCCCAGCAGATCAGGGCGCTCGAGAAGGCGCTTGCGCTCGCCGACAGCGTGAAGCAGCTCGAGGCTGCGCAGAACGAGCTCAAGGATGGGATGGAGAAGTCCCAGGCGGAGATCGCCGCCCTGGCGATTCAGATCGAGTCCCTGGAGAAGCAGATCGAGAACGCCCGCGCCAATGCCGAGGACTACAACAAGAACATCCGCGATCAGAAGGCCAAGAAGGCGGAGATCGAGGCCAAGATACAGGAGCTCGAGGCCGACACGGAGGCCGACAGGTCGGAGGAGATCGCCGAGCTGCGCGCCCAGGTGGATGCGCTCGATGCGTCCATCAAGACGAACGAAGACGCGCTTAAGGCTACGGAGAGCAAGATCGTAGCCGATAAGGCGTCGCTCAGCTCTGCGAAGGCGAAGACGGATCGGCTTGAGAAGAGCGTGGACGAGGCCAAGGACGCCATTGAGAGGAACAAGAACGAGATCGCGGGCCTGAATTCGCAGATGTCGGCATGCCTTGGGTCCATCGACACGAACACTCTCAAGACGATCGCGAAGGAGATCGCGGCCCAGGCCGTGGAAGATCCGGAGCGGGCGGAGTCTCCGCACGACGCGGAGAAGCGCGAGGAGAAGGCGGAGGCGCTGGATGTGGCGCGGGCGATCCGCGACAGCCTCGATGCGATCGCGAAGGACATTATTCAAGAAATCGCCGAGAGGCGCGTCGACATGGTCTGACGCGGCTTGAGGCGGCAAAACAAAACAACAAGGAGACGCAAAAATGGCAGACACAAACGAGGCGCTGAAGGAAATGATAGTCGAGGCGGCCCAGTCGATCAGGAAGGGCGAGCCACTCAAGATGTCGAAGGGCATCAGCAACGAAGAGCTGAATGCGGTGTATTCGCTCGCATACAGCTACTACTCCACCGGCCGCTACGAGGATGCGTTGAAGCTCTTCAAGTTCCTGGTGCTGTTCGACCACATGAGCCAGAAGTACTGGACGGGGCTCGGATCCACGCACCAGATGCTCAAGCAGTACGACGAGGCCCTCGCCGCGTATGCGCAGGCGGCCATCTTCGACCTGGAGAACCCGAAGCCCATGTACTACGCGGCGCTCTGCCACTACGCCAAGGGCGACAAGGTGAAGGCTGCGAGCGCGGTGCGCGCGATAGAGATGTTCTGCACGAAGCGGGACGCGCAGACGCTGCCGTTCCTCGAGAAGGCCGCGGCGCTGCGCGCGGCCCTCGGCGAGGAGCCGTTCGCGGAGCTCAAGAAGCTCGACGCGGAGGAGGACGCCAAGAAAAACGCGGCCGGGGCGTAACCTCGCCGTGAGCTGTGTGTAAACAGGGCGAAAAGGAGATCAACCCATGTCAATCACAACAATCAACAACGCAACGGCGGCAGTCCCGCAGACCCAGATCCCGCAGACCGCGGACGGGGACGCCGCGATACAGGGCGACGCCACCGGCAAGATCGAGGCCGGGGACGCGCCCATCATCCAGGGCGCCGGCCTCGTCATCACCGAGGCCGACGAGGTCGGCCGGAAGGCCGCCGCCGGCAACGTGGACTCGACCAAGAAGGCCGTGGACGTGAACGAGGTGCCCGAGCTCGACGCCGAGGACGTACGCAACCTCGTCGCGATCATCGAGGACCTCGAGAAGCTCCTCGCGGAGCTGAAGAACTCCTCCACCGAGGAGCAGATCGCGGCCACGAAGGAGCGGATCGCGAGCCTGAGGGAGAAGCTCGGGACCGAGTTCAAGGATCGCATGGCGAAGATCGACGAGACCATCGACAAGATGAACGAGGCGGCGCGCCTCAAGCAGGCCCAGGAGGCGACCGCGTGGATGAACGTGGCGCTTTCGGTGGTCGGCGCGGTGATCGCCGTGGTCGCGGCAGCGGTGGCCATTGCGGCGGCCGTGGCCTCGGGCGGGGCGGCGCTTCCCGTGGTGGTGGCGGTGTTCGCCGGCATAGGAGCGCTCGCGTCTTTGACGAGCACCGGGCTCTCCATCTACCAGCAGGCGGCCAAGGATGACATCCAGCAGGATATCAAGGACAAGGCGAAGGATTACCGCGCTCAGGGGTTCTCCGACTCCGAGGCCATGAAGAAGGCCACCGAGGACGTGACGGACAAGTTCCTCACCGCGAGCTTAGTGCTCGCCGGCGTATCGGTCGTGTGCGGATTCGTCGGCGGTTTCGGCAGCGCGGCGGGGTCGGCTGTCAGGGTCGTCTCGGCCCTCACGGCGGCCGCCTCCGGTCTGGGCATGGCCGGCGGCGTTGCGGGCATCGTGGTGGGCAACTACTCGAACGACGCCAACTACGACTCTCAGTCCGCGCAGGCGGAGCTCTCGCACCTCGAGGCGCTGCTTCAGAAGCTCAAGAAGGCGCTAGACGACGAGACCCAGGAGATACAGGCGCTCATCCAGCAGCTCATGGATGCGATGGCCGACCTCTCGCAGCTTCTCGAGTCGGCGGCGAAGACCACGGACGAGATCGCGCAGCAGACCGGCGCAACGGCCTGACGGGGCTGTGTGATATGGGCTAACCGAAGAAAGGAGAAATGCCATGAAGATCGATCCAGCAGACATGAGGGCCAACATCATTGCGCTCCAGCAGGCGCTCAAGGGTGTTGACGGAGGGAATCTGGCCAGCGCGAACGTCAAGGACGTCTCGCTGGCGAGCAACGACGCAGGGCTCACGATCACGTTCAACGCCGTAGTGGATGGCGTCGAGACGCCGGTTGTGCTCTCCATGGCGCCGGAACTTGATCCGCCGGAGGGTTCGGTGGACGAAGTGGCCACGGAGACGCTTCTTGAAAAGCTCGACGCGCTGGACATCTCGGACATGACGTCTGAAGAGGCCACGGCGTTCATGCAGGAACTCCTCGAGAAGACCGTGGAGAAGATGCAGGAGAAGGGGTTGCTGTCGACCACGGTGCCGGCGAACAACCGGCTCGGGGCCTCCGCCGACGGCGGATCCTCCACCACCGGCGGCGCCACGTTCTTCAACCTTCTGGAGGTGCTCTCGCTCATCGTCAAGGTGGCGCAGGACCTCAAGAAGTCCGCGAAGAGCATCAAGGCGTCTGAGAGCGAGGAGCAGGCGCTGGCGTACGAGCGGCAGGCCTCGAAGATGACCGCCATGGCGGATACAGCGAAGGCCATGGGCCTCAAGTACACGGTGGTGTCGGCAGTCATGCTTGGCATCTCGGCGTTGGTGTCCGTGGGAGCGGGCGTGGTTGGCGCCGCGAAGGGGTTCCTCTCCGAGACCAAGGCGAACGGGGCGGCGGCCGACGCGTCGAACAAGGTGATGGGCGGGCCAGACCTGACCAATGACAGCCTGACGGCGCAGCACATGACGGTGGAGCCGAAGGTGGAGGCGAAGCTCGGCGCCGATCAGGGGGCTCAGCAGGCCGCCGTCACCGAGATACGCGACGCCTTCACCGGCGCCGACAGTCCCGTCACAAAGGCGAAGACCGAATATCAGGCGGCCGTGGACCGTCTCGAGGCGCTGCCGGCGGACTCCGATCGGCGTCCAGTCCTGCAGGCGACCGTCGCCAAGAAAAAGGCGGCGTTCATCAACGCCGTGATGGAGGTGAAGGGCCAGTACGACGCCGACTATGTCGCCGACCCGTCTAGCGTGAATGAAGCCAAGATGGTCGTTGCGAACGAGTTCGCCATGAAGACTCTCAAGGGGACCCAGGTGAACGTCACCCGCCAAGGGCAGCCTCAACCGCAAGCGGAGCACATCCTCAACGAGAACGACTGCGCGAAGATCCGCAACACCTGCGACAAGACGTACAGGACGGCGCTCAAGGAGGAGAACCACTATGTGATCTCGGCCGTGGGCGCGGGCGCCATGCACGTGGGGCAGCTGATGCAGATGATAAACCAGCATGGCCAGTCCGAGACGAGCTACGAGGCGCAGGGCAAGGCGGCCGAGGCTCAGCTGGAGCAGGCCGACGCAACGCGCAAGGAGAAGGACTACGACGAGACCAAGAGCCTGGAGGATGCCGCCCAGGCGGTGATCGACGCCGCGCGCCAGACGATGCAGAAGGCATACGAGAGTCAGCACGAGGCCACAAGGGAGATCTTCGGCTGAGGGTCTCAGGTCCCGGCAAGGTCGTGGAGGCGCGGTTATGATCGAGATGCACCAAATAGACGGCGCGGACGTGTACGGAGTGGAGCAGTACTCCTACACCGTGGACGGCGTGGAGAACCGCGACTACACGGCGGCCCTGGCGGCGGCGGCCTTCAAGCAGGCCGCCGCCGTCGAGGCGGATCTCGATGCGCTGAACATCATGGTGCGCGCGCGCCAGACGAAGCTCAGCGACCTGAACGCCGCGCTCACGGCTGTCGTGACAGCGCTTGCCACGATAGATACGACCGGCGATGATGGCCCCAGCGCGAAGAGCTCCGAGTTCAACGCCCTGAGGGATGCCAGGGACACTGCCCGTTTATACGGCATTACAATCCACCTTGTGGGCGACAACGACAACCAGATGACGTATGGCGACGCCCAGACGGCATTGGCAGAGCTCAAGCACTCGTCCGACCTCGAAAGCAACTCGATGCAGCAGGACGTGGTGACGCTCCAGAATCTGATCTCGAAGCGCGACTCCACATACCAGACGCTAATCTCGCTTGTGAAGAGGTCGCTCAACGCCGGCACTACGACGATCAAGGGGCTGGGGCAGTAGCGGCCCCGAGACTGAGGATCAATATGAAAAGGAGGTTGGAACATGGCTGATACGACGGTGAAACCATACCAGATAGTGCCGGATGCGGTGGCCCTTAGCCAGGATTGGGGGCTTACCGCGTGCGATTATGAATACAGGGACTTCAACAGGGTGGCCGGCAATTTCGAGACGGTGAAGGTGGACTTCCAGGACCTGATGGTGCGCGTCGGCTCGCGCAAGGCGGCCGTCGTGGAGGGCGAGATCACCCCCATGGCCACCCGGATGCGCACGCGCAACGCCTACCTTGCGTCTCTTGGGACGATACTTTCCAAGCTCACGAAGGTGCAGGCCGACTTCAGCGGCGATGATTCGGGCACCGAGGATAAGAACATAGACAATCTCACGGCCGACGAGTACAACATTCTACTCAAGATCCCCGCCGCCAGCGGAATGATCCACTACGACAACAGCAAATACCACGCCACCAAGGCCGAGTACGAGGGGCTTGTGCAGGCCGTCAAGGGCGAGATGGACAAGGAGAACAACCTCGCGCAGACGGACATGACGCGCCTGCAGTCGCTGGTGGACTCGCGCGATGACTCGTACTCGACCGTCACGAACATAATGTCCGCCATCAGCGACACGCGCTCGAACCTGATAGGAAACCTTTGATAGGGAATAGGTAATAGGGAATAGTGAATAGAAGAGGACAAGGAGGCGGCTGAATGATAGAGGCAACGCAGATAGCGACGATGCGATACGCGCCGGAGGGGTCGTCCGCCATAAACCTGTATTCGAACGGGGCGGCGGACGGGCTCACGCTGGGGCAGCTGGTGATATCGGTGTGCATGAGGACGGCTACGTCCTACGAGAGGCAGAGCGTCAACAAGATGAACGTGATATCGAAGAACGCGGAAATTCTGAAGACCGGGTCGCAGTGGGTGGAGCGGATATTGAACGGTTCGGCGAGCTGGACGCGCGCCAAGGCGTTCATCATGGGGTCTCTCGGCGCGGGGGCGGATGAGCTGCCGGAAAACATCAAGACGTACGACAACCGCCTCAAGGCGGCGTCGGTGGCCACGGACAAGATGAACGCGATCATGCAGACGCAGCAGCAGGACCTGGTGGCCCTGCAGTCCTACGTGAGCAGAAGGGACACGGCGTACTCGTCGTCGTCCAACATCGTCCGCGCCCTGGGCCGCTCGATGGGCAACCTTGCGGGCAACATGAACATGGCGAGCAACAGCTAGGAGGAGCAACATGGCGATAGAGACGGTAGAATTCAACCTTTCGATGACCGACCCCGACACGGGGGAGTATCTCACCGCGAACACCTACTCCCTCACCGTGAAGGACGCGGACGGCGCCACGGAGACGCTTCTCACGAACCTCTCCATCGGCCAGCTCGTGATGGCGCTCTGCCTGGAGCGGGCGGTGGCGAAGGAGAAGGAGATCATCGACATCATGAACTCGCTCAACATCACATCGTCGGAGCTTGAGGCGCTCACGACTATAGAGACGGATGCGGTGGCGGCGACGGACAGCAGCAAGCTCAAGCTCAAGGAGAAGACGCTCACCTACGACGGCGACAGCTACACATACTACGCGTTCCTCGACGAAGTGATAAAGCTCGACTCAGTGCCGGAGACGGTCGGCCCGAGCGACGAAGAATACAACACCCTCATCACGGCGCTCGAGCAGGCGATGGACCAGCGCAACTCGATAAACCAGCAGACTATGATCGAGCTGCAGTCCTCCACAAGCAAGCGCGACCAGGCGTACGACATGATCTCGAACATCCTCAAGAGCCTCGGAAACGTCCTCACGGGGACCGTGAACAACATGTAAGGAGAAGAAGACCGGCGGATGGCATCGACAGCGATAGAGCGGCTCATAGACGCGGTAGGGTACCCGGAGCGGGCGCCCCGCGGTGCGTTGTCGTTCACGCTTCAGGTGGATGGCGCGGACGTGCTCGCGGAGGAGCGGGGCGGGCGCCTCAGGCTTTCGCTCAAGCTCGCCGCCGGCGAGGCCCTCCTGCCGAAGTTCGCCGCGTTCGCCGCCGGGCGGATGCTCCGCGAGGAGGCTGCGCTCTCGGTGGACGGCGATCGCGGGCCATTCCTGTGGCAGGACGCGCCGGTCTCGGCGAACGCCCACGCCCTCGCGAGGCTGTTCGAGACGTTCATGGACTCCTGCGACTGGTGGCGGGCTCGCGTCGAGGAGCGTAGCGGGGAAGAGGAACGGACGCAGCCCGAACTGTACATGATAAGACCCTAGGGAGAATGTCGAAATGAGACCCAATCATTGGAAATCGGCTGTCTGCGCGCTGGCGGCATTGTCGTTGGCGGCGCTGGCGGCGTTCCGCGCCGAGGGGGCGCCGATCCCTTGGAAGCTGCCCAAGTACACGCTGGCCGCGCGCGACATGAACCTGCGCACGGCGCTCGACACGTTCGCCGTGGCGGAGGGGCTTTCGGTCGTGCTGTCGGACAACGTGGCCGGCACGTTCTCCGGCGAGTTCCGCGACGTGCCGGCGGGGGACTTCCTCGACAAGATAGCCACGCTGCACAACCTCACGTGGTACTACGACGGCGCCGCGCTCTACATCTACGGCGCTGGCGAGATACAGACGCTTCTCGTGGATCTGCAATACATGAAGGCGGGCGAGGTGAGGTCGATGCTCGGGGAGCTGGGCGTGGAGGACGCGCGCTTCCCGCTCAAGACCACCTCCGACGACGAGATCGTCCTCGTCTCCGGCCCGCCGCGCTACGTGGCCATCATCGCGGAGCTGATAGAGAAGGCCGACAGGCTGCGCGAGAAGCGCTCGTTCAACGAAGTGGAGATGCGCATCTTCCCGCTCGTGCACACGTGGGCCGACAACGTGAGCTTCTCAGTGTCGTCGCCCGAGAGCACGCTCACCATCAGGGGCGTGGCGACCCTTCTCGAGGAGATGATGTCGAACAGCGGCGACGACAAGACGCGCGAGGCCGCCGTCACGAACGAGATGTCGCGCCTGGACGCGGCGCAGAACGCGATGTTCCGCCCCGTGATCCGCCCGGACAACCGGCTCAACGCCGTCATCGTGCGCGACGTGGCCTCGCGCATGCCGATGTACGAGAGGATCATAAAGCAGCTAGACGCCCCGCAGATGCTCGTGGAGATCGACGTGACGGTGGTGGAGCTTTCGCGGAAGGACGCGCTGGACTGGCAGCTGTCGCTGAAGGTGACCGGCGCCCGGAACGAGATCAGCGGCGCCGCGGGGCAGAACGCGGCCAATCTCTTCCAGGCGGCGGACCTCGCCGGCAAGGGGCTTGCGGGCGCGCTCTCGTACCTGGGGAAGGATGTGCAGGTGGCCGCGTCGCTCTCGGCCCTGAAGGAGAAGGGCAAGGCGCGGTCGATCTCGCGCACGTCGCTCCTCACCTCGAACAACCTCGCGGCGCAGATCACCGACACGCAGAGTTACCATGTGCGCGTGATCGGCACGGAGGTGGCGACGCTCGAGGAGGTCTCGGCCGGGACGACGCTCGAGATCAAGCCGCGCATTGTGCCGTCGCCGAACACGAACATATCGGACCAGGTGTGGCTCTCCCTGCGCCTCGACGACGGCGGCTTCGAGTCGATAGCCGTCGATTCGATGCCGATGTCCCGCAAGTCGACGCTTCAGACGCAGACGGCCGTCTTCGAGGACGAGTCGATAATGCTGGCCGGGTATCTGCGCGACATCGAGGAGTCCGCCGGATGGGGCATCCCGTATCTGCGCGACATACCGTGGATAGGCTGGCTCTTCGGCGGCGCCTCCACGAAGAAGGAGACGGTGCAGAGGATGTTCATACTCTCGCCGCACATCGTGAACCTCGACGTCGAGATGCTTGCGCGCCTACAGGCGGCGCGCCTCGGCGATGTGACGGAGGGCGAGGCTCTGGAGGACGACGACGCCGACAGGACCGACGAGCGCAAGCGCCGCGACCAGGAGCGCAAGTACCGCCGCGAGCGCCGCGCCGAGCAGTCCGCTGACGCCCTTGAGCGCCGCAAGGCCGAGCTCGAGCACGGCAAGGCGATGCGCCAGGTGGACAGGAGCCGCTCGAAGAGGGAGCTTTCCGACCAGGTGGAGAGGTGGAAGACCGAGGAGGAGGCCGCAGTCGCCAAGGAGAAGGCCGATGCCGAGGCCGCCAAGGAGAGGAAGAAGGCCGAGGAGGCCAAGGCGGAGGAGCCCGGCAAGAAGGAGTAGAAGGTGCGATGGATGGCGCGGTGAAGATAGAGGGCGGTTTCGCCGAGGTGGGCGCCGGCGCGTGGCTTATGGGCCGCGCGCAGCCGGCGGCCTTCTTCGGCGCCGCCGTGCGCCGCCGCCGCAAGGGATGGATCGTGCGCGACAGGGGGCGCCTCGACCTCGTGGAGACGAATGGCGCCGCGAAGTGCGCCGACGCCGTCCGCCCGTTCCTCACATACATACCGTGCGCCGAGCCGATCTTCGCGGTGTCCGACAAGGTGCTTGTGGCCCCCATGTCGGCGCGGAAGGATGCGCATATCGTGAAGGCGATCCCCATGAGCGCGAAGGGCTCGCTTTGTGCAACGGAGTTCGCCGTGTCCGGGGAGGGATCTCCTGGGTGGGTCGTGATGGCCACGGCCGGCAGGACGACCAGGGTGTCGGTTCCCGACGGCGAGACGTTCTCCGCCAGGTCCGAGGCCGTCGTCGCGTGGACGGGACGCCTCCCGACCGGCTTCTGTCCGAAGCTTTCTATCTGGGACATACTGCTTCCGCGCGGTCCGCGCGATCTTCTCTTCACGTTCTACGGTCCGTCCATAGTGTGGATCGAGGGGTCGGTGGATGGCAGGCCCTCGGCCTTCAACTCCCAACTCGCAAACCGTCGGAGGACCTATGGCATTTGACGCGGCCCAGATCCTCCGGCAGACGTATGCGGCCGGCGTGGCGGCGATGCAGATGCCCGACATCCCGGACGTGCAGGCGCAGGCGGCGCAGCGCGGCGAGCTGATGGGCACCGCGCTTCAGGTGGACGACGATCCCTCGGCGGAGCTGATGGACTCCATGGAGGAGCTCACGGCGCAGTTCGAGGAGACCGCCGTGAAGAAGATGGCCGAGCGCAGGATGGGCCCGCTTCAGGGCTCTCGGGCGTCATTCGTCCGCGCGCTCGAGGCCTGGCGGAGCCTGATGCCGGACATGCCGGGGCGCGACAAGCTCGAGAGGTTCGCGAAGACCCTGCGCGAGGCCAGGTTCGCAGGGAGGATGCCGTCGGTGGACGCCATCATAAGGGGCCTTGCGCACGAGTCCACGGACGCCAGCCACCAGTTCGCGATGCTCGACCTCCTCGAGCAGATGATGGGCGAGGGCGACGCGGAGCTCCTGCGCCTCGTGAGGGAGGCCAAGGCGAAGCTGATGGCCGAGAAGGGCCCCGATGTCAAGGCCGGCATCAACCTCGCGGAGGAGATAAACGCCAGGACATCCACCCCCGAGGAGATGCAGAGCCTGCGCGACATGTACCGCGGCGAGGTGGTGGGGTTCACGAAGCCCCAGGACTGCTTCCGCTCGCTTCTGGCCGCGCGCGGCGCGGGCGGACTGAAGGACGCGATAGAGTTTCTGATCGCCGGCTGCGGAAGGGACCTCGCGTCCGAGAACCCCTCGATGGAGCACGAGGCCCTCGGCCGGGTGCTCACCGACCTCCAGTGCGTCCAGGTGCTCCAGACGGTGATGGAGAAGCTTTCGCAGCTGGGCGCGCGCATGGGGCTGCAGTTCGGGGACGTCTGCATGCTCAACGGAGAGCAGATGACCGGGCGGGTGCTGGAGCTCACGGAGCAGGCGTTCGTGACGTCCGTGGCCGTCGCGCGGCTCGTGGCGGAGTGCGGAATGGCGAAGCTGCTGGCGCAGATGGACTTCACGCGGGAGCTGACGCGCGTGTTCCGCCAGCTCTCGCCGAGGCTCTTCGCGAAGGAGGGTGACAGGCAGAGGCTTGTGGACGCGGCGCAGGAACATCTCGACGGGCTCGTCTCCCGCGAGAACGCCGAGGCCGACGAGGAGGGAGGCGCGGCATGACGGCACCCGACTGGATAGACGCCATAGTGCGGGACTTCGGCCGCTCGGCCGGCCTCTCCGACTTCACGCTGAACGAGCGTGGCGCGGCTGCGGCCTCGTTCGACAACGGCGTGACGCTTCGCTTCGAGTACGTGGCGGACGCGCTCATGGTGGCCGTGACCGTGCCGGCCGCGCTTGACTCAGCGCGCGCGGCGGCGCTTCTCGCCTACGCGCACCCCGACGCCGGCCTCGGGCTGAGGGTCCGGGCCGGATATCTCGCCGCCAGCGGGTGCGCGGTGTTCGCCATACGCCTCGACGCGCGCGACGCCACTCTCCCGGCCGTCAACAGGGCCTTCGACGTGCTGTGGCGCGTGGCCCAGGAGTTCGGAGGTGCCGTATGAGCCTGAGCGTCTCCAGAACGACGGAGCCCCTGCGCTTCGACACGGGCATCGGGCAGGCCGGATACGCCGAGGTCATGGACACCCCGGCGGCCGGACAGCCTCAGAAGACGCTCCTCCCCGGCTCCACCACCGTGAGCCAGGCGGTGGACGCCCTCTTCCCGACGGACGCCAGCGTCTCCGAAGAGGTGATGCGCGCGCTCGTGGCCGGGAACCCCGCCTCTCTCAGGACGCCCGGCGGATTCGCCCAGGCGGCCCGCTCCGCCGCGAGGGCGCTCCGCGGCCAGGAGACGACCGTCGCGGACGCGGCCGCGCGCGAGATCGAGACGCTTCTCGCCGACACCGATCTGTTCGAGCGCTACAGAATGGCGCTATTGGAGACGTAAATGCTAAAGAACCTGTCAAACTTCTCCAATGTGTTCAGCCGGTTCGGCGACCTGGTGCTCGCCTTCCTGGTGGTGTGCGTCATCGGCCTTTTGATCGTGCCGCTCCCCACGCCGATGGTGGACCTCCTGATCGCGATCAACATCATGATCTCCACAGTGATGCTGATGCTCTCGCTGTATCTGCCGCGCTCGCTCGCGTTCTCCACGTTCCCGTCGATGCTGCTCTTCACGACGCTCTTCCGCCTGGCGCTGAACGTCACCACCACGCGCCTCATCCTCCTGAAGGCCGACGCGGGCGAGATCATCTACACGTTCGGCAACTTCGTGGTTGGCGGCAACTTCGTGGTTGGCGCGGTAATCTTCCTCATCATCACCATCGTGCAGTTCGTCGTGATCGCCAAGGGCGCTGAGCGCGTCTCGGAGGTGGCCGCCAGGTTCACGCTCGACGCCATGCCCGGCAAGCAGATGTCGATCGACGCCGACATGCGCGCCGGCGCCATCGACCAGGAGACCGCGCGCGCCCGCCGCTCCGAGCTCGCCAAGGAGAGCCAGCTCTACGGCGCGATGGACGGCGCGATGAAGTTCGTGAAGGGCGACGCGATCGCCGGCCTCATCATGACGGCCATCAACATCGTCGGCGGCATCTGCGTGGGCGTGCTGATGAACGGCAAGGAGGTCGGCTGGGCCATCACGAAGTACGGCATCCTCACGATCGGCGACGGCCTCGTCTCGCAGATTCCCGCGCTGCTCGTCTCCATCACCTCCGGCGTGATCGTCACGCGCGTGGGCGACGTGGACAACAAGCCGCTCGGCCAGGACATAATAAACCAGTTCTTCGCGCAGCCCAAGGCCATCCTCCTCGGCGCCGTGATGCTCGTCGCGATCGGCCTAATCCCAGGCTTCCCGAAGTTCCAGATATTCGGCCTTGCGCTCTTCGTCGCCACCGTGGGCTACAGCCTGATCCTCAAGGCCAAGCTCGCCGCCGCCCGCGCCGCGAAGAGCGAGGACCCGCTCGCCGCCGCCGCGCCGTCGGAGGGCAACACGCCGAAGCCCAAGCGGAAGGACGGCGACGACTTCGCCATGGTGACGCCGCTCACTGTGGACATCGACGCCAACATCCGCGGCGCCCTCTCCTACGAGGCCCTCAACGACCAGATCATGGCCATCCGCCGCGCCCTCTACCACGACCTCGGCGTGCCGTTCCCGGGCATAAACCTCTCGCTCAACCCGGCCCTCAGCGACGGGCGCTACCGCCTGCTCGTGAACGAGGTGCCCGTCTCAGAGGGCGTCCTCCGCAAGGGTTGCGTCTTCGCCCTCGAGGACGCCGAGAACCTCACCGCCACCGGCATCGCGTTCGAGACCGGGAAGCCGTTCCTCTCCGGGCACGACACGTGCTGGGTGAAGGAAGAGGACAAGCAGCGACTCGACGAGTCCGGCGTGAGGTCGCTCGACCTCGGCGGCGTCCTCTCCTACCATTTGTCCAGCGTACTGCGCCACTATGCGCACGAGTTTCTCTCGCTGCAGGAGACGAGGCTTCTCTTCGACCACATGGAGAGGGAGGCGCCGGAGCTCGTGAAGGAGGTCCAGCGCGTCCTGCCGCTCCAGAAGATCACGGACGTCCTCCAGCGCCTCGTCCAGGAGGGCATCTCCATACGCGACCTGAAGCGCATAACGCAGACGCTCATAGAGTGGGGGCAGAAGGAGAAGGACGCCGTGCTTCTCGTGGAGTACGTCCGCTCCGCGCTTTCGCGCTACATTTCCTACAAGTTCTCCGGCGGACAGAACATCG
>JAEEGH010020199.1_pt1 | contig 13883 bp, 14 predicted proteins | sample 9134181 | NCBI WGS metagenome assembly JAEEGH01 (sample SAMN16246544, study PRJNA631951) | gut metagenome | biome: gut microbiome; feature: rumen; material: DP-attached | host: Bos | place: Iran: Karaj | collected 2018-10
CATGGCTCCAGTGAAAACCGTCTTCCGGTTTCTGATAATTAGAATCCACAACAAACACCCGGATCTTCAGCCGGTCATAATCAACATAATAATTCAACCCGTTCATGGAAGGATCAATGACTTTATTTGGGAGGGTGTAACGCATAAACATGGACTCAATTTGCTGAGGGGTAAGAACGGTTCCGTCCTTGCGGGAAATGTAACGGTTATCATCATGGTTTCCCATACTGTAAATCAGAGGAACCCCGGCTCCCTGCAACCGTTTCATGACATAATCGATCTGCTGCTTCGTCTCATCCATTTTCGTGGGCGGCTTTGCGTCTACGATATCTCCAAGACAAATCAGGCCGTCAACCTGAATCTGCTTTTTTAACGCCGCCATATTGGTTGTCATGTCGGTCACGCTGTCCAGCTTTAAGCGGTTATCTGTCTTGACGGTATTGTAGTGGACATCAGAACAGAGAAAAAATACCAAAGCCGGTTCTTTGGTCAGTGCTTTGACTTTTTGAGCCGTGTCCTTTATCTCGTCAAGATAATATGATTTGGGCTTTTCCGGTGATTTTCCCAACACATTTAACGTTTGCGGGAAAACCGTAATGCTCAAAACCACCAGAGCTATGACAGCAATCATTAATTTCGTTATTTTCTGCATAATTATTTCCCCTCGTACTACATAGTAAAACTTTTTTCTATATTTGTTCGTTTACGGTAAAATTTAAGTTCATTTTATAATACGAACATAAACTTTTCTTTCCTCTGTGTACATCACCCGTTCTTTCCGCTTTTTCGAATGACTGAACCGGTCGCTGATGCTCCGTACGCCTAAGGATGTAACATCTATTGCTGTTTCAGGACTTGTGGCGCCTGACTCTTTCAGTTTCTTTACCGCCAGCGCACCCTCCACATAGCTGATATCCGTATCGTAAAGATAACTAGCCGCGTATTCAATCGTCACGCAAAAGGCTTTTGCATCATAGACTTTCCCGCTTATTGAAGTAATCGTCTTGCCTTTTCCAAAGGCTTCCATTACATCCAGCGGATCAAACGCATTATGGATTACAGCCACAAGACGCTCTCTGTCCCTGATATACATACAGGGTTCATAAGGATGACAGGAAAGCAGGTAGGTTTTACCGTCCGCCGTAAAATACGGAGAGGTGTCTTTCTGACCCAGTGTATAGCGTTCATCCTGATACACGATGATGTCTTTATCCGTGTTACGTACGTTCATTTTAATCCCCCAGTTCTCCCAGGATGGCCCCGCCGATAATGAAAACGGCTCCGGCAATCTGCAGCAGGGTCATATTTTCATTCAGCAGCCAGGCTGAAAAGAGCAAGGCTGATACCGGGTCGATGTAACTGATCAGTGCAACCGACTGGGCAGGCAAGCGCTGCATACTGGAAAAATATAGAAAATAGGCAAGCCCTGTATTCAGAAGGCCGATAGTCAGAAGATACGGAATATCGGTTGCCAGCGGGTACGAAAAACCCGAAGTAAAAAGAACATACAATAATACAACAACAAAAGCTACATCAAGTTCAATGGCAGCGGTCTGCAACCCGCCTGTGTTTTTGATGCGCTTATTGAACACAATCAGAGCCGCATAAAACAATGCTGAGCCAATGGCCGTTACAAGACCTGCCATACTCAGTTTGCCTGCGGCAATACTTCCGGTAATACACAGTAAACCGACCGCAACGATTATAATGGCAGTCAGTTTCCGTTTTGTCAGCACTTCACGGAAAAGCCACGGAGAAAACAACAACACCAGCATCGGGCCTGCATAATAAATCAAGGTAGCCAGGCTGACGTTCAACATCCGGTACGCGGCAAACAGTGCCACCCAGTTTAAGCCAAGTGCAATACCGCCTGCCAGAAGATTGCGGAGTTCCGGTTTAATCCGGCTAAATGTAAAATCGTTTTGCAGCAGGACCATTGCAGACAACAAAATACCGCCAATCAGCGTTCTCACAAGAACGATCGGGCTGCTTTGCAGTGAAATATGCGACACAAGATATCCGTTCGTGCCAAACAACAGCATGGAAAGGACGTACATACCGTAAAAAATGCCTGAACTGTTATTCCCTTTATAATCTTTGGCAGTCACCGACTTCAAATTTTACTATCTCCTGTATATTGATAGAGAACGGTTAAACGTTTCCTGACAGTTGAATCTAACTATTCTCCGATTTGCAAAGTTTATTTGAAAACGGAATTACTTTTCCCTGACAATGATCATTTCGTCAGATCCTTCTTCCAGAGAATTATAGTTGTCATAATGGATATGTTGTCCCGGTGCAGCCTCTGCCAACGCTGTAAGCTGTTTTGCCAGAGAAAGCATTCCTTCCCTGTTTGCAGCTATAACCACAGCATCATGATCCACTTTCACGCGGATTTCGAATCCGTCTACCCATTCGATATCCATACTATCACCTGCGTTTCCCCATTTAACTTACCGTTTATCTGTACGAAGCTAACTCTACGAGGTTCCCATCCGGGTCGCGCAGGTACACACTGCGCATTTTTCCTTTTGCCCCATTACGTTCAACAATTTCGGTAACCAGCGGCGCCTTTTTGCGCTTTAGTTCTCCATAGATTTCTTCTATGTCATCCTCTATTTCAAAACAAAGATCCAGACTGCCCGGGACCGGCTTGTCTGCAGCAGGCAGAAACTCGGCCGGGCGCGTGTGGATATTGATTTTGTGTCTGCCGAACCACAGGGAAAACCGTCCGTTTGTTTCCCGTTTTTTCATTCCTAATGTGTCCGTATAAAAATGAAGGCAGGCTTCCACATCAGTTGTCGTGAGAACAAAGTGATCAATGTCAGTTATCTTCATCGTTGTCGTTTTATCTCCGATTTTTAAAAGCAATACTCTTCATTTAATCCCAACGCAGGAAATTCATAACAATGTGGATCATAACATCCTTTTCTTTTGGATCAGATTCCGCTATCAATAGTGTGATTGCTGCCAGCGTGCTTTCGCTGATAATCTGCTTCCCATTTCTGTGTAACGCACCATTCCGATTTAGGAAATGCAGGAAAAGAGCAGCGCCGATCCGCTTGCATCCGTCGTTAAAAGCATGATCTTTAATAATAAAATATAAAAGATTTGCCGCCTTTTCTTCAAGTGTTGGATAAACGTCCTGGCCAAATGCACTCTGATGGATGGCAGAAAGAATTCCTTCCAGTTTACCAGGCTCCTTTTCGGTTCCAAAAATGGAAGAGTCTTTGGAAAAGTTCATCTTCCGAATCAAGTCCATGCATTCTCTACATTGAAGCTGATAAGCACAGGAAGTCCCTTCCGGTTGCATGATGCATTGGTGATCATAGTCATCCAGTAATTGCAAAGCTCTGGAGTATTCCTGAATTACTTTCAGCACATCTTCTGCGTTGATGCCGACAGCTCCTGCTATGATACCGGACTGTATCTGAATTACCTTATTCATGGCGGCCATGCGTTTTTCATTGACCGCGTAACCGGCCAGCAGATATTGCTTTAACACACCGCTTGCCCACTTGCGGAACGCAATGCCGCGTTTAGATTTGACACGGTAACCGACGGAAATGATGACGTCGAGGCTGTAAAAAGCTACCGGCTTATCTGAATTTGCAATTTGCATAAAACGCAAATTGCTTTTTCTTTCAACTTCGCTTTCATTAAAAATATTGTTTATATGCCTTGATATCGTTGAAATATTCTTATTAAATAACTCAACCATCTGAGCCTGCGTTAACCAAACAGTATCTAATTCCGGGGTAATCTTTACATCTAACTCCAAAGCACCGTCTTTAAAAATAACAATCTGATTTTCCAAGGTAAACCTCTTTCTCTATATCACCTACTGTGCAGAAAGCACAAGAAAACTTATGCGGATTGTGTCGGCGGTAGTTATCCCAAAATATTGGATAACTGAAATATTCCTAGCGACATAAATTTTTGGTTATAATTCTCTTTCTTATGAACTGTCGCAAATTTTGCAACAGTTCAATTTCTGCTTCTTATCTTTGGTCGTACTTCTTTTGCGATAGATTCATTGTTTTAGGTTCGCTATCATTTTTTATTCAATATAGTGTATAAATCATCCGCTCCGGTCACTTTAGTGACCGGACTTTTTTTGCAAACCCAGTCATAGCGCGACTTTTGAACCTGCTCTCTGTCATAAATATAGACAGTCTGTTTGTCTGTCTCCCAGTGACACTTCTTTCGTTCATTTTATTGCTTTGTTCGAGAGAGCTGCCACTGCGCCGGGCGGCCAAATACCCGAAATGGAATAAAACGGATAATTACAGAGCCGTAGCTGTGTTAAAGGACATTGACGCAGTAGTCAGTTGCAAAAAGCACCGGTCAGCGTATAAACTAACTAATCAGTGTTTCTTACCTTTGCCTGTATTTACCGCAACGATTCATACAGAAAACTTGGTTTTACATATTTTACCTTTACCGGTTTGGAATGCATGGAACATTCCCCGGTCATATCGGTAAACTTGCCCGGCGTCATTTCACAGCAATGCTCTTCCCCGTTCCGGCTGAGGGACGCAACCGTTTTTCCGGTCTGGCCGTTGACCATGACGTTCAGGCAAAGGCGTTTTTGTAAATCGCGATATTCCAGATAATAAACAGGCATAGCAATGGTGCCGTTTTTATGTTTGATAAAATCATCGCCCCATTTCAGGATCCGGGGGGCTTTTACATTAAAGATTTCGCTGATTTCTTCCGTCAGGCGTTTCGCAAGCAGGGCTTGTCGCAGTTCCAGCTCGTCGTTGTCATTCAGGGTTGCCATCAGACGGACATCCCCTTCCACATATTCGGGGACGAAGGGACCCGCCTTTTCAAAACTCCAGGGCTGGATGCGGTCAAAGGTTTCCGCGTCCAGGCTGTTGAACAGGCTGACCCAGTTGAGCCATTCCACGTAAAGTTTGGACCGGCTGCCATTCATTGCAACTTCTAACAGAAACTTCCGGTCCCATAATCTTCCCGGTGCGTAAACAGCCAGTAATTTTTTCTGTCGCAGCAGGGCGTTTACCGGGAAACCGCCCTGTTCCAGATTATATCGTTCCGCAAGCCTGCGGATATAAACTTCCGCCTGCTCCGGAGTAACTTCGTAAGGAAGACACTGATCCGGCAGCATGCCTTCATATCCAATGATCCTTGCCACTTTGATATACCCGTGTTCTGCCGCATCCTCAAATGAGTATCTGCTTCCACAATACCGGCATTCAAACATACTCATGACAGAGTTTCCGTAGACGGTCGCTCCGCAGGCCGGACAGGCAAAGGAAAACTCTTTTTTGTTTTTGTAAGTCACGAACGCACGCCGGTCAAACAGCTGCACCAGTTCGTCAAAGGTTCTCCACTTGCGTTTGGCAAGAAGCTCTTCTTTTGCGGACACAGGCGTCAGGATAGCCACACGCTTCAAACTGAAATAGCCTTCTTCCGTAAATTCCAGTTTTCTGTGTTCGTGCTTCATGCGGGACTGCTGCATCCCATAGGCTGACACATTGCCGCAGAACGGACAGCAAAACGCCTGCTTTGCCGGATTGGGATACATGGGAGCGCCGCACACATCGCAGCGCAGAATGCCGACGGTAATCATTTTATCTTATGCCTCATGAAGATATTTCCACTGTTCTTCACTCAACTTGTCTACATCAAAGCCCATGGCCCGTAATTTGATCGTTGCCACTTCTTCGTCCAGTTCCGCCGGCAGCAGGTACAGTTTGTTTTCCAGCTTGCCTTTATTTTCCAGCACGTGGCGCATGGCCAGGAACTGCATGGCAAAGCTCAGGTCCATGACTTCCGCCGGATGTCCGTCGCCGCAGGCCAGATTTACCAGACGGCCTTCGCCTAACAAATTCAGCTGATGACCGTTGGCCAGGGTGTATGCGGTAATATTCTGACGCGCTTCAAAGGGCACTTTTACGCTCAGCGCTTCCAGGTCCGGTTTGTTTATCTCAACATCAAAATGTCCGGCGTTAGCCAACAGCACGCCGTCTTTCATCACTTCCATGTGTTCTTTACGGATGACATCCTTGCAACCCGTAACGGTGACAAAGATATCTCCTTTCTTCGCGGCTTCCGCCATGGGCAGGGTTTCAAATCCGTCAAATACCGCTTCAATGCCTTTGATGGGATCCACTTCCGTGACGATGACCCGGGCGCCCATGCCTTTGGCCCGCATGGCCACGCCTTTGCCACACCAGCCGTAACCGGCAACCACCACGGTCTTCCCTGCCACAATCAGGTTGCTGGTCCGCATGATACCGTCCCACACACTCTGGCCGGTACCGTAGCGGTTGTCAAATAAATATTTGCAGTTGCTGTCGTTGACAGCAATCATGGGGAACGCAAGCTTCCCCGCTTCTGCCAGCGCACGCAGACGAATCACGCCGGTGGTGGTCTCTTCGCTGCCGCCCCACAGTTCCGGAATCAGTTCCCGGCGCGTGGTGTGCAGTTTGTTCACCAGGTCGCCGCCGTCATCCACGATCAGCTGGGGATGGGTATCCAGCGCTTTATCCAGATACATGTCGTATTCTTCGTTGGTGCAGGCGTGGGTGGCGAATACGGTGATGCCGTTTGCCACCAGGGCAGCCGCCACATCGTCCTGTGTGGAAAGCGGATTACTGCCGGTAACCGTCACGTTGGCGCCGCAGTTTTTCAGCGTCAGCGCCAGATAGGCAGTCTTGGCTTCCAGATGAATCGTGACCACCATGTTGATGCCTTTGAATAATTGGGTGGGCGCATACTTTTCGTTAAAGTAATTCAGCAAAGGCATGTGGCCTTTCACCCAGTCGATTTTTTTCTGGCCGCTTTCTGCCAGGCTGATGTCGCGGATCATGCTTTCCATGTAAAGAGTTCCTCCCTGAGTACTTTCGTTTTTAATTCTTTGATAGATTTGCTGAAGGGCGGGCGCAGTACGCCGTATTCGGTGATGATGCCCGCAATCAGTTTGGCCGGCGTTACGTCAAAAGCCGGGTTAAACACGTTGACATTTTTGGGCGCAGAGACCTTGCCCTGAAAACTTCTCACTTCGTTTGCATTGCGTTCCTCGATTGGAATCTGCGTACCATTCTTCAGTGAAAAGTCAAAGGTGCTGGTCGGCGCCGCAATGTAAAAAGGAATGCCGTGGGCTTTGGCTGCAAGGGCTACGCCGTATGTGCCGATTTTGTTGGCTGTATCTCCGTTGGCGGCGATGCGGTCCGCTCCGGTGATCACAATATTGATGCCTTTGGTTTTCATGGACCAGGCCGCCATGTTGTCGGTAATGGTGGTAACGGGAATGTTGTCTTCCAGCAGTTCCCAGGCTGTGAGGCGCGAGCCCTGCAACAGGGGCCGGGTTTCATCCGAATACACCATTTTTACTTTTCCCTGTTCATGGGCGGAACGAATTACGCCCAACGCAGTTCCCCAGCCGCAGGTGGCCAACGCTCCCGCGTTGCAGTGCGTTAAGATGACAGCCTCTTCCGGCACGACTTCCGCGCCATACTCGCCCATCTTTTTGTTTTTGGCGATGTCCTGTTCGTAAACTTTCACTGCTAACTTTTCCAGTTCCGCATCTGTCTGCGGCAGGTCCAGTCCCGCTTCCGCCATTTTGCAGGCGGCGTCGTACATCAGCTTCGTCGCCCAGGAAAGATTGACTGCGGTAGGACGCGACGCATCCAAGTCGTTTCGGGCCTGCAAATATTTTTTCAGTAACTGCTGCTGCAACTTTTTAGCGGCATGGTCATGACTTCCGTAAAGCATGGCAGCATAAGTTTGCAGCTGCATATTGGAGGTGTTTGCAGCATCCCTTTTTGTTTCGTACTTTTCTACAATTTTCCGCCAGGCCAGTACCATGGCAAAAGCTGCCGCCGCCCCGATGGCCGGTGCGCCCCGTACTTCCAATTTTTGTATGGCTTTCCCCACACGCTGGTACGTGTCGCAGGAAATCCATTCCACGCTGACGGGCAGCTTCGTCTGGTCAAGCAGAATCAGCTTCCCGTCTTCCCATTTCATTGTTTCAACCATAATGCATTTCCGCTTTCCATTCTCCAATTTGACTATATGACAAGTAATGTAATTTGAAATTTGTTATATATCGTACGGCAAGGAAAAGGCATGAGCAAAACGTCGGGAACGATTGCGTCATTCCATGAGGTAAAATGTGCCGTCGTGGCGAGACTGTCTGAGAGGCGCAGCCTCGAGTTTCGAAGCCACAGGCACATGAGTCCATGGAATAGCAATCGTGTACGGTTTTGCGAAGTCTTGTCCTTGCCTTCATGAAATATAACGGTTATTCTTTCTCCGGATACAGCTTGAATCCGCCGAAATCTTTCATGCAATGCTTACACAGACAGATGTCTTTAACTTTTTTGTTGTAGCCGATGAAACCTAAAATCAGTTTCTCCATGTTCTTGATGCTTTGGGCCATGGCTTCCACCACTTCCTTGTGGGACAGCGGCGTAGGTGAAATTCCGGCGCCCATGTTGGTGACGATGGCCACGTTGGTGTAGCAGAGTTCCGCTTCCCTGGCCAGCGCCGCTTCCTGCGCGTTGGTCATGCCGATGACGTCGCCGCCCAGCATGGCGTAGGCGCGCACCTCAGCCGCGGTTTCAAAACGGGGGCCGTCGGTGCAGACATAGCAGCCTTTTTCATGGAAAGTGATGTCTGTCTTCTTTAAAATCGCAATGGCCTTCTGCCGCAGGGTTTCACAGTACGGGTTGGTAAAATCCGCATGGGCCACGCCGCGGATCGGATTATCGTAAAAGGTGCTGATGCGGTTTTTGGTGAAGTCCATCAGCTGGTCGCAGACTACAAAGTGTCCCGCTTTCATTTCGGGGTTCAGTGATCCGGTAGCGGATGTCGCAAACACCTCCGTGATCCCCAGACTCTTCAGCGCCCAGATGTTGGCGCGGTAGTTGATCATGTGGGGCGCCACGGAATGATCTACCCCGTGCCGGGACAGGAACGTCACCATGTTGCCGCTCATCTCGCCGATGTTGCACAGCGCTTTGCCATAAGGCGTTTCAATAATTTTAGTTTCAAATCCTTTCAGGGTATCGGGATTTTCGATACCAGTTCCGCCGACAATACCGATTTTACGCATGCTGTTACCACCTTTCTGTAAATGAAGAATACCGCATTTTATCTATGTTACGTTCTCCTGTTGTTTCTTTTCTGCATTCATGTCCTGCAAAGTTTTTGCGCAGTCAGTAGTTTTTTTCCTCGTCATCGCTCCCCTTCCCGTAAATCAAAATTTAATAAATCCGTAATATCTTTTATCCAAAAATCCGGTTTAGCCGTTCCGGAAAATTTTTCTCTGGCAACCTGTGTGTATTTAACTGCAACGGTTTTGCACCCTGCCGCGCGGCCGCTCATGATATCGAAGGGCGCATCACCGACACAAAGGGTTTCCCCCGGCAGCGTCCCTAACTTTTCCAACGCCATTCGGGTCGGCTCGGCGTCCGGCTTGGGGTGTGTTACGATATCCGAACCGATTACCGTAACAAAAAACTTGCCAATACCAAGGCAGCGGGCTCCCCGCAGACAGGTGGCGGTGGTTTTGCTGGTGACGACAGCCATAGGGATATGCATCCGCTGCAGCTGTTCCAGCGTTTCCTTAACGTTTGGGAAAGGCCGGATCAGTTCGTCATGATGGAGCTCCTGATACGCCCGATACTCCTCGCAGATCCTGCTGCCCTTTTCTTTACCAAAAATTTTGGTCAGACACACTGTCAATGGCAGGCCGAAAGTTTCAATAAAGAGCGAACGGTCGGCTTTCTTTCCCAAAATTTTTTCCGTGCTGTAATCATAACAGGCAAAAATCACCGGAAGCGTATTGGCCAGCGTGCCGTCAAAATCAAAAACAATTCCCTTGATCATAAGTGTTTATTCCTAAGATTTTATTTATATTACTCCACAATTATCATACCACAAATCACGTCGTTCTTCTACTGATAAATACACAGGTTTTGCAAAATAAAAAAGCGCAAAGGGAATGAATCATTCAAACCCTTTGCGTTGTAATTGTTTGTTTACACGATATATTTCTTTACATACTTGCTGGTGTATAAATGCAACAAAGCGTGATACTTCAGTTTAAATGTCAGCACGTCCCCTACTTCATAATTGTTCGAACCGTGCAGGTTGATAATTGTATGATCGCTGCTGGCGCCGATGATTTCGATATTTTCATCCAGCGGAATAAGATATTCATACGCGACGTCCTGTGTGCCGAAAGCAAGCAAGGCACGTTTCATCATTCCTTGGTTTTTAAATTCCACATGTTGTCCGAAAGCGTTTCCGCCAATGGTTCCGACTGGTTGAGACGGTTTGTCTTTGATTTCGATAATTTGTGCTTTGAACAGAAACGCATCATCGTGGAGATAAGTCAGCCTCCGGTTGTCCACCGAATCAAATCCTAACAGCCAGGCTTCACCGAAACGGCCGTGGTTCACCCGCAGGGGCATGGTTTTGTTTTCAATCATTTCCATGGCCGCCGTGCTCATGCCGGAAATATAAGGCAGCGTGACAGAAAATTTCTGTTCTATATGAGTTGCTACCTCTATAAGTCCCTGCATGTTGGCCGCATCTGTAATCACACCGCCGAAGCAGCCCAGGTTCGTGCCCACGCCAAGCAGTTCCAGATTTGGGGACTGGAGAACCATTGCGGCGGCTTCCTCAATCTCGTTAAGAAATTTATAAAAGATGCCTTCCCGCAAATCCCCCATGTCGATGGCCAGTATAACACCGTGCGTTTTATTCTGTCTCTTTGCTTCTTCCTGCAAAAGAAAAATCGTGTTGCACTCCGATTCAAAACTTACTTCCGACGAAGCTACCACTTCTTTAATCTCACAGGGTTGGGACAGCCGGATTAAAAGCCTTGTCTTTTTCGTTTTCAGTTTTGCCAGATCCTCAATGCGGGAAGAAGCCAGCCAGTCGCAGGAACTGTCTTCCAGAATTTCCATGACGCCGTCGTCTGCGCAGAAACCTTTGATGACAGCGCACATGATTTTATGATCCGCATGCAACATGCGGGCCACGGTTTCCATATTCTGTAATAATTTTTTCCTGTTACACTCCACACACGGGTACATGAACTCACCTTTGCCAGATCAGAATATTATTAAAGGAAACACTGATTAATTCATTTGCACGCTGGTTGGCTCACAAACGCATTCAATCAGCGTTACCCTAAAATTATAACATAACTCTTGTAAAAATAAAAACCGGACAGTATGCGATGTCCGGTTAAAACAAATAAACTGACAATCAAAAATCCGTTCCCAGATTGATTTCGGATATTTTTTCCTCTTTGTCTACATAAAACGTTAACGTCTTCACGTCGTTGTTAAAGCTGTAAATATAGCCGATTCTTCCGTTATAGTCTTTAAATTTTTCTCCGGGTCCGAACTTTTTCACGACTGCCTGATACGGCATTCCCACCGAAAAACCGGACGGTGTGGTTATATTTTTATCTTTTACCATGTAGCCGACAACGGTTAACTTCTCATCCGGTGAAGTATCTTCCGCATAGGTTCTGCCGAATACTTTGAATAAAGGACCGTAAACATAGGTTACAACGCGTACCCCTTCGCCCTTAAACTCGTCTTTGCTGACAGGCTCACCGTAGACGGTTTTGACCTGGGCCAGTGTTGTTTTGGGTCCGATACCCCGCAGGAACATTTCCGATTCGGGCATCGTATGGGCAAAACAGGTGGCGGAAAACAAGATGGAAAGCATGGTGAATACCAGTAAAAAGATTCGTTTCAAAATACGAATCACCTCCCCGACGTGTAAGTGGTAAGAGCGGTCAATCACTACACGGCCCATGGACCGTAATAATTATTTCGTTCCGCATTTCTCATGGGTAACCCACTTCTTGCCGTTTTCATCGTGACGCACATAGGTTTTGTCAAAGGGAACAAGGACCTTTTTCTCAACGTGCGGTTTCTTGTAAGAAGTCGGATCCATACGCTTGGTATAGGTGCTGGTAGCTTCGATGACACAGTTACCCTTGCAGCCGCCAACCAGTACTTCGATATCATAATTTTCCGAGCCTTTGACTTCCCTGCCGTCATCCAGTTTAAACGTGGGTCTGTCGTCGCTGGCCAGGGTCCGGTGGAAACCGGCAATTACCTCGCCGTACGCAAGCAAAGCGCCTTTGCCTTCCTTGCCCTTACCCGGATAGTCTTTGTAACTGTATCCGGTACTGCCCCATCTCAGGTGGGGATAAGCATCTTTGGAAATTTTGTCATACTTGGCAACATGCGGAAGCTTCATTACTTCCTGCGCGTGTTTTACTGCCGGATCTGTTTTTTTCTCCGGAGCCTTTTGTTTCTCGTCTTTTTTTACATTTGTGGTCTGCTTGTTTTCAGGCTTCGGCGCCGGTTTCTTTTCCTCACCGCCGCAACCGGCTGCGCCACAGGCTACAAACACAGCTAACGTTAACGCTAACATTTTCTTTTTCATCATAGACAGGCCTCCTAAAATAAAATTTATATTAGCAAAAATTGCAGCTAACCTGTTACCTGTTCAGGTAATGTGTTTACTTCTGCTCTTGGGTATATCACACGGGTATCCGGATCTGACTTACTTCACAATCAAATCCCTGGGCTCTACAGGCAGATTTTTATTGGTAAACGCAAACTGGAAAGGATATCCTTCCTGGGCCGTGCCGTCATACTGCCAGACAAAAATAAAGCTGCGGTCATTTTCTTTTCGTCCTATGCTTTTTATATCTTCGTACGTAATCGGGCCGGGTGAAAAACTGTTAATGCTTTTTCCTAACTTCAGCTGGATTTTTGTTTCGGCACCCCCATGCAGCAGCAACGCATCATCATCCACGAAAAAGGTTCCGTACAGCACGTGTCCGTATACATTCAGGACAGGAGAAGCGAAGGCGCCGCTGCCATTATCCACTTCCACGTTGTCCACTACATACACTGCATTATATCCGTTATATTTTTCACGCAGGGATTCCCGGTAAGATTTTGCCTTTTTCAGGATTGTTTCATAATCGTTTACCGCCGCGTCCTGCAAGGGATCGACACATATACTGTTGTAACCCTTTACCGTACTCTTTTCGTAATGAACCGGGAACAGCACCCGAACTTTTGCAGCGCATTCTGTACAGATACTTCCGTCCTTCATCCTTTTTACGTGCAGGATCGGCTGGCCGCAGACAGGACAGAAGCCTTTATGCAATAATTTATTACCCATAATGATTCCTCCCCTTACACAATGATCAGGGTATCGCCCGGATAAATACAGGAAGTGTCTTCCGCGACAGTCACGATGGCGTAATATCCTTCCCCGACGCTGTCAACAACATTTCCGGTGTACTCTTCAAATCCGGTGATCTGTCTCAAACGTTCTATGCGCATTAACTTACCGGAGCCGGCTTGTATCATATCGCCTGTGGAAGCTTTGCCGTACAGTATTTTCCCTCTGATGCGATATACTTTTTTACCGGGGTTACTGCGTGCGTTTTCAAAATCCCTGCCCACACTGCCTACGGACAGGACTGCTTCGCAGCTTCCATACTGTTCTTCCAGCTGTTGCCGCTTTACATTTACATCTTCTAACGCTTTGCGGAATTCCGGCAACGTAATGTTATGCAGTGTGTCAAGGTGAGCACTCTCGTATACATCGTGTCCGGCGTATGTTTTCGAGTACTGGATTGGATACAGAAGACGTACTTTCTCCGCGCACTCTGCGCAGATTTTCTGGTTGTCCCTTAACAAAACAAATTTTGGAATCTCATCTTTCACAGACTGTTTGATATCGCCCCACAAAGAACCGGTAGATTTTTCGGATACGTTGGCCCCGCAGACGGGACAGGCGTCCTGTTCCTTCCGCTTTTCATTTGCTGCTTTCTGTTTATCAGCTTTGGCAATCAGGGC
>JAEEGH010020204.1_pt1 | contig 13882 bp, 7 predicted proteins | sample 9134181 | NCBI WGS metagenome assembly JAEEGH01 (sample SAMN16246544, study PRJNA631951) | gut metagenome | biome: gut microbiome; feature: rumen; material: DP-attached | host: Bos | place: Iran: Karaj | collected 2018-10
GGATTTGCCAAAACCGTTGAACAGAACCACGAACTCCTCCACCGGCTGCCCCAACTCATCAGCCGATTCCCCGACCACCCCATGCTGGTGGCCCTCTCCAACAAATCGATGGTCACCAAACCCCTCGCCGACTATCACCTCGAATGTGGGCCCTCCACGCTCCCCTTCCCCGACAGCGAACTGGGCACCCTCGTCCTCAACACCGTCGCCCTCACAGGGGGAGCCTCGCTCCTCCGCGTCCACACACCGCGCCCCACGCGACTCGCCATCCAACTGCTGAATTTTAAAACCGAAAATCATAAATCCTAAAAATCAAATCCAACATGATACCCTTTCCCGAAATCCGATGGGTCGACATCCTCGACATCCTCCTTGTAGCCCTCCTGGTCTACTACCTCTACCGGATGCTCAAAGGCACCAACGTCATCCGCATCTTCTGGGCCCTCATCGTCATGTACATCGCCTGGCGCATCTTCGCCGCGCTGGGCATGCGCTTCTGCAGCCAGATACTGGGCGGCATCATGAGCATCGGCCTCATAGCCCTCGTCATCGTCTTCCAACCCGAGATACGCAAATTCCTCCTCTTCATCGGCACCAAGACGCAAGTCACCGGCGACACCCTCGCCAAGCGGCTCCAATTCTGGCGCAGCGACGTCAACAAGCATAGCGGCACCAACTTCGAACCCTACATCCAGGCCTGCATGCACATGTCGCAGAGCAAGACCGGCGCCCTCATCATCTTCAAGCGCAGCAACGAAGTGGAAGAGCTGGTGCGCACCGGCGAGACCATCAACGCCGTGGCCTCCTCCGCACTCATCGAGACGCTCTTCTTCAAAAACTCCCCGCTGCACGACGGAGCCGTCATCGTGAGCGGCAACCAAGTGCTCGCCGCGCGGTGCATCCTCCCCGTCACCTCGCGCACCGACATCGACCCCAACCTCGGCCTGCGCCACCGCAGCGCCATCGGCGTCACCGAGCAGCTCGATGTCATCAGCGTCATCGTCTCCGAAGAGACCGGAGCCATCTCCTACGCCATCGAAGGCGAGATCCACCACGACGTCACCCCCGTCCAGCTCCGCCACGCCCTAGAGAAATACATCAGCCAGAAAGCATAACAGAAATCCGCACAAAGAGAAATGAACATAAAAGGGGGTTGGCAGCAGTCCAACCCCCTTTTTCACTTTACTATTCTCCAATCACGATAAGCTTTCGCACCGCCTGCCAGCCTGGACTCTGGGACCCACCGCCGCACTCCACGCGGACGAAATAAGCCCCTTGCGTCAAGTCTTCAAGATTTAGCATCAGACGACAACGTCCGTCACATTCCACGCTTCTGGTCAGCACTTCGCGACCCGACAGGTCGGATACCGTCACCTCTATAGCACCTCGATACTGCTTGGGCAATCCTTCAAGGTACAAGGTGGTCACACCCTTGGCCGGATTTGGTACGATGGTGAGGGAGAAGGGCACGTCCTCGCCCTCTGGAGTCACCACACCCACGGGCTGACGGGTGACGACATTGAGCAGTGAGGCATATTCATCGGAGAACCAATCCTCGTCACAGCGCGCACGCAGGTAGAAGTCATAAGCCGTGGAGGGCGCGAGACCACCGACGGTGCAGCTGTCGGCCGTGACAATCTGACTGATGCCGGAGCCGAGAGTGAAACCGGCCGGGCCGTACTCCAATAGGTAATCCTGCACCCGCTCGTCGGCATTCCACACAAGGGAGACAGACGTTGTGGCGACCGCGCTGGTGTCGAACCCCGTCACATCGGGGCATGTCGGAGTGGTGAAGCACAGCGTATCGCTCCACTCGCCCGTTATCTGGTTCGCACTGCCGCAGTAGCCGTGGATATACGCACAATACGTTGTGCCTGGGTTGAGGTCTTCGATTACGAATGGATGCTCGGTGACAAGATGGCTGACATGCCTGCTGCCGGGTGTCCACACCTCGAGCTGCCACGACGCATCGCCGGCAGCATCGCCCTCCCAGTTGAAGGTGGCTGACGAGCGAGTGATGTCGTACACCGCGAAACTGTCGGGAGCAGGACAGAGGAAACTGTCGGTAGTGAACTCGATGGTTACCCAATCGGAATACCCGAGGCTGTCGCCCATGCAGTCCTGCCGTATAGACACTTGGTAGGTGGTGGCTGGCATCAGACCCGTGAAGGTGTGGCTGGTGCCGCTCTCTAAAACAAGTCCTTCTCCCGTCATGTCGGGCGAGAGGGTAAGCTGATAGCTGGTGCCCGTGCCGTGCCACGAGAGGGTGACGCTCTCGTATCCGACAGCGACCGTATCAACAACCGGCTCGGCGCAAAGCGGCATGTGGCAAGTGTTGGTATAGAAACGCAGGTCGCCCGTTCCAGCTCTCCACGACGTATTGGTATAGGTATTGGCATTGTAGATGCTGAACGATGCGGGAGCATCCCAAACCACATAGCTCTTGTGCAGCGACGAAGTAGTGTGAGCATAGTAATAGGCAAGTGTCCCATACCAATCGCCTGCCATGGGATTCCTCATCAACACCGACACAAGCAGGTTGCTGTGCCCGTTCCACAAGAAAGGACGGTCGAAACCATATACCTGCCACTCGGTATTAAGTCCGTAGCAGAAATTGGCCGAATCTATCACTTTCACGAAACGGTGTGCCGAATCGGGCACAATGATACCAGAGCTGAATTCGACATCGGACACATTGGCCAAATAGACCGTCATATTCGACATGCGGTCGGCGACGGCTGGTGTAGCGGGATGGAAAGCCATGGCTGTGATTCCCCCTTCAAGCCCTGCCAAGAAAGCCGAATCCACAATTGTCTGCACGTAATAACATTCACTGTATGTGTTGTTGGGTCCAATAGGAACGACCATGTCACGCACCTGGTTCATGGAAGAATTGAAGTTTTCGCGATAAACGGCATCGGGGCAGGGCTGAGTGATGAAAGTGCCACGCACCCAACTACTGGTGTCGCAGTTGGCTCCCATACCGCAGACGCTGCGTACATACACATCGCGACGGGCAAAGCTGGTCAATCCCGCGAGGGTATAGCTGGCCGCAGAGGTTGTGTCGAGGGTGCCTGTGCCTTGCACAAAGCCCTTCGGACCGTACTCCACCTCATAGTACGTCGCCCCATTGCAGTCCCAAGTGATATTGAGCATCGTGTCGCTTTGCGGCACAGCGGAGTCAAGGCGCAGGTTTTTCACCACGCAGCTGTCGGGGATGCAGGAGACGTTGAGTTCAAAGCCGTCTCCATAAAATGTCTGATTATAATAAAGAGTGAGTGCAAGGGTCAGCGGTCCCGAATTGGAGACTAACGGACCAAAAGGATAGTTAAACTGCGAAACACCGTCGCTGGACCATAGCACCGCACCCGTGGTGCCCACGCCGTCGTAAACGGTAAACACCATGTCTTCGTTCGGAAGGGTTATCTGTCCGCTCGCCGTGACGAGGGTACCCGGCTGTGTAGGCATGATGACAAGCGTGGAGTTCTGCGCCGTAATCGTGCTGTTGGGACCGCCATTGTCATACACCGTCACCCCGCACATGGAAAGGGTGTCGTTGTGGTTGGCTCGCATGTTCCACACACCCGGCACCACCTGCAAAGGGCCTTCCCAAGGCGAGAATCCGCCCTTAGAACAAATGGCTCGTACCCACACATAGTAGGAGGTCCCGGCGGCGAGACCCCCGAAAGTGCACACCGAAGTGTCGAGCACAGCTGAGTCTGCAACCGGCAGAGCCGTGGAAGATGGACTGATAAAGGTCTGATATGCAGCACCCGTATCTACATCATCCCACTCCACTGTAACAGTAGAGGCGGTAAGACCCGATAGCCTCATCCCCGTCACACCGGTACAGGGCGGAATCAAATCCACCTCAATATCGTCAATGTACATCAAACACCAACCGTGGGTGCCCATTCCTGTACATTCCTTCAGCGTGATGTATCTGCCCGAGCCCGAATAAGAACTAAGCGGGATGTCGTAACGCTGCCACTCGTCGCTATTGATGGAAACAGTGTCAATCAATTGGAAAGTGGAGTCGACATCGGGGTCCGTCATCACCCCTACCAGCAGGCGGCCATCGTCGTAAAAGTTAGTCAAGTCCTCGTCGTTGCGAGCCCAGAACGACAGCAGCAGCGTCCCCATGGGATTGGCCGCCGTGTTGATGGCCGGAAGGACAATATAATCGGTCGCTCCAGTGCTCCAGTGCGACCTCCATTGCAGCATCCTCATGCCCGAGTGGCCGCCGCCTGGGAAATAATCTTCGTATGTGTCGCCTGCAACAAACCCATGCCAACAGGGCAAATTCATAGGTCTAATAGACCCGCCTGTATAAGAATCGAAATCCTCGGTATAGGGCAGTGTGTCCAATGCACTACACTGCGTGCGGAACTGCACCGATGCCGACCAGTTGGTGTTGAAACTGCCGCAATAGGAGCGGACATACACCTCGTAGAGCGTGTTGTCCATCAGACCTGTCAGCAATAGGCTGTCTGTGCGGATGTCGGTGACGATGTGTGAGGAGTCTATCGCGTTGCCCGCAGGGACGCACGCCACCTCGTAATACACCGCACTGCTGTCTGCCCAATGTACCACCGCCGATGTATCCGTCACCTGATCAACGCTGACCGACATGATGGTTTGGCAGGGCACAATACGGTTCACTGCGATGTCATCAAGATAGATGCCACGTCTGTTCGTGTCGGCACACATCAAGGCGATGCGTCCCCACGGACCGCTGTAATGGTCAAAACGCACCACCACTGGCGTCCATCCCGCATGTCGCGACAGCGTCACCGTGTCCACCGGCACGAAAGTGGAGAAATCCAACGCATCCGACACCATTCCTACATATAGGTCTGCCGTCGGGACATAAGAGGGAGGATTCTCTGAGAAGTAAGCAAAGAACGAAATCTCTACACTGTCGGGTTCCGCATCCACTGCAGGCAGCACCACGGCTCCTCCCTTCATCCAAACGCTACGGATGCCGGAATGAGGTGTCGTCCCCACAGCGGGATAGTCACCCCTGCTGCCCAACACCGTCAACCAGCAGTCCGGCATATCCCACTGCCCTTCAAAACCCTCGCTGTATGGCAGCACAGCGGGTGTACAGCTCGTAACCACATGCCGCAACACCGTAGTAAAGGTATCGGTACAGAAAGCCGTCAGGCGAACCGTGTAATGGGTGTTGGACGTAAGACCCGTCAATGTGTACGACGTGTCGCCCCATACCAAACTGCTACCATGCCACGAGGTGTCGCCGTCGGCCACACACTCCACTACCCACGAAGTATCTTGGTAGCCGGGGCTCCACCGCACTCTCAGTGCAGTGGCACCTGCCGAATCCACCCACAGCGTAGGTGCGGGACAGCCCGTCACCACCTGCGAGACTGGCTGTGTGTGCAACCGCATCACATTGCGGTAATAGGTGAGGTCTGAAGTTGTTATCGGCGAGACATTGGCCAGACGGCTGAAGGTATACCTCGATAATGGCTGTATGATATGCTCACTATAAAAATGACCGCCCCCGAAACCCCAAGGGCAGTCGAAAGCCACTATGAGATTGCCCAAGCCATTGTAGAAGAAAGCTGTGTCGAACTCATAGTGGTTCCAACCTTGATGCATACAGGCAAGCGAATCCACAGCCACCAGCTGGAATGTTGCCCCAAAAGGTACCAGTCCATCACCCAAATCAGGCACATAGGTATTGGCCAAATAGATAGAACAACTTGCCCGGCCGGTATTGATAATCCCGCAATAAAGGTCGATGCCCGTAATCATGGCCGCGCCCTCCAATTCCGCGGACAGAACCAACTGCTGCGTATAGCCCGCAGCCGAAGAAACATACGGCAGGTTGGATGCACTGTTGAGAACCATGTCCGTCGTGTCGCCCAGTGGGATAACACTTGCGCTTGGCGTCTGTGCCGCGACTTGTCGCGACAATAGCATTGCCGCAGCAACCATCAAATAAGAAATACGTGTTTTCATAAGCATTTATATTAAATAATTAACAGGCGGCAGTTCTTCACCCCCTTTGCTATATAGAGTCGTTGGGTGCCGTTTGGACACCCCCTTCCTTGTGAAATTTAACATATTTTAACTATCAGTCGCGTCGGCAGGCACTGGCAAGGACATTGTCGAAGTGTAAAAAAGTTGTATTTTTTACTGAAAAACAATAATAATTCGGGAAAAATGTGTACTTTTGCCACTCGAACAGAGCAGTGTTTTCCCCACTGCAGGTGTATACAATACTATGAGTAAAAGAAACATAAAGCATCTTCGCTGGCTGTACATTTTGTTTGCAGGCATTCTGCTTTCGTGCGTGGTGCTGACGGTGGCTGGTGTGGTCGGTACCGATGAGGGGCCACAGCTGGGCGGTTTGTCGACACCCGAGTCGCCTTACGCCTTCACGGTGACGAACCTCCAGACTGTGGGGTCGCTTCAGGGGACGGAACAGGCTATCGACAGTGTGCGTCCCACGATGCAGGCGCACGCACACATCGAGCGTTTCAGCATGGACTTCTACACGAAGGACGAGACAATAACCGCCGACCCGCGCATCGGGTGGGTAGTGGCTCTGCAGGCGGTGGTGATGGGTGCGCTGGTGGCGATTGTGGCCTTGGTGGGTGTGCTGCTGGTGAATCTGTATCGCAGCACAAAACGGGGACAGGTGTTCCCTACCCGCAATTCGACGCTGATGTTAGCTGTGGGTGTGCTGATGCTGGTCATCTCGCTGTGCCGCGATTTGTCGACCTATCTTGAGCGCACGCTGGCTCGCGACTTGCTCGACGGCACGCAGTGGCAGCCCCAGGCTCACTATACCATCCATTTCACCCTTATCTTCTTCGGACTGACTATTATTTTCCTCTCGCAGATTTTCCGCATTGGCCGCGAGATGCAGGAGGAGAACGACCTGACAATTTGAATTGAGAATTGAGAATAAATAAATTATATGTGTTAACGTGTTAATGTGTTAGTTGATTTACAAATTAACAAATTAACACGATTACGAATTAAAATAGACGAAATAGCGAATTCAAAAAGATGATTGTAGTGAACCTCGATGTGATGATGGCCAAGCGCAAGATTTCGCTTACCGAGCTGGCGGCACGGGTGGACCTGACACCCGCCAACCTCTCCATCTTGAAGACGGGGAAGGCTCGTGCGGTGCGTTTCAGTACGCTGGAACGCCTCTGCCACGAACTGGACTGCCAGCCCGCTGACCTGCTGGAATACCGGGAGGGTTGAATTGAGAATTGAAAATTGAAAATACAAATAACAATAACACAATCAAAAAAACACAAAAAATGAAAAGATTTCTGACCGTAATGCTGCTTTTGGTGTTTGCCGGCAGCATGGCATTTGCCCAGACAGGCAAACCCGCCAAGGAAAAGAAGACCGACCTCACCGCCAAGGTGCCCGTCGACAAGAAAGTGAAAATCGGAAAATTGGCCAACGGCATGACTTACTACATCCGCGCCAACAAGAAGCCTGAGAACCGCGTGCAGTTCCGTCTGGTGACCAACGCAGGTTCGGTGCTCGAGGACGACGACCAGCTGGGTCTGGCTCACTTCTGCGAGCATATGGCTTTCAACGGCACCCAGTACTACAAGGGTAACGAGATGATCAGCACCCTGCAAAAGAACGGTATTGAGTTCGGCCGCGGCATCAACGCCTACACTGGTTTCGACCAGACGGTGTATTATGTCGAGCTGCCTGCCGACAATCCCGAGCTGATGGAGATGGGCTACAAGATTCTCGACGGATGGGCAAGCAAACTGCTGTTTGACCAAGACGAGATTGAGCACGAGCGTGGCGTCATCCTCGAAGAATGGCGTGGCGGACTGGGTGCTCAGGACCGTCTGCGCAAAGCCACCTTCCCCATCATCTTCAAGGGTTCGAAGTATGCCGACCGTCTGCCTATCGGTAGCGAGGACGTTATCCGTAATTTCAAACGCCCCGTCATCACCCGTTTCTACAACGACTGGTATCGTCCCGACCTGCAGGCCGTGATTATCGTCGGCGATGTGGACGTGAACGCCGTGGAGGCTAAAATCCATGAGTATTTCGACAGCCGCAAGGCCGTTGAGAACCCCCGTCCGCGTCCCACCTACGACATTCCCGCCAACAAAGAGCCCCTCGTGGCCATTGCCACCGACAAGGAAGCCACCAACGCCAGCATGATGCTTTACTGGAAACATCAGAGAGCGCCTCAAGGTACTGTGGGCGACTACCGCGCCAGCTTGGTACGCAACTTGGTGAGCGGCATGCTTGACGACCGCTACAACGAGTTGTCTGAGAAAGCCTCTGCCCCCTTCATCTATGCCGGAGCCGGTTACAGCAAGTTCCTTGCCCGCACCGACGAAGTGTTTATGGGCAGTTGCGCCCCGAAGGAGAACCGCATCGAAGAGGCTACAGAAGCCGTACTTGCTGAGATCTTCCGCGCCGTACAGAACGGTTTCACCCAGACCGAACTCGACCGCCAAAAAGATGAAATTCTGGAACGCTACCGCAAAATGGCCAAAGAGGCCAACAAGACCAACAGCAACAACTTTGCCGACGAGTACACCAACCACTTCCTTGAGGGCGAGGTAATCCCCGGCATCATGGCCGAGAACCGCTATGCCAAAGAGTTTATCCCCGAAATCACCCTTGAGGAGTGCAATGCCCTTATCAAGACTTGGGTGACCGAACAGAACTTCGTCTATTACCTCACCGCCCCCCAGCAGGAGGGTTACAAGGTACCCACAGAGCAGGACATTCTGAAGGTCTACAACCGTGCCCGCAACACTAAGTATGCCGCATGGGTCGACAACTACCGTGAAGAACCTCTCTTCGACAAACAATTGGCTGCCGTCACTCCCAAAATCACCAAGACCAACACCGTGCTGGATTATAAGGAATATACTTGCCCCAATGGTGTGAAGTTCATTGTGAAGAAAACCGAACTGAAGGATGACGAGATCCAGATGAATTCGTATGCTTGGGGTGGCACCTCGCTCTATAGCGATGCCGACTACTTCAATGCCAGCAGTGCTGCCGGCTTCATCGACGATGCCGGTATCGCCCAGTTCAGCAGCACCCAGCTCAGCAAGAAACTGAAAGGCACCAACGTAAGCATCAGCCCCAGCATCAGCGGCCAAACCCAAGGTTTCAGCGGCAGTTGCGTACCCAAGGACCTTGAGACCATGTTGCAGCTTCTCACTCTCTACTATGAGGCTCCGCGCAAAGACAAAGAGTCGTTCGACAAGAACATCGACCAGCTTCGCAACCAGGTGAAGTTCATCGCCCAGAATCCCCAGGCAGTCTTCCTCATCAAGTTCTACGAATCCATCCGTCCCAACGACCCGCGTAACATCATCATTCCTTCCGAAGAGCAGATCAGCAGTCTGAACCTCGAGCGTATGTATGAGATTTTCCGCGAGCGCTTCAGCAATGCCGCCCACCAGACCTTCTTCTTCGTGGGTAATGTCTCCGACGAGGATATCGCCCTCATCGCTAAATATCTCGGCAACCTGCCCACCACCAAGGCCAAACCCGAGAACTGGAAGAAACTGAAGGACTACACCTTCAAGGGCACTCCGCGCGAGACCGTCTACAAGGGTACCGACAATCAAGGCATCATGGTTATGTATGGCCAGACCAAGGGCTACAAACACACTCCCAAGAATGCTGAAATCATCGACCAGTTGAGTGCCTGTATGGAAATCACCGCTCTCGAAATCATCCGTGAGAAGATGGGCGGCACCTACAGTCCCCAAATCAGTGTGGACTACAGCCGTCTGCCTGAACAGGAGGTTGAATGGCAGTTCTCCATCAACTGCAATCCCGACAGTGCTAACATCATTGAGAATGCCGCTCTCGAAATCCTGAAGAAATACATCAAGGAAGGTCCCGATGCAGAGACCCTCGCCAAAGTACAGGAACAGCAGATTATCAACCGCCAGAACCGTAAACAGAACAACGGCTTCTGGATGGGTCAGATAATGGCCAGCTACCGCTTCAACGAGAGCCGCGACTATGTGGTGAACGACTATGATAGTATCGTTAAATCTGTCACCGCTAAGGAAATCAAGGATGCAGCCAAGAAGTTCATCGACCTCAAGCACTACATCACTGTCTTCTTGAAACCCGAAGCCAGTGAATAAAGAAAGGGGGCTCAAAAAGCTTTCTTTTTGAGTCATCCTATTCCGAGCGACAATCGGGTCAACGATGTTAACTCGAAGCCGCTCTCACCGAATAACCCGATGGGAACAGATACGCCAACGGGTAAAAGCAAAAGGCAGAGATTCCGGTCTCTGCCTTTTTGTTTTTACCCGATTGTACAATCAAAAAGGATGAATCTCAACACTTATTCCAAAAAACGGAATACAGCGGCTCTCAAAACGAAATGAACTTAGCACCTTGCAGGGACGTGCTTTCAAATATGGCCTCCGCTAAGGGTACATAAACAGGAATCACCCTGTAACAGACATTAATCCATGTCTGTTACAGGGTGATTCCTGTTGAACTCACAGCGGTCGAAATCAAGCTGTTTACGACCTTGCTTGGTGCGCCTCTATGAGTGGGCAGGCCTTTTTATTTAGTCTGTAGGACCACCTTCCGGGTTGAGGAGCCCTGCGGGGAGGACATCCGGAGGAAATAGGAGCCGGAGGGGAGGTGCTGTAGCGAAAGGGAGAATGTGCGGGAGTCGTGCTGAGGCGTAGCCGAGAGTACTTCGTGTCCTGCGGCGTCGAGAAGGGTGAAACGGCATGCCGCGGGGTCGGGCAATGCAGCATCTATCGTTACGGTGACGCGGCCGTCGGTGGGATTGGGGACTATGTCGAAAAGGAGGTTCTGCTCTTTGTCCGGGGAATGGATGCCCTGGGGGAAGCTACGGTCTGTGTAGAAGGTGACGGGTCTGCTCCAGTCGCTCCATACGAGGGTGGAGTCGGGATGGCAATACCGGCTGCACTGCGCCCGGATGTAGGCGGCATAGAGTATGGTGGAATCCCAGTTGTCAGAAATGGAGAATGGGGAACCGGCGGCTTCGTATATGGGGTTGTCGTCGGGCGGTGTGCCCTGCGGGCCTACGGAGATTTGGAATTGTCGGTGCGATGGTTGTTGGTGCCAAGTGAACCGCACTTCGCCGCTCATAAGAGGCAGGGCTCTTAAACCGTAGACTGAAGAGCAGGAGAGGGTGTCGGGATTGCATGGCGGGTGTTCGGTGATGGGGTACAGCCCCGCCCAACTCCAATGGCTGCCGTACCCAGCTATGTTGGAATATATGTGTCGCCAGATGGGTAGTTCGTAGTCGTCATGGTATATATAGTCATAGTTATATGTTAGGGCCATGTAGACCCATCCTGCCATGTATGGGTCTGTGGCACCCGGGTGCTGCAGTCCGTCCTCACCGAGAGTCTGGTATCCTACAAAGAAGGTGTCTGATACCACAATGGGAGTGTCGAAGTAAAACTCGTATGACTTGACAGCTTCCTCAAAGTGCTGCCCGTAGGTTGGAGAGCTTGATACATAGTCGGTGGATTCAAACATCACGTAGCGGAAAGGCATGGATTCAGTCCATCTCATAGTCTTGACGGGTATGACTTCGTAGTTGGCTTTTGCCGCAAAGGAGGAGCCTGACCAATCCTCTGTCTCGGACGGTAGGTAACGTCTTTTTTTAATAAACAGTGTAACGCTCATAGGTCTTTTGAGGGTGTCCTGTTTGCATAGAGTAGCGGCTATACCGTAGATAACGGTGGGGGTGTCAATGTTGAATTGGCGTGCATGAGTTGTAGGTGCAGATCTATAACCAAGATCGTAAGGGCAAAGGCGGAACGTGTCACAATTATTGAGGTGAAGACCCATGGTGGGGGGCATTGGCCATTCCATGTAGCATGGGAAGGGATATCGTACTGTGTCCTGGCAAACGGCAATTCCTGCGACGGCAAGCAGGATGATAGTGGAAAAAAATCTTTTCATGATTATTATTGTTAAAGTTTATTCTTCCCTGGAACTGCATTCTATAGAGATGTTCATTATTTCAATTGTGAGCAACGGCGTGTCTAAACCGTGTAAACCTTCCTCCTTTCTATAAATAATTCCAATAGTTTCTTTATCAATGTCTGATATGGGGGATGCATACAGTATGTCTTGTTTGAAGCAGTTGGAGAGTGCCCCTGCCATGGGTAGGGCTTTGCGAAACCATGTGCTGTTTGTTGCGGCAATGAAATAGGAACCGTTTGAGTGGTAGATGGAATTATAGTGGGTCGGGGTTAAATCGTACATGACACCCGGGGAGTATGATGAGTACGTCCATGGGTCGATTTCAATGAAAGAATGCATATAGTTTTGTTGGCCATTAAAAAGGTAATACATCATGAGGACAATCTTTCGTTGGTCTTTGTTGTAGGCCATCTCGACATCGTGTTTCTGATCGCTAATAGAGAGGGTCTGGGAAGGATTCATGAGTAGGGAGAGGAGGTCGATATTCCGTATTCTGATACCAAAGCCGGTGTTTTCAGCAGCCAGGGATGCCAGAGCGATATGGTTGTCTTCCATTGCTACCCCCTTGATTAGAGACAGGGCCTCATTCTGGGGTGCGCTGTATTTGTATATGGGGCTGAAAGTGCCGTAGAGATTGTATTTCTGGCATCGATGGAGGATATATTCATCAGTGGAGTACCTGTAACTGACAAAAGTCACATAGTCGTCGGTGAGTAGCACTTCTTGAATCTTTTCATTGTAGGGGCTTGTGATATCGAATAATACTTCGATGTTGATGTAGTTGGGGGTGTAGACAGGATTATTGACAATGTAGAGGGTGTTGTATTTTATATGTATGGCCATCCATTCGGGATATGTTGAGTATTTTTCATTTCTTCCGATGGCGACAATATGTTCATTGGCACAGTCTAAATGGGTGTTTTGGGAGGGATCGTCCTCGTCCTTGTAAACTACCAGTTTTTCAAGTGAGGAGACCAATTCCTTATAAGGTGCAATTACGATGTCTGAATATAATATGGCGGTGGTGGATGGAGAATTGTTCGGATCGGTAATATAAGCATAGATATCGTTAAGGTTTGCGACGGCAATGAATCCACTTATACCATGTTTCCCGCAGAAGTAGAGCCGGTTGTAATGCAGTTTCATGTCTTTCACCTCGTATTCCAGGGGGACAGGTACTCTGCCTGTTGTGGTACCACCCATCCGGAGTTCAATGTATCCGGAGTTTTCGTCGAGAGAGTATGCCACTTCAGCATGGTTTAATAATGGGTACGAACGGATAATGGATGTGTGGGCTTCCGATGTTTCAGTATACCTTCTGTAATTCTGGGCCTGAATGTATATACTGGTTATCATTGTCAGCAATAAGATTGTGAGTATTCTTTTCATTTTTTAGTATTTTTTAAGGGTTGGTATTGAATTTGTTCTGTGCTAAACATTTGATGTTTTGCAAACGTTTTTTTGTTTTATCAATCAAGTGCAAAAATACACATTTTTTTCAATTAATCTTATACTCGGAGTATGCGAGAATTAATCGGTTGTTTTTTGTTTAAGAGTTTTTGTCTCCTCAGAGACGTGTGAGGTTTGCCTGTTCTGCGGAGTCGCTGTGCGGCAGGGTACAGTTTTTCCCGTATGCCGTACAATAGAATCGCCTGTTATCCGTTATATAATGTTCGTTTATACAAACGAATGCATAGGTGTTCTATGCCTTGGGTGCCTGGGGAGAGTTTTGTTTGAGGTGAAGTCTCTCCGCCTGTCCGGCATCCTCGATTCAGCCCTGCACAACGGCGCGACAAACTCTGTGCAGGGCAATTTTCAATGTATTTCATGGTGTGCTTGTTTTGCCGGGGAGGCTGGCAATGGTGCCTCCCCGGAGTTGGAAATAACGGATGGTTGTTAT
>JAEEGH010020206.1_pt1 | contig 13881 bp, 14 predicted proteins | sample 9134181 | NCBI WGS metagenome assembly JAEEGH01 (sample SAMN16246544, study PRJNA631951) | gut metagenome | biome: gut microbiome; feature: rumen; material: DP-attached | host: Bos | place: Iran: Karaj | collected 2018-10
CGCCGTCAACTACGCGGGTGAGAAGATGGCGTTCTCATGGTATAACGGAAGTCCCACATTCTCTGAAGGCACGGAGAGATACAACAATTTATTCTCCGCCATTCAAGGTACATATAGCCTTGACTGGGGCGATGTTTCAGTGAAAGGCCTCTCCATCGCGCGAGTCATCATGATCATCACGCTCATCCGCGCAGAACAGATTGAAGAGCAACTTGTCGAGCAAATGGACACTCTGGCGAAACGCACCGTCCTGCTCAACGGCTCCGCGGATGTCGAATCCTACATTCTGGACAACATGAACAACCCCATTTCGAACAACACGTCGTTCACCTACACGGACGCCTCCGGTTCCCATACCACCACCATTAAAGACTATCTGGTAAATGTCCTGCAGATCGACACGGGCAGCGACAGTTTCCCGCCCTTCAATACTACGGCGTGGTCCACTGACCAAAAGAACAAGATCATCTCCGCCATCCAGTCGCGGCAGGACGAACTGAACACGATTTCGCAGGAGGTCTCCATCAATATCCAGTCCCTCATCAACAAGCGGGACCAGGCCTATCTGCTCGGCACCAACGCCATCGGCCTCTTCTACAGCGGGCACATCAGCGTCGCGAGGAACATGTAATGGACACCATCGGAATAACCAGCATAACCACTTGGGACGCAAATCCCAACTCGATTCTCGACAACGACCCGCAGATCGTCGAGACGAGCCATTCCTACGCCATCAACTGGAACGGCGTCCAGTACAACGACCTCTCCGTCGGGCGCCTGCTCCTGCTCGTCAGCATCGCCCGCGCGGAGGCGTCGGAAGCCATCCTCCAGAACGAAATGGAGCTTCTGGCCCGTCAGACCGCCCTGCTGGAAAGCTCCTGCACGGCCATGGAGATGCTGGCGGACAGGCTGGCGGGAGAAGGCGCCGCCATCAGTTATTCCACGTCGTTCACCTACACGGACGTGACCGGCTCCCACACGACGACGCTGGGGAGCTTCCTCCAGAACGTCCTGCAAATCCCGAATGGCGATTTCTATACCTCCGGCAACTGGGGGGAGCCGCAGCTCACCGACCTCATCGGCAGAATCAAGAACCGCCAGGACGAACTGAACAACATCTCCCAGAAGACAACCATCAACATCAAGGATCTCGTCACGAAGCGCGACCAGGCCTACCTGATGGACACGAACGCCCTCAAACGTCTCATGAAAGACGCCGAAAGCACCGCCTTCAACTTTTAGTCAATTCCTCGAAAAGGAGACAGAATATGGCATCATACATTACCTACACGCAAGGCGCCACCTTCAGCTACAACAGCCAGACCTACCAGCACTCCCTGAACCTGCAGTTCACGAACTACAAGCTGGACAAGTTCGGACGCAAGGTGAGCGGCGGCAACGACGACCTGCAGGTCCGCTCCTACTACAAGGTCGATGGCGTCGATTCGGGCGTCAACGGCATGCCGCTGACCGTGGAGGACCTCGTCACGCTCCTGGCCGTGAAACGCGCCAACATCCTTGAACGCGAAATCACGCCGATGGCCAAGATCATCGACGCCCGCAATAAGCGAATCGAAGACCTCGGCACCCTGCTCGCCTCCGTCGCCCAGACACAGTCCAAGCTGGAGTCGCAGGAGGAAGGCGACGACAACTCCTACGCCTGCAAGGGCCTCGGCTACTATCTCAAGCTGTATTTCACGGACTCTGAACTGGGCGAAGCCAATCTGCTCGGCTGGGTCAACGCCCACACATCAATCGACGACAACTGCTCCTCCAAGCGCTCCGAAGGCTACATCGCCTCCGCCAACCAGCTCATCAAGGCCAAGATCGACTCCCTGAACAACGACGCCCAGTCCGACCTCTCCCGCATGGACAACCTAGTCTCCAAACGCGACGAGGCCTACACGCTCTCCACGGACCTCCTCAGCAAGTTCTCCGACGGTCGCTCGGCCATCCTCAACAACATGAAATAAGGAAGGATAGGAATATTCAGTGCCGCTTCTCACGGAAAAGTTCATGCGCCTCGTCCGATATCCGTCCGCCGAAGCATCGCCGGACGGGCGGACGACGCTTGTCTTCGACGGCCAGCCCGTCCTTTTCCATGAAGAGCGCGGCGCGCTGACGCTCCGCATGGAGCTTCCGCCGCTGCCAGACGATGCGGACAAACGCCATGAAACGCTTCTGAATCTTACGTCATACGCCATGGGGCGCAGCCTGAAGGACGACGCAATCCTTTCATATGACACGGAAACCAAGACACTTCTGCTATGGCAGACGCTGAAGGGCGTCATCGACGACCAGATGCTCGTCTCCACCGTCGAGACGTTTCTCGCCACAGGCGAGTGGTGGCGGCAACGGCTGCAGGCCCCGCAGGCGGCCACGTCCGTGCCGCCGCCCCATACGATGTTCTTCCGGCCATAGGCCGATTGATTATACCTTAAATATATATAAAGCAAACCAATATGTCACTGCGGCTTTTTTTCATCATATTGACCTTCCTGCTCGTCTGGCGGCCTCTTGCCGTTCGAGCGGCGGAACCATCGCAAATCCCATGGAAGACGGCCACCTATTCCTATACGGCGCGGCAAGCTCCCGTCAGTGAAGTGCTGACGAATTTCGCCGCCGCGCAGGGCATCGGCCTGAATATGCCGCAAGGGCTTAAATACGTCGTCAGCGGCAATTTCCATGAATGCAAGCCGCAGGAGTTTCTTGAAAAAGTCTGCGGTATCTGCAATCTCGTCTGGTATTACGACGGGGCAGGGCTTTACATCTGCACACCCGCCGAAATGCGTTCGTCTCTTCTCGAACTGCGCTACATGAAGGCGGACGACGTCATCGAAATCCTTCGCGAACTGGATGTCGAAGATTCCCGCTTCCCGATGGCTCGCACGAAAGACAACGCCCTTATCAAAATCAGCGGCCCGCCGCGCTATGTCGAACTGATTCAGGAACTTGTGGCGAAAGCGGACAGCCTTCGCCGCAACCGCCTCTCCCGTGACGAAGAGGTTCGCATCTTCAAATTGAAGCATGCCTGGGCGGACGACGTGACGCTCGGTTCGGGAGATGCCTTGAACGGCTCGGGCGGCACATCCGTCCGCGGCGTCGCCAGCATCCTGCAGGAACTCATGGGCGTCAACAACAGCCGCAGCCGTCTGCAGACAAAGGAGCAACAGGAGAACGCCAAGAGGCCGGAAGACATGACGGCCGATGAAAAGGCGAAGGACGAACTGGAACGCCTTTCCAACAACGGGGCGCAGATTCTGGCGGACAAACGGCTGAACGCCGTCATCGTTCGCGACTCGAAGGCCCGCATGCCCTATTATGAACAATTGATCCAGGAGCTGGACGTGCCGATCCGCATGGTCGAAATCGCCGTCACCATTCTGGACATCGACAAATCCGCCCTGCTCGACTGGGAGCTCCGCCTCAAGGCTTTGGGCGGCAAACGCAAGACGCGTATCGGCGGCGGTTTGGACGTGGATAATCTCGCATCGCCCGAAACGCTGACCGGCCTCGGCCTGACCGGCGCCTTGACGTATGTGAACAACACCTTCTCGCTCGCCACCAGCATCGCCGCCTTGGAGGAAAAAGGAAAGGCGCGCACGATTTCACGGCCAAGCCTCCTGACGCTCGACAACGTGACCGCCACCCTGCAGGACACGAAGAGCTATCACGCGAAGGTCGTCGGCAAGGAAGTCGTTGATTTGACGCAGGTTTCGACAGGCATTGTCCTGACGGTCCAGCCGCGAATCGTCGATCTGCCCCGCCAGGAGGTCGAAGAAGGCATGCCGATGCCGCCGTCATATGAAATTTGGATGACGCTTCAGATTCAGGACGGCGATTTCGAAACCGTTGCCGTCGATGATCTTCCGATGTCCCATGACAGCACGCTTGAGACGCAGGCCGGTGTGCAGGAAGGCCAATGCCTTCTCATCGGCGGCTACATGCACGAAAGCGTCGTGGAAAAGGCGTGGGGCATCCCGTTCCTGCGTTCTATCCCGTGGATCGGCTGGTTGTTCGGCGGTATTGGAAAGGATAAGAGCATCATGCAGCGCATGTTCCTCCTGTCGCCGCGAATGGTCGTCTTCAACCATCTGAGCAGTGATCCGATCGAATCGTCTGTCAAACAGCGCGATGTCACGATTGAAAGCGACATTCAGGATGAATTCCGCCGCCGCGACCACGAACGCGATGTCGATGAACAAGAGCGTGACGAACTGCGTAAGGAAGAAGAAGAAGAATGGCGCAAGGAAGAAAAACAGCGCATCAAAGAGCGCCGCGAAGCCCTGAAACGCCAAAAAGAACAGCTTAAAAAGGAGATGGAGGAAAACAAATAAAAAAATAATGGCCTTAGCCGCCCGGCAGGGCGAGATGTTCGTAACCGCTTGCAAGTGCCGTAAGGCACGCAGCTGGCGGATGTTAGCCGCCCGGCAGGGCGAGATGTTCGTAACCGCTTGCAAGTGCCGTAAGGCACGCAGCTGGCGGATGTTAGCCGCCCGGCAGGGCGAGATGTTCGTAACCGCTTACAAGTGCCGTAAGGCACGCAGCTGGCGGATGTTAGCCGCGTAGCGGTAGCGTCCGCGCCATAGGGTGCCGCTACCTACGACGGCGGGACGCCGACGTCACATCCAGTTCCGTACCTTGGAAAAAAACTCGTCCAGGTCCTGTGAAATCAAGCGTGAGCGTTTCTGGCAACCGCGGCACGAAAAGGTCGCGGAACCGCAGATGCGAACAGAAGGCGGTCGGCATGGGGCAACCGCTCCAAGCGACGAGCGAACTTGGCGAGACGTGAAGCGTTTCGCCTTCCTCAAGACGAGCCTCATTCAACGGCGAAGCCGTGCAGACGACAGGCGAAAGCCCTTTTTCATCTGCTTGCAACTCAGTCAGCGTGAGCACTTTACGCATTGAGCCCGGCACGAGGCGCAAACGGTTGCCACGAATGCGTTGCGAAAGTTCTGCGAACAGCAGGAATTCGCTCCGCACGATGACATGATCGCCAGCAGATGGTAATGTTGTGACATACGGGCGGTTCTGGAAGCCAAGCCAAAGCGTTCCTTTCATGATTCCATGACGGAGCATGAAACGGTCCGCTTCAAAGACGCGGCCCAGCCAGTTCCAGTAAGTCCCTTCGCGTAGCGGCGGAAGGCCCGTACGGATCTCTCCTGAATAGGCCATGACGCCGCCGGGCTGAAAAATAAAATCGAAGTCGCCGTCAAGGCGAATCGATCCATCAATGATATCCAGTTCGTTTTCCATTTTGGCTCCAGTTTTATGACAATCAATAAATTAGCACCATGACCATCGATTTCAATGCAATACGCCAAGCCATCGTCCGAGAGGGCGGCCCTTCTCTGGAAGGCGCAGGCGTATCGCAAAGCGGAGCCGTGGAACACGGCGAGGCCATGGGGTTCCAGATAGAAGCACAGCCGGACGCGACCGCCATGCTGACCGATTCGCTGGAGGAGATATCCTCCATGTTCGAAGAGACGGAAGTCAAGAACATGAGTGACCGCGAAATCGGTGAAAAGCGCAAGACGGAGGACCGCTTCGTTACACGCATCCGCTTCTGGGCCAACAAGCTCTCTGACATGCCAAATTCAGACGTCATCGCGCGGATTCTACGGAAGCTACGCAATTCAGGCATGACCACGCCCGAACAGCTGATGGGCTTCCTGCAAGACGCATCGGAAGACGTTACCCACCAGTTCGCCATGCTCGAATGCCTCGAAGAGGCATTGGCGGAAAGTCCTGAAGACGCGCAACTTCTGGCTACCGTTCGACAAGCCCGACAGGAACTTGAACGGACGAAAGGGCCGGAAATCCGCGTTGGCATCAATCTGGCGGAGCTGTTGCAGGAACACGGCGGCGACGCAGAGGAGATGCAGGCCAAACGCGATCTCTACCGCGGAGAAATCCTCGGCTTCGATGATCCGCAGACTTGCTTCAAGTCGCTTCTGGCCAGCCAAGGACCCGAAAAACTCGGCGACGCGATTGATTTCCTAATGACCGCCTGCTCCGTCGATATGGCAGCGGCGACGCCTTCTACCCAACCGGAGGAGCTCCGCCGTATCATCGTCGATCTACAGAGCGTGGAGGTCTTGAAGACCGTTCTCGAACGTTTCGACAAATTGGAAATGCGGATGGACAAAGTGTTTGGCGAAAGCCTGCAGATGTCCGGTGAGAAGATGACGGGGGAAGTTTTGGACATGACACGCCAGACCTTCCTGAACGGTTCGGTCATGGAGGCGTTCGTCGCCGCCGTCGGACTGAAGAAGCTCTATCCGAAGATGGACTTCATGCGCGAGTTGTCCGCCATCATCCGATCAATGTCAATGCGTTGTTTTCCGGACAACGAAAGCCGCCTGCGGCTGATTGACGGCGCGCAGGAATATCTGGACGAACTCGTCAGAGAGGACGAGGCCAGTCAAGAGGATGGCGAAGAAGAAATGGCGAAACTGGTTTTGTAGGAAGGTAGCGACGGCGAGGACGCCGCCGGCACACCAAACAAGGAAACAAATGGCACCGGATTGGTTAAAGCAGATGGTTCGCGATTTCGGCTCTCGAATGGGTTTGTCCCATTTCGAACTGAATGAACGCGACGCGGCCGGCTTCAAAGCGGAAAACGGCTTCCGCTTCCAGCTGGAATACCGTGACGAACGGCTGTTCATGACGCTCCTGTTCCCCATGACGGAGAGCACGGAAAATCTTGAACAGTTGCTCGAAATGGTTCATCCTGCACAACGCCTTCCGTATGCGGTCCATGCGGCCTGCAAGCCGCAGTTGGGCGGCATGTTCATCATCGCGTCACCGATTCGTGAACTGAACCAGCCGGAGCTGTCCGGTCGTTTTGAATGTCTATGGAAACTGGCGGCCGCCGCCAGCCAGAGATTAGCCTGATATTGTAACGACGGCGTCCTCGCCGTTGAACGAAAGTAGCGACGGCGTCCGCGCCGTTGAATAGAAAATGGAAAACAGAGTCACCAACTCCATCAGCTTCAACACGAACGTCCGTACCACGGAATTCGATGAATCGAAGCAGCTGGCGTCCATGCGCCAGAACGAAACGGCACCGCTCCTGCCATCGGGAACGGCCGTGACGGAGCAGATCAAGCAGGTCTTCAACTTCAACACAGTCGAAGCCGAACTGCTCCATTTCATGGAGTCCGCCTGCCAGAATCCAAACCTGCGCTCCGCGCAGGAATTCCAGCAAGCCCTCCGCAAAACATTTGAAAACCTGAAGCAAAACCATGGCGACCACCCGTCGAAGGCCGCGCAAGTCCTCCAGCAGTTGCTGGAAGACAAGCAGTTACTCGATTGGTATCGCGCCATGATCATTGATAACTGATGATGAATCCAGATGACAAACAAGTCCTGCTAATGCTGTCATGGCTATTCCTGCAGCATGGACAGACCGCCAAGGCCGAAGCCTTGTGCGAGGAAATCCATGAACAGGAGCCCGGCAATCCCATCGCGGCCGCCATTCTCGCCAGCATTCATCTGCAAAACGCTGAACCGCAACAGGCTTTGGAGGTTTTGAAAGCCGCCAGCTTTCCGCCAGACATGGCGCGCCCCGTCGCCCTTCTCGAAGGGCAGGCGCTCATCGCGCAGGGAAGGCAGGCCGAAGCCAAAGCACGTTGGCAGAAATATTTAACCACGCAACATGTCTAGTCTTACCAACATATCATCCAACATCAGCCGATTCGGCGATATCGTCCTCGCGGCGCTAGTCGTCGCCATCGTCGGTCTGCTGATTATTCCGCTGCCGACGCCTGTCGTCGACTTGCTGATCGCCATCAACATCGGTATCTCCACCGTCATGCTGATGCTCTCCCTCTATCTGCCGCGTGCACTCGCGTTCTCCACGTTCCCAAGCATGCTATTGTTCACAACATTGTTCCGACTGGCCTTGAACGTTACAACGACGCGACTTATTCTCCTGAAGGCCAATGCTGGCGAAATCATCTACGTGTTCGGTAATTTCGTCGTTGGTGGCAACTTCGTCGTCGGTGCCGTCATCTTCCTTATTATTACAATCGTGCAGTTCGTCGTCATCGCGAAAGGTTCGGAGCGTGTCTCCGAAGTTGCCGCGCGATTCACATTGGACGCCATGCCTGGTAAGCAGATGAGTATCGACGCGGATATGCGCGCAGGCGCCATCGACATCGACCAAGCCCGCCAACGCCGTGCCGAACTATCCGCCGAAAGCCAACTCTTCGGTGCCATGGACGGTGCCATGAAGTTCGTCAAAGGTGACTCCATCGCCGGCCTGATCATCACCGCCATCAACATCATCGGCGGTTTCTGCATCGGCATGCTGATGCGCGGCATGCCTGCTGGCAAGGCTATCCAGACATACGCTATTTTGACCGTCGGTGACGGTCTTGTCTCCCAGATTCCTGCGCTGTTAGTGTCTATCACATCCGGTGTAATCGTTACGCGCGTCGGTGCGGAAGACTCCAAGCCGCTGGGTGTCGATATCATCAACCAATTCTTCGCGCAGCCGAAATCCATCATGCTGGGCGCTGTCATGCTCGTCTGTATCGGCTTGATTCCGGGCTTCCCGAAAGTGCAGTTCTTCTGCCTGGCCGCTTTCGTCGCACTCGTCTCCTACAGCTTGATGCTCATGAAGAAACGTAAAGAAGCCGCCGCTGAACAAGCTGAAGAGGATCCATTGCAGACGAAAGCCGCTGTCTCGTCCGTCGATACGGAACGCCCGAAGCCCAAGCAGCCACCGAAGGAAGGCGACGATTTCTCGCTCGTCGTACCGTTGATGGTCGATATTGACGCGAATGTACGTCAAGCCTTGACTTACAACGAGTTAAATGAAGAGATCATGTCTGTCCGCCGCGCCCTCTATCACGATTTGGGCGTTCCGTTCCCGGGCATCAACCTGCGGTTGAATGAAAATCTTTCGGACGGCCGCTACCGCATCATGGTTCATGAAGTTCCAGTCTCCGAAGGACAGCTTCGCCTCGGTAAAGTATTCGTGACGGAACAGGCCGAAAATCTTGAAGTCATGGGCATCCCATGCGAAAAAGACAAGGCTTTCCTGCCTGGTTTCGATACCATTTGGACGGATGAAAGTAAAATGGATTCGTTGGAGCAGGCCGGTGTCGGTTTCATGAAAATCGACCGTGTTCTGACTTATCATCTTTCACATGTCCTGCGGAAATATGCAGGCGAATTCATTAGCCTGCAGGAGACGAAGCTCCTGCTGGACCATCTGGAGAAGACCTGCCCGGAAATCGTCCGCGAAGTCATGCGCGTCCTGCCGTTGCAGAAACTGACGGATGTGTTGCAACGCCTTGTGTCCGAAGGCATTTCCGTCCGCGACCTGAAATGCATCATGCAGTGTCTCATCGAATGGGGCCAGAAGGAAAAGGACACCGTCCTGCTCGTGGAATATGTGCGCAGCTCGCTCTCCCGCTACATCAGCTACAAGTACTCCGGCGGGCAGAATCTGCTGGCCGCCTATCTGCTTGATCCCGCCTTGGAGGAGAGAATCCGCAAGGCCATCCGCCAGACGTCCGGCGGCAGTTATCTCGCACTGGATCCGTCGCAGGTGCGCAAGCTCATGGAATCCATCAAGAACACCGTCGGCGACATGCGGAAACTGAAGCTGAAGCCCGTCATGCTCGTATCCGTCGATATCCGCCGTTATCTCCGCAAAATCATCGAATCGGAGTATGCTGAACTGCCTGTGCTCTCCTACCAGGAGCTCTCGAAGGAAATCAACATACAGCCGCTTGGAAGAATATCGTAAACCGAAACTATGCCGAAACTCCTTAAAATACTGACTGGTCCGCAGGAAGGCGCCGAGCTCGAGCTCGACGCGGGCATCGCCTTGCGCATGGGCACGGACGACTCCTGCGACATCTCGATCGTGGACGCCATGGCCCCCGCACAGGCTCTCGAACTCGTCATGGAAGGCGACGACGTTTTCGTGACGGCCGCCGCGGAACGCATTTTTGCCGGCGACGCGGCACTGCCCGTCGGCGAAAAGACCACCCTGCCAGATTATACCATTCTGACCATCGGCTCCACCCGCTGCGCCGTCGGCGACGCCGACAAGCCATGGCCTCCCCTCCGCTGGATTCCGTTGGACGTCCTCCTTGCGGAAAAGCCTGAAACAAAGGAAGAAGAGAAACCGCAGGAACAGGCTCCCGAACAGCCGGAGGAGACACCGCTCTCCCGTGAACAGGTGGAGAAGCTGGATGAACTGCAAAGCAAGCAGCGCGCCAAACGCGGCCGTGGCTTCGCCATTGTTTCGTGGTTGCTGCTGATTCTCATCTGCGCCGCCGGCATGTGGTTCACGGGACGGCATGTCTGGAAAATCGCCGAGCCGAAGGAAAAGGAAGAGGCGGAGGATATCGCGGAAAACGCCCACAAGACTCGTATTGAAAAGCTTCGCGAAAGGGCTGAAGCCCTTGGCTTGACCATCGAAGAAGAAGAGGACGGCAGCCTCAAACGCATTTCCGGAAACGTCCCGAAGACATCGCAACGCACAGTCATCGAACAGATTGTCAAATACGACTGTCCAAACGTCGTCTGCGAAATGACGGACGACGAGACGCTCGCGCGTTCCGTCAAGGAGCTTGTCTGGGGCCTTACGGAAGGCCGTCTCCAGCTCGTCAGCCTCAAAGACCGCGTGGCCAGGCTCATGGGCATGACCAACAGCGAAGAGGAATGGAACACGATCGTCGACAACATCCGCCACGATGTCCCGCGTCTCGCGTCGGTCGAAAGCGATGTCGTCTATGCGGATGTGATGGCCGCGAAGCTGCGCGAAGCCCTCGCCAAGACAGGCTTCCACGACGTCCGCGTCGAAATCCTGCCGGGCGAGCTGCAGTTCGTCGGCTACGCGCCGAAGGAAAGCAGCCAGACATTTGTCAAACTGGTGGAGGAAGCGGTCAAATACTTCCCTGAAAACGCCAAATTGAGCAATTTGGTCAAATGGAAGGATCCGGAAATGACCGTCGAAGGTGAGAAGCCCGTCCCGAAAGCGCGTCAGCTGCCCATCACGGGAATCGTCGTGCATCCCTATCCGTGTGTCATTCTGGCAGACGGACAGCGGCTTGGCATGGGAAGCCAAGTAGGCGGTTATACGATCGACGAGATCTCCTTGACGGAAGTCTCGTTGAGCAGAAACGAAGAAAAACTTACATGGCGGCCATAAAAGCAATATGGAAAAGAAAGCGGAACTGAAGCTCCTGGACATGGAGCACAATCTGGCGGGCGACAACGCCGAGGCTTATGCCAAGAAGTACGACCGTACGCTGCTGCTGCTGAAAAAGCGCGCCCAGGCGGCCGTTGACGAAGGCATGGAGCAGAAGGAATACGCGAAGGCGCAGGCCTTGCTGGACGCCGTCGATACCGCGCGGAAAATCATCAAGCTGACATCCATGAAAAAATAGGAGGTCCCGCTTGCGTCCCGCCTGCGGGAAGGAGGTCCCATCGGCGTCCCGCCGTTGGATAACTTCCAATAAAAAAGAGGCTATTTATTTGAAAAATCAATATTTTTAAGTATGTTTTAAGTTTATCTTAAGGAAGAGAAAACAAAGCGGCATTCTTAACGGATGAAGCAGAAAAAAGGAGGTCAAAAGGTAGAAGAAAAAGGTTGATTTGTCAAAAGGTTTTGATTTTTGTTGAAAAAGTAGTTTGTAATTCGTAAGTGTGCATTCTGCACGGAAACAACAACAAAAGGAGTAAAAACAATGGCCCTTACTGATGCGTTAAACACCTACATTGCCGGATTGCAGGACAGCCCCGCCTACGGCAACCCCATCTACGAAAACACCTACAACCATGTCCTCCATCTCGACGACGTCTACCTCGCGCTGATCATCGCCGCCCAGAAGGGGCTGCCCGCGTTTTCGATCTACGGCCGCGACGTCCAGGACATGGACAACGCGGAGATCCCCGCGGACGTTGCGGAAAAGATCCTGCGCTTCGCCCGCTGCGCCGTGAGCGCCGGCTGGATGAAGAACAAGGCCTACGTCAACTTCGGCGGCGTCGCGATGGGCATCGCCGGCAGCTACTGCAACGCCGACCTGTTCCAGAAATACTTCGGCATCCGCGCCGAGTGGGTCGATATGACCGAGATCATCCGCCGCATCACGCTCGAGATCTATGACCATGACGAGTATGACAAAGCGCTCGCGTGGATCAAAGAAAACTGCAAAGAGGGCTTCGATTGCAACGCGGGGAAGAATCTGCCTGAAATCATCCGCAAATCGAAGGTCGTCCCGCCCGACAAGGACTGGGAATTCATCGCGAAGATGACGATCGTCATGCGCGACATCCTCTTCGGCAACGAGAAACTCGACGACCTCGGCTGGCACGAGGAGGCGCTCGGCAAAAACGCCGTCGCCGGCGGCTTCCAGGGCCAGAGACAGTGGACCGACTGGCTGCCCAACGCGGATTTCACCGAGGCGATCATGGCGAGCTCGTTCAACTGGAACGGCCCGAAGCAGCCGACCCCCTTCGCCACCGAAAACGACACGCTCAACGGCGTCGCCATGATGCTCGGCACCCTCGTTTCCGGCTCCGCGCCGTGCTTCCACGACGTGCGCACCTACTGGAGCCCCGACGCGTGCGAGCGCGTGACCGGCGTGCGTCCGACCGGCGTCGCCGCGAACGGCTTCATCCACCTGATCAACTCCGGCGCGACCGCGCTGGACGGCAGCGGCGCGAGCAAAGACGCAAACGGCAACGGCTGCATGAAGCCCTTCTGGGAAATGACGCAAAGCGACATCGACGCGTGTCTCAAAGCGACCGACTGGTGCCGCGCGAATTACGAATACTTCCGCGGCGGCGGCTTTTCGAGCCACTTCCGCTGCCGCGCCGAAATGCCCGTGACGATGCTGCGCGTCAACGTCGTGGACGGCGTCGGCCCCGTGTTACAGCTTGCGGAGGGCTACACCGCCGATCTGCCGGATGAGATCCACAACGTGATCGACAAGCGGACCGACCCGACCTGGCCGACGACGTGGTTCGTCCCGACCCTGACGGGCAAGGGCGCGTTCAAAGACGTTTACAGCGTGATGGCGAACTGGGGCGCGAACCACGGCGTGACGGTCTACGGTCACGTCGGCGCCGATCTGATCACCCTCGCGTCGATGCTGCGCATTCCGGTGAACATGCACAACGTGGACGACAGCCGCATCTTCCGCCCGCACGCGTGGTCCGGCTTCGGGACCGAGGACGCCGAAAGTTCCGACTACCGCGCCTGCCAAACCTACGGCCCGCTGTATGGCTAAAGAGGTACAAAGCATGGACAAGCGCTATTCCCATGTGGTCGTCGTCGGCGTGGACGGCGCGGGCGGCTACTTCAAGGACGCCGACACGCCCCGTTTTGACCGAATCTTTCAAAACGGCGCGGTGACCTATACCGCCCTCGCGTCCAACCCGACCATCAGCGCGGAATGCTGGGGGTCGATGCTCCTCGGCGTCGGGCCGGAGGTCCACAAGCTGACGAACGATATCGTCAGCAACGAGCCCTATCCCGTCGACAGCCCGTTTCCGTCCCTCTTTCGCCGGATTCGTGCCGTGATGCCGGACGCGCCGCTCGGCTCGTTCTGCGACTGGGATCCAATCACGCGCGGCATCGTGGAACAAAACCTCGGCGTCGTGCACGACACCGCGCCGGACAGCGAGCTGACCCCGAAGATCTGCGCCTATATCCGGCAGGAGAAGCCGGCGTTCCTCTTCATTCAGCTCGACAGCGTGGACGGCGCCGGCCATTCCAACGGCTACGGAACGCCGAAGTACCTCGACCGTATCCACGTCGTCGACGCGATGATCGGCGATACCTACGAAGCGGTTTGCGATGCTGGCATCTTTGACGACACACTGTTCACGGTGATTGCCGACCCCGTAGGC
>JAEEGH010020207.1_pt1 | contig 13881 bp, 11 predicted proteins | sample 9134181 | NCBI WGS metagenome assembly JAEEGH01 (sample SAMN16246544, study PRJNA631951) | gut metagenome | biome: gut microbiome; feature: rumen; material: DP-attached | host: Bos | place: Iran: Karaj | collected 2018-10
CTACGGGCAGGCTAAAATAGGATATCGCACCCAAAAACAAGATGACAATTGCAATAGACAATGCCATCACTGGGCGTTTGATAAATATATTTCCTTTCATTGTTTCAAATCTATGTTCTCTAATGCCTAATCCTTAACTTATTCCTTCACCTTCTGGTCTTCCTTGACCATCCTGGCTCCTTCGGCTACAACTTCCGTTCCTGCGGCAAGTCCTTCAGTTACAACGAACTCCGTACCATAGTTCTGGGGCAGGATAGTAACCAGCTTGCTGTGAGCGACTCCGTCCTTGTCAACAACGTAGACCTTGTGCTTGTCCTGTGTCTGTACGACTCCTGCAGCGGGAACGGTGACTACATCCTTATAAGTTACAGGCATAATCACGTTGCCCGTGCTTCCGGAATGAAGCATGTGCTGGGGATTGTCGAATACTGCTCTCAGTTGAACGCTACCGGTCGAGCGGTCAACCACACCGCTGGCAGTTTCAACGACTCCCGTAATCTCGTAGATGGAACCGTCAACAAGTTGCAGTTGTACACTGGGCATTTGTGCAACAGCCTGTTCAGCAGAGCCTGCCTTACGTGTGAGTTCCAGGAACTGGCTTTCGCTCATGCTGAAATAGACATACATTTGCTGGTTGTCAGAAACGGTAGTAAGGGAAACGGGCATTGAAGGCCCAACCAAAGCGCCTTGGCGATAAGGCAACGTTCCAATCACACCGTTTGATGGACTCTTCACGACCGTATAGGAAAGTGAATTGCGGGCATTGACCACTTGGGCCTGAGCCTGTGCTACCGGAGCCTTAGCCGAGAGCAGGGCGTTCTGAGCAGTCTGCATATCAAACTCGCTGACTACTTGCTGGTCGTACAGTTGCTTACGGCTTTCATAAGTCAACTGGGCGGTTGCCTGCTGGGCTTGTGCAGCCTTGAGAGCGGCCTCAGCAGTGTTCAGTGCAGCTTGGAAGGGAACTTGGTCGATGATGAACAAGGCCTGCCCCTTGCTGACCTTTTGTCCTTCAGTTACCAACAGCCTTTTCAGCGTACCGCTAACTTGGGGATAAACCTCGATGTCCTGCCGACCGCGAATGGTGGCACTATACTTTGATTCGAGTGTAACGTCTTTCTTGGTCACTTTTGTGGTTTTGAATTTGACAACAGACTCTTGTTGCTGTTGCTTTCCACCACAGGAACTCAGCAATGCCGTCAAGACGAAAGCCGACAGCATAAGGATTTGGGTGCTTTTTCTCATATTTTTAATGATTTTAATACATTCGTTTCGATAATCGCGTGCAAAGATACAAAAAAATATGCGAACGGAAGAACCATTCGCATATTTAGATTCAAATTTAACTTTAATTTCAATTTATTGAAATAAAGAACAGGTGTCAGACGGTTCGAACTTTTGCCTTTAGAATGTAAGTCTCAGGTCTTTCGCCTTTGTTCCTTAGGCCTTCTGGATTAATTCCTTAGGCCTTCTGGATTAATCCCTTAGGGCTTCCGAATTAGGGCCTTAGGCCTGCCGTGCATCGAACCTATGTTCGAGGAGCTTCGAACCTATATTCGAGGAGCATCGAACCTATGTTTGATTTGCTTCGAGCCTATGCCTGATTTCTTACGGACTTTTGTCCTACGACTGCATGGTTGCAATGAACTCTTCGTTGTTCATCGTGCGTTCCATCCTGCTCTTAACCTCGTTCATCGCCTCGATGGGGTTCATGTCGGAGAGGAACTTACGCATAATCCACATGCGGTCAAGCGTAAGCTTGTTGTGCAAGAGATCGTCGCGACGCGTGCTACTAGCCACGATGTTCACAGCTGGGAAGATGCGCTTGTTGGCCAAGGTGCGATCGAGTTGAAGCTCCATATTACCTGTACCCTTAAATTCTTCGAAGATGACTTCGTCCATCTTTGAGCCCGTATCGGTTAGGGCTGTAGCGATGATGGTAAGCGAACCGCCTCCTTCGATGTTTCGTGCAGCTCCAAAGAAACGCTTGGGCTTGTGCATTGCATTAGCGTCAACACCACCAGTGAGCACTTTTCCGCTGGCAGGCGTAACGGTGTTGTAAGCGCGAGCCAAACGGGTGATGGAGTCGAGGAAAATGACTACATCGTGACCGCACTCTACCATGCGCTTAGCCTTCTCCAGCACGATACCGGCAATCTTGACGTGACGGTCGGCAGGCTCGTCGAAGGTCGAGGCGATAACCTCAGCATCGACGGTACGGGCCATGTCGGTAACTTCCTCGGGGCGCTCGTCGATGAGCAGCATCATGATGTAAGCCTCGGGATGGTTGGCGGCAATGGCGTTGGCAATATCCTTCATCAGAATGGTTTTACCCGTCTTGGGCTGTGCCACGATGAGCGCACGCTGACCTTTACCAATGGGAGAGAAAAGGTCGACGATGCGGACGCTGGGGTTGGTGGTCGTCTTGTCGCCACAGAGGGTGAACTTCTCCTCGGGGAAGAGCGGCGTCAGGTGTTCGAAGCTGACACGGTCGCGCACCTCGTTGGGGTTGCGTCCGTTGATGCTGGTGACGTTCGACAGGGCGAAGTACTTCTCGTTATCGTGAGGCGGGCGTACGGTACACTCCACCACGTCGCCGGTTTTCAGACTCCACTTCTTGATCTGCTGGGGCGACACGTAGATGTCGTCGGGCGACGAAAGGTAGTTGTAGTCCGATGAGCGCAGGAAGCCGTAGCCTCCGTCCTGTAGAATCTCCATCACGCCGTTGCCGGTAATGATATCGTTGAAGTCGTACTTGTCGTTACTGCCCGGCATCTGGCGTTGAACTACCGGCTGAACGTCGACTACTGGCTGGGCCACAGGACGGTCGAAGATGTCGAGGGTCGGGATGGCAGCCTGGTCTTCAATCGGCAGGTCTTCGACGATGATGAAGTCGGTACCGTCGTTGGGGTCGCCTTCCCATACACCTTCGGGAGTAGCTTTAGCTATCATGTCCTCTTGGTTGTGCTGTGCCATCTTCTCCTGCAACTGCTCCAGCAGTTCGGGCGAGGTGGCTTCCTCTTCGGCAGGTTCGGTAAATTCGGCTGCCTCGGGAATAACAGCTTCAGCTTCAACGGTTTCTTCATTCTTCTCGGTCTCTTCAGCAGCCTTCTCGGCAGCTTCAGCAGCAGCGATGGCAGCCAGTTCGGCCTTCGACTTGCGTCCGCGCTTCTTGGGAGCGGGCTTTTCCTCTACGGCTTCGGGTTCGGCAGCAGCCGGAGCTTCCTCAGCGGCAGGAGCGGCCACGACAGCATCGCTGAATAGCGAGGGCTGTTCGGCACTCTTCACGCCCCTGTTCTTGACGTCGAAGTTCTCACCTTCCTTGCCGTTGACTGAGTAGACGCGGTCGGTATCTTTCTTCACTATACGGGTGCGCTTGCGCTTGCTTGATGATTCGCCTGAAGCACTCTGCTCGGCGGCCTTATCGAGAATGGCGTAGATGACGTTCTCCTGAGACTCATCCTGACTAACCTTAATGTCTAATTCCTGGGCAATACCCATCAGCTGGGGTATTTCCATCTGTTCAAGTTGTTCTTTGGTGTACATACAATTATGCGTATAAATACTTAGTTGGCTATAAAAAATGGTGGAAACGTTTCACGAACGGAAACGCTGATTTGAAAAAATCGACTGCAAAGGTAGTGATTATTTCTGAAACTGCCAAACTATTTCGAATCTTTTTTGTACCTTTGCACCGAAAAAAAGTAAAATAACAATAAGGTGAAAAAGTACAAATGGAAATAAAGACTGCAGAATTCACCCTAAGTGCCCCGATGGTTTCGATGTGTCCACAGGACACGAAGCCTGAGTACGCATTTATCGGCCGCTCCAACGTAGGCAAGTCGAGTCTCATCAACATGCTGACTAACAACAAGAAGCTGGCCAAGACGTCGTCAACGCCGGGCAAGACGCTGCTCATCAATCATTTTATTATCAATAAGGAGTGGTACTTGGTCGACCTTCCTGGCTACGGCTTTGCGAAGCGTTCGAAGAAGGAGATTGACAAGCTTTACCAAATGATACGCGGCTATATCCTGCAACGTGAGCAACTGGTCAACGTCTTCGTGCTGGTGGACGTGCGCCTGGAACCCCAGAAGATTGACCTGGAGTTCATCGAGTGGCTGGGCCTTTCGTCCATCCCCTTTGCCATCGTCTTCACCAAAGCCGACAAGCTGACGGCCAACAAAGCCCGCCAGGCGGTAGAGGCCTACAAGCAGAAACTCCTCGAGACCTGGGAGGAACTGCCCCCCATCTTCGTGACATCGGCCGAGAAGAAGGAGGGTAGGGAAGAGGTACTCCAATACATTGACGAAATCAACAAGTCGCTGAAGAATGGCTAAGGACACTCCCTACTTGGACGTACAGCATCTGTTGAAATCGTTTGGTTCGCTGATACTGTTCGAGGACATCAGTTTCTCGGTGGCCGAAGGACAGCACGTCGGCCTGATTGCCAAGAACGGTACGGGCAAGTCGACGCTGCTCAGCATACTGACCGGCCACGAGGGTTACGACGAGGGCGACATCATCTACCGTCGCGACATCCGCGTGGGCATGCTCGAACAGTCGCCGCAGTTCGACCCGGAGGAGAGTGTGCTCGATGCCTGCTTCAACCATCAGGGTGACCCTGAGAAGGTGCTGAAGGCCAAGCAGATTCTGACAAAGCTGAAGATACGTGACCTGACGCAGCCGATGGGGCAGCTGTCGGGCGGGCAGCAGAAGCGTGTGGCGCTGGCCAACGTGCTCATTACCGAGCCCGACTTCCTGATACTCGACGAGCCTACCAACCACCTGGACTTGGCGATGATAGAGTGGCTCGAAGGCTTCCTGCAGCGAGGCAACAAGACGCTGCTGATGGTGACGCACGACCGCTTCTTCCTCGACCGCGTTTGCTCCGTCATCCTCGAGTTGGACGACCGTACCATCTACACCTATCGAGGTAACTACTCTTACTACTTGGAGAAGCGGCAGGAACGTATCGACAACAAGCGGGCGGAGATAGCCCGTGCCAACAACCTGTACCGCACGGAACTGGAGTGGATGCGCCGTATGCCGCAGGCACGAGGCCACAAGGCTAAGTACCGCGAGGATGCGTTCTACGAACTGGAACGTGTTGCCAAGCAACGCATCGAGGAGCGGCAGGTCAGGCTGAAGTCGCGCAACGTCTATATCGGCAGCAAGATATTTGAGTGCCAATATGTGTCAAAGGCTTTCGACGACCAAGTGCTGCTGCGCGATTTCTACTACAACTTCTCACGCTTTGAGAAGATGGGCATCGTGGGCAACAACGGGACGGGCAAGTCGACGTTCATCAAGATGCTGCTCGGACTGGTGCCTGTCGATAGCGGCAAGTTCGATATCGGCGATACCGTCACCTTTGGCTATTTCTCGCAGGAGGGCTTGCAGTTCGACGAACAGATGAAGGTGATTGACGTGGTGAAAGACATTGCCGAATACATCGACATGGGCGGAGGTCGCCACTTCACGGCAACGCAACTGCTGCAGTACTTCCTGTTCACGCCCGAACAGCAGCACAACTACGTCTATAAACTCTCGGGCGGTGAACGGCGCAAGCTCTACCTCTGCACGGTATTGATGCGCAACCCCAACTTCCTCGTGCTCGACGAGCCGACCAACGACCTCGACATCATCACGCTACAGATTCTGGAGGAGTACCTGCAGGACTTCCCGGGCTGCGTCATCGTGGTCAGTCACGATCGCTACTTCATGGACAAGATTGTGGACCACCTGCTGGTGTTCGAGGGCGACGGCGTCATCCGCGACTTTCCCGGCAACTACACCCAGTACCGGGAGTGGCAGGCCCTGCAACCCAAGACCACCACGCCGCAGACTCCGAATGCCGCTCCTGCCAAGAAGGATTATCGCCACGATACCCGCCGCCGCATGTCGTTCAAGGAGAAGATGGAGTTCGAGCGGCTGACGAAGGAGATAGAGCTGTTGGAGGCCGAGCAGAAGCAGTTGGAGGAAGCCCTCTGTGGCGGCACGACCTCGGTTGACGAGATTACCGCCATGAGCAAGCGGCTGCCCATACTCAAGGATGAGCTGGACGAGAAGTCGCTGCGTTGGCTGGAACTTTCAGAAATAGCTTCATAATAAAGATTGCATGATACAAAACCAACCATATCCCTCACGCCTCTTGGAGAACGCCGTCACGCAGTTCTCACGGCTACCGGGCATTGGCCGCAAGACGGCCCTCCGCTTAGTGCTCCACCTGCTGCGGCAGGAGGATGAGGACGTCGAGCAGCTGGCCTCGGCGCTGACCACCATGAAGCGCGAGGTGAAGCGTTGCCGGGTGTGCCACAACATCAGCGACCAGGACGTGTGCCCCGTCTGTAGCGATTCGCGCCGCGACCGCCATACTGTCTGCGTCGTCGAGAACATTCAGGACGTGATGGCCATCGAGAATACTCAGCAGTTTCACGGACTGTACCACGTGCTGGGCGGCGTTATCTCACCGATGGACGGCATTGGCCCCTCCGACTTGGAGATCCAGTCGCTGGTCGAACGGGTAGGGCAGGGCGACGTCGACGAAGTCATCCTGGCACTCAGTCCGACGATGGAGGGCGACACCACCAACTTTTACATTTTCCGCAAATTGGCGCCCTACCAGCAGTTGCGCATTACCGTCATAGCCCGAGGCGTGAGCGTGGGCGACGAACTGGAATATACTGACGAGGTGACCTTGGGGCGCTCCATATTGAACAGAACACTATTTGAAGCAAAATGAAAAACGTAAAGAATACATTGACCGTCCTGCTGTGGACGGTGCTGGCACTTGCCCTCATCGTGGTAGTGCTGTTTGAAACCGATGTGCTGATGTTCGGCTACTATGCCGGCTCCGGCGAACAGGCCGAGTTCCTGCTTACCACCATGATGGAGCTGCTGACGCTGGCCGTCATTCCGTTGGCGCTGAAGCTGTTCAAGTTTCCCCGCGTGCATGCCGACCTGGTCAGCCGCAAGGCCGAAGCCCTGCGCAAATGGGGACTGCTGCGACTGCTGATGCTGCTGGTGCCGCTGCTGGTCAACACCTTATTATATTACGCATACGCGAACGTGGCGTTCGGCTACATGGCCATCATCCTGGTCATCGTGCTGCCGTTCGTCTATCCCTCGATGGAGCGTTGCCAGTCTGAAACCGAAGAAGCATGAAACTGTCGATAGTCATCGTAAGCTACAACGTGCGCCACTATCTGGACCTGTGCCTGCAGAGTGTCGCGAAAGCCGTTGAGGGCATCGACGGCACGGAGGTGTTTGTGGTCGACAATGCTTCCTCGGACGACACCATGCGCGTGCTGCCGCAACGCTACCCGTGGGTGAAGTTCATTGCCAACGACGAGAACCTCGGCTTTGCACGTGCCAACAATCTGGCCATCCGTCAGGCTACAGGCGACTACGTGCTGCTGCTGAATCCCGATACTACTGTTGCGGAACACACGTTGCGCGAGGCTGTCGGCTTCATGGATGCCCATCCGCAGGCTGGCGGAGCGGGCGTGAAGATGCACAACGAGGATGGCAGCGTAGCCCCCGAGTCGCGTAGGGCCATACCTACGCCGTGGGTCTCGGCTCTCAAGATGCTTGGCTTCACCAGCCGCTACTACATGAGCCATCTGCCGTGGGACGAAGCGTGCCAGATTGAGGTGATCAGCGGAGCCTTCTGCCTGCTGCGCCACAAGGCGTTGGACGAGATAGGACTCTTGGACGAGGACTTCTTCATGTACGGCGAGGACATCGACCTGAGCTACCGCCTGTTGAAAGGCGGCTGGCAGAACTGGTACCTGCCGCTGCCCATCACGCACTACAAGGGCAAGTCCACCAACAAGTCGGAGTACCGTTACGTCCACGTCTTCTATCAGGCCATGCTCATCTTCTTCCGCAAGCACTACAGCCACCTGAGCTTCATCTACACGCTGCCCGTCAAGGCGGCCATTTACTTCCGTGCATTCATCGCACTCATCGACTTGTTACGCCAAAAACTGCACTTATGATGACCAACGAAGATGTAAGACTGCGGGCAATGGAGCCCGAAGACCTCGACCTGCTCTACCGTATTGAGAACGACCGCCGGCTTTGGAACGTCGGCACTACCAACGTGCCTTACTCGCGCTACGTGCTGCACGACTATATAGCCAACGCCTCGGGTGACATCTATACCGACCGCGAGGTGAGGTTCATCATCGATAACGGGGTAGGGGAGACCGTCGGCACCATCGACATCACCAACTTCGACGCCAAAAACCTGCGGGCCGAGGTGGGCATCGTCACCCTCAACGAGCATCGCAGGCAAGGCTATGCGCTCGCCGCTCTGCTGCAGATTACCGACTATGCCCTGCACGTGCTGCACCTGCACCAGCTCTATGCCGTCGTCAATCTCGACAACGAAGCCTCGCGCTGTCTGTTCAAAAAAGCCGGTTTCATCGAGGCTGCACAGCTGAAAGATTGGCTCTACGACGGCAAAAACTATCATCCAGCCGTACTAATGCAGATATTTTTCTAAAAAAAGTGGCGAAAAGTTTTGCAGGTTCAGAAATATTTACTACCTTTGCACCCGCAAACAAACAAAGAGACCCAAGAGGTGCGTTAGTTCAGTAGGTTAGAATGCCTGCCTGTCACGCAGGAGGTCACGAGTTCGAATCTCGTACGCACCGCTTCTCGGAGTTGGCACGCTTATAAAAACACTACTTTTTAGGTGCGTTAGTTCAGTAGGTTAGAATGCCTGCCTGTCACGCAGGAGGTCACGAGTTCGAATCTCGTACGCACCGCAACAAAAAGCTCATTGGATATATGTCCGCTGAGCTTTTTTGTTACACAGTCAAACGCTATAAAAACAAAATAATTATGAAAGCAACCAGCCTATTTATCATAATGATGCTCGCGGCACAGTCGCTTTGTGCGCAGGTGAGGACTACTAAACTGACGGTTTACAAGCAATTCAAGCCTTCCATCATTCAGTTGAAGGACGGACGCAAGCTGAACCAGCCGCTAACCAACATTTTCCTGAAGAACTCGTCGTTGCTCTATTTGCGTGGCACGCAGTCGATGGAAGCCAGTATGGAGAATATCGTCAGCGTGCAGTTCGACGACCGCCTGTACGTAAAAATCGACACGCTGTTGTGCTACCAGGTTGATACCGTCGGCAACGACGCGCTTTATCGTGCTACGGTCATCGATTTGAACGCTTACCAGCAGCAGCTCAAAAACAATCAGATTATCACGTCGATGGATTTGGGCGAACAAATCTCAACCGCCACGATTGACATCAGCACGGAGGATGATTACCAGTTCCCGTTGATTGACATTTTCTATTATCGGTTCAACGGCAAGTTCGTCCGCGTACATGAGCGCAATCTGCAGCGTGTGCTTACCAAGGAGCAGAAGCGCATCATGAAGAGTCACATCATGCTGCCTGACTTCAGCTGGACCAAGGAAGAGAGTCTGCTGAAATTGCTTAAGGGGCTGCAATAACACCAAAAATGGGGCAGATGTCGTCTATCTGTCCCATTAGGGTTATTTATCCTATTTATCATAATGCCGATTGTGTTATCTCAGATACGTTCCACCTGCTTGACGCCTTTTACCGTTCTCAGACGCTTGATGAGCGCTTCGAGTTTGGTGTTGTCGTCGAGCATGACGACCAGGTTTCCTCGGAACAATCCGTCGTGACTGTCGATGTTGATGCTGCGCAGCACGAGCTTTTCCTCCTTGGAGATGATGCTCGTCAGATTGTTGACAATACCGATGTCGTCGACGCCGATGATGCGCAACGTGATGCTGTACTGCGAGGCACCCTTGCCCGACCACTTGGCCTTGACTACGCGGTAGCCGAAGCGCTTCTTCAGTTCCGGCGCATTCGGACAGTCCGTACGATGAATCTTGATGCCGCCGCTGACGGTTACAAAGCCGAACACCTCGTCGCCGTAGATGGGATTACAGCAACGGGCCAGCTGGTAGTCGATGCCCTTCAGGTTGCGGTCAATGATGAGCACGTCGTCGTTCTGCGGCAATTGGTGCTGAGCCTGCTGCTCGTCCAGCACAAACTCCTCGGCACTACGGGCCTGGTTGTCGCCGGTTGGTGTTCGGACACCTTGCTGTATCTCCAAGTACTTGTCTATCAACGTGTTCATGTCGATGGTCTGGTCGGCCACCTGACGGTAGAAGTCGGACACTTCCTTGAAGCCCATCTTCTTGATGAGATGCTGCATGACGGGCTCCTCCAGCTCAATTTTGCGGTTCTTGAACTTCCGCTCAATCATTTCCTTGGCAAACAGGCCCTCTTTCACCTGCGTCTCCTTGAGTGCCAGACGTATCTTAGCCTTGGCGCGGCTGGTCTTCACAATGTTGAGCCACTCCTGACGGGGCTTCTGGTTCGACGAGGTCATGATTTCCACCTGGTCGCCCGAGTGCAGCACCTGCCGGAACGTCACCACCTTATTATTTACGCGTGCGCCTACGCACGAGGAACCTATCTTCGAGTGAATGTGGTAAGCCATGTCGAGCACCGTAGCCCCCTGCGGGAACTTCAGCAGGTCGCCCTTCGGCGTGAACACGTAGACCTCGTCCTCGTACAGATCCATCTTGAACTGGTCCATCGCCTCGCGGCCGTCGCTGGTTTCCAGCATCTGACGGATGGAGGTCAGCCAGTCGTCCATGCCGCTCTGGCCCTTCACACCTTTGTAACGCCAATGGGCAGCCACGCCTCGTTCGGCTACTTCGTCCATGCGCTCGGTTCGTATCTGTATCTCCACCCACTTCTGTTCCGGGCCTAACACGGTAATGTGCAGGCTCTCATAGCCGTTCGACTTCGGCACGCTGAGCCAGTCTCTGAGTCGCTTGGGGTTGGGCTGGTACATGTCGGTCACTATGCTGTAGGCCTGCCAGCATTGCTGCTTTTCTTTGTCCTCATCACAGTCAATGATGATTCTGATGGCAAACAGGTCGTACACGCCCTCGAAGCCGCACTTCTGCTTCTTCATCTTCTGCCAGATGCTGTGAATCGACTTCGTGCGTCCCTTGATGTGAAACGTCAGTCCCGCAGCCTTGAGGCGCTCCTCGATGGGCTTGATAAACCGCCCGATGTAGGCGTCGCGGCTCTTCTTGGTTTCGCTCAGTTTCTCCTTGATCAGGTAGTAGGCATCATGCTCCAAGTACTTGAGCGACAGGTCTTCCAGCTCCGACTTCAGCTTATACAGACCCAGTTTGTGGGCCAGCGGCGCATACAGGTAGGCCGCCTCCTGCGACACCTCCTGCTGGGCATCGCGGTTGGTCGTGTCGCGTATCTGTCGCATCAGGTTCACACGGTCGGCTATCATAATCAGGATGACGCGCATATCCTCGGCAAACGACAGCAGCAGGTTGCGGAAGTTCTCGCTCTCGATGACCGGGTTCTTCTTGTACAGCTCCTGAATGCGGCGCAGACCGTGCAGGATGCGGGCTACGGACTCGCCGTACTCCTCTACCACGTCGTCCAGCGTCAGCAGTCCCGACTCCACGCTGTAGTGCAGCAGGATAGCCAGCACGGCATCGCGCTTCAGTCCTGTTTCCTCCACCAGTATCTGTGCCGTCTGGAACCCCGAGAGTATCGGGTTCAGTCCGAAAACGTCACGTTGCAGCTGCTCTCCGTCCATCAGTCCGGCTATGTGACGGCGTATCTTTTCCTCGTCACCCTCAACGAGCGACGTGCCCACATGTTCCTTCAGCCATGTGTACAGTCTTAGCGTTTCAGCACGCTCTTCGGTAGTAAATTCAAACCTATCATCCATCTTTTTACCTAAATTTTCGGCAAAGATAGTAAAAAGTTTTGATTTTCCCTTGCTTTTAGCAAAAAAGTTTGTATATTTGCAAGCAAATAAACTAAAATACCTAATATTATGCTATCACAACAAGACTTACAGCAGATTGCCCGGAAAGGCATCACCGAAGCCCAGATAGAGACTCAGCTGGGCGAGTTCAAGACCGGTTTCCCCTTCCTCAAGCTCAAGGCAGCAGCCAGCATCGAGGATGGTATCGTAGCCACCAACGAGCATGACAAGGAGGCCTACATCGAGGCGTGGACGCAGTATAAGCAGGAGGGACACAAGATTGTGAAGTTCGTGCCCGCATCGGGAGCAGCATCACGCATGTTCAAGGATATGTTCGCTTTCCTCGATGCCGACTACGACACACCCACCACAGCCTTCGAGAAGCAGTATTTCGACAACATCCGCAACTTCGCCTTCTACGACGCACTCGACGCTGCCTGCCGCAAGAACGAGGGCAAGAGCATCAAGTACCTCATCCAGGAAGGACAGTACAAGAAGGTGGTCGCCAACATGCTCTTCGAGAAAGGACTCAACTACGGACAGCTGCCCAAGGGCATGCTGCTGTTCCACAAATATACCGAGGGCGCACGCACCCCGATGGAGGAGCACCTGGTAGAGGGCGCACTCTATGCCGCTTCGGGTGGCGAGGCCAACGTCCACTTCACCGTATCGCACGAGCACATGGACATGTTCAAGAAGAAAGTGGCAGCCAAGGCCGACGGCTATGCCGAGAAGTACGGCGTCAAGTACGACATCAGCTTCTCGGAGCAGAAGCCCAGCACCGACACCATAGCCGCCAATCCCGACAACACCCCGTTCCGCAACGAGGACGGCTCGCTGTTGTTCAGGCCGGGCGGACACGGCGCCCTCATCGAGAACCTTAACGAGATTGACGCCGACATCATCTTCATCAAGAACATCGACAACGTAGTGCCCGACCGCCTGAAGCAGGAGACTGTAGACTACAAGCAGGTCATCGCCGGCGTACTCATACAGTTGCAGAAGCTCGCCTTCAAGTACCTGCGTGAACTCGACAAGGGAGACGTTTCGCACCAGAAGCTGCGCGAGATTCAGCACTTCGTCGAGCACGCCTTCTGCCGCCGTCCCGACATTGCCAGTCTCAATGATCAGGAACTGGCCGCCTACCTCCGCAAGAAGCTCAACCGTCCCATGCGCGTGTGCGGCGTTGTCAAGAACGTCGGCGAACCCGGCGGCGGACCGTTCCTCACCTACAATCAGGACGGCACCATCAGCCTGCAGATACTCGAGTCGTCGCAGATTGACAAGAACAACATGGAGTACATGGAGATGTTCACCCACGGCACACACTTCAACCCCGTAGACCTGGTCTGCGCCGTCCGCGACTACAAGGGACAGCCCTTCAATCTGCCCGACTTCGTAGACCGTTCAACAGGTTTTATCTCTTCTAAATCAAAGAACGGCAAGGAGCTGAAAGCCTTAGAGTTACCGGGACTTTGGAACGGAGCCATGAGCGACTGGAACACCTGTTTCGTAGAAGTTCCCCTCGAGACCTTCAACCCCGTCAAGACGGTCAACGACCTGCTCAGGCCGCAGCACCAGTAGGCCGCTCCCCTACCCTATACAATTCCCCTTCCGAAATCGGAAGGGGATTATTATTGTTTAGTAACCCAGGCTCTCGCCTACCAGCACCACCTGGTGACGGCCTTTGGGCGAGTTCCTCAGGAAGTGAACGTAGTTGCAGATGCTTTCGGCCGAGTTGCAGTTGTGGCACACCCCGTCCGTCTGACAAGGCGTCTTGATGTCAAAGCGTGCCGCGTTCACAGGCGATGCCGTACATCTGGCACGTTGGAGAGCAGCTTCCACCGTCTGCGCCACCTTGTTCAGGCCGATGACGAAAATCACCTTCTTCGGTCCCCACGTGATAGCCGCCACGCGATTGCCGTTACCGTCGATGTTCACGATAACCCCATCCTCCGAGATGGCGTTCGCACTCGTCAGGTAAACGTCCACCGAAAAAGCCCTCAGATACATCCCCAGCTGCTCCTCCCGCATCTCCACCAGGCCCCGGCCCCGCACCTCCAGCGGG
>JAEEGH010020209.1_pt1 | contig 13880 bp, 12 predicted proteins | sample 9134181 | NCBI WGS metagenome assembly JAEEGH01 (sample SAMN16246544, study PRJNA631951) | gut metagenome | biome: gut microbiome; feature: rumen; material: DP-attached | host: Bos | place: Iran: Karaj | collected 2018-10
GTTTTTTCTGTCCTGACACTGTTCAGGCGCAGACCGAAAGCCGTACAGTCTTCCTTCGCATGGTACGCGGCAGCATCCGCGGCGAGGGACATGGGAACCAGCACATCCGCATGGGAGTAAGCAGTCTCCTTCACATCCCCGGTTTCCGGGTCGATTTCCTCAACCTGAAGCCACAGTTCCATGGGAAGGGGATCAGGACATTCGTCCGGCGGATACACTTCCCTCGTGCTGAAGTATACGAGACGTCCCTGGTCATCATACAGGGAGTCCATCATGCCCCCGCCGATATCGTAAGGTTCCCTGTTATGGAGATTCGCGTGAGCGCAGTACAGGGGACAGTTCAGCTGACGGGCGGCGTTGAGCCAGGTTGTTTCCGGTTCCATGCCGAGCATCCTGGCCAGCGCTTCACCGTTTTCCCCGTTTGAACCGAGGCTGTCTTCAGCGGAGGAGTCGCTGCAGAACAGCGCCTTGCTGCCGTCCGAGGTGGTGATGAGTGTGGATACCCAGGCTTCCTGCCCGTCGGTATACAGACTCTGAACGGTAAATGATACGGGCCCCAGAACAAAAGTCTGTTCTTCCGTGCTGTCCATGATTTTCTGCGCTTCTTCGGGGACAGCATCCGTGCGGCCGTAGAATATTTCAAAGAAATCAACCCATCCCAGTTTCCGGGCGGCGGCAATGGCCATGGCCGTTGTGGCCAGAATAATACAGGCGGTAATCAGGACTGCCCTGAAGGTAATCCGTCTCACGGGTTCTTCCTCCTTCACGGAGCGGGCGGCTGTCATCAGCGCGTCATAGCACTTTTCCGGTGTCGGTTTGAAAGAATCCCGCAGGTTCAGGTTTTCCATATCGCGCTTCATTCCGCTTTCAGCTCCTTTCTTAATGCTTCTTTGCCCCGGCGAAGGCGTCCCTGAAGGGTGGCCAGGGGGATCCGCAGCACTGCGGCTGCCTCCTCATAGGTCATCCCTTCCGAATAGCAAAGGACAAGCGGCAGCCGCAGCTTTTCCGGTACAGCTGCCAGCGCGATCGCCAGGTCCGGGTCCGGAGCGGAAGCACAGGACTGTTCGGGAATACTGTCGAGAGGAACGGTTCTGCGATGCTTTCTTTGTGTGTCGTAACACACGTTGATCAGTATACGGGTGATCCAGGTGCGGAAGTATCTGTTTTCCTTCAGCCTGTTTCTTTTTTCCCAGGATTTAAGGGCGGCATCCTGCAATGCGTCCTGTACATCGTCATCATTCCGCAGGATTGACCAGGCTACCCGGTACATCATGTCCGAGCAGGCTTCAATCTCCGCTATAAAGAATTCCCTGTCCACGGCTTCAGCTCCCAGCTTTGTAACGTTACACATATTAGACGGTTCAGAGGGCAAAATCCGAACATGCAAAATAATAAAATATCCCGACCCGGAAAAAAAGGGAAATATCAGATTTTTCCTTAAGGTTCAGTTTAAGTTTGTCCAATATGATGATTTCCGTAACCAAGGTACTCAAGGAAAGGATGACTGAGAAATGACAGACAATCTGGAAAACAAGGCTGTGGAGAATGAAATGAACAAACCCGCGGCTGAAAAACCGGAGACAAAGAAAAAGAAGAAAGGCCGCAAAAAGAAGATCCTGAAACGGATTATCTGGCTGGTGGTGATCCTGCTGGTGCTCGGGATCGTCTGCTGGAGCGTATACAGCAGGCTGATGGCTGAATATAAGATTACCTATGATCCCTATACCGCTACAACCGGCAGCATCTCCAACTCGCTGTCCTTTACCGGCAGCATGCAGCTGATCGACAGCGCGACGTATACCGCGTCCTCGGACACCAAGGTGCGTGAAATCTATGTTTCCGAAGGCGACAAGGTCAAGGACGGGGACAAGCTGATGCGCCTGAACGGCGGCGAGACGATTGAGGCGGAGTTTGACGGAACCGTCAGCTCGATCAGCGTGGAAAAGGGCGATGAGGTCAAATCCGGCGACACCCTGATGACGGTGGCGGATTTCGATCACATGGTGGTTTCCGTCCGTGTGGGTGAGAGCAATATCGCCCAGGTTTCCGCGGGACAGAGCTGCAAGGTGACCGTTTCTTCCGCAGGCGCAAACTTTGAGTCCGTCATCGATTCAATCGATTATGTGTCCTACACCGGCAACAATGTGGCCTACTATACCGCAACCGTAAACGTGGATACGTCCGCCGCGGAGAATGTCTGGCCCGGCATGCAGGCGACGGTGACTGTTCCCCTGGAAGAGGCGCAGAACGTAACCGTACTGAAGATGGACGCGCTGAGCACAGCCCGGAACAACACCGCTTATGTCTACAAGGAAAACGAAAACGGTGAAATGGAAGAAGTGACCGTGACCGTGGGCGTGAGCAACGGAAACTATGTGGAGATCAAGGAAGGCGTCACTTCCGGTGAGACCGTTTACAAGATTGCGGAGAAGGAAGAAGAGGCAACCGGCCTGGCGGCGCTGTTCTCCGGACTGTTTACCAACAGGCAGGTCAACCGCCCCAACCGGAACCGGAACGGCCAGGGCGGAAGCAGCAGTACCGAGTTTGATTTCAGCAATATGCCAGACATGAGCAATTTCCCGGGCGGAGGCGGAAGCTTCCCCGGCGGCGGCAGCGGCGGCGGCAGCGACGGCGGATTCCCGGGCGGCGGATCACGGGGGAACTGACGATGACGGATGAAGTGTTCTTCCGGATGCGGGAGATTGACAAGATTTATCCGCTGGAAGGGGAAAACGTCCACGCACTGAAAAAGGTGTCCCTGTCTGTGGATGAGGGAGATTACCTGTCGGTGCTGGGCCCCTCCGGCAGCGGAAAAACAACCCTGATGAATATTATCGGGTGCCTGGACACGCCAACCTCCGGGGAGTATATCCTGCGGGGACGGGAAGTGGAAGGCCTGGACGAACAGGAGCTGGCGGAGCTGCGGAACCGGGAAATCGGATTCATCTTCCAGAATTCCCAGCTGCTTTCCCGCCTGACAGCCCTGAAGAATGTGGAACTGCCCCTGATCTACACCGGTATCCGGCCGAAGGAGCGCCGGGAACGGGCGGAGGCAATGCTGGAGCGCGTCGGGCTGAAGGACCGGATGGACCATCTGCCCAGCCAGCTTTCCGGCGGACAGCAGCAACGCGTGGCGATTGCGCGGGCCATGGTGGGTAACCCTTCCATCCTGCTGGCGGACGAGCCCACCGGTGCGCTGGACCAGAAAACCGGCGCACAGATTATGCAGCTGTTCCGGGAACTGAATGAGGAAAAACGCACGGTGATCATGATTACCCACGACCTGAAGATCGCCTCCAATGCCCGCCGTGTGGTCCATATCATCGACGGCGAGATTTCGGATGGCGAACCTCTTTCGACCGCCGGTGACGGAAATTTCGAAAAGGTGGGGTTTGTAGCGCCCGGAGAAAGAGCCAGTGGCTCTTTCTTAGCGGAAAACGGGCGACAGCCCCGGGTAACCAGCCGAAACGAGCGAGCTCCGCAGTGCGGAGTCGCGACGATTAAGGCTGCGGAAGGGAGTGAATTCCGTGCTTGAGGGTGTACGCAAACGCATGATCATGATCGGCGAGAGCGTTGTGATGGCGCTTGATAATATCCGGAGCAACAAGGTCCGTTCCTTCCTGACGCTGCTGGGTATTATGATCGGTGTTATGGCAGTCATTACGCTGATCTCCACGGTATCCGGCGTATCCGGAACGATTTCGTCCTCCTTCTCCAGCCTGGGTGTCGGTACGCTGACAGTCAGCGTAACCGGCAGTGACCTGAAAAGCGGCATGACGCCGGAGGACCTGCAGGTGATTTCGGACCTGGAGAATGTGGACGGCGTGGTGCCGAGCATCAGCCTGAACGGGCGGGTTTCCTACGGCAGCGACGTACAGACGAGGATTTCAGTGTCCGGGCGGAATGCCTACTATTTTGTACTGAATGAGGACATGATTATCCAGGGACGGGCACTGAACTTTATTGATGATGACAACTGCAGCTATGTCTGCGTGATCAGCCAGGAGATTGTGGATGAGTTCTTCCTGGGCGTTGATCCCATCGGAGAGACCCTGTATGTGTCCGGGCTGCCCTTCACGATTGTGGGACGGTACGAAGAAGACAGCGGCGGCGGCGTCGCCTCCATCTTCAGCGGTTCACCGGCGGTGCTGATTCCCTATACCACGGCCATGAAGGTGAACAACTCCAACGAAATCACCTCCTTCACCGTATACCTGAAGGAAGGCGCGGATTCCACAGCGGCGCAGGAAGAGATCGAAAACGCCATGGACGTGCTGTTCGATTTTGAGGAGGACTGCTTCACGGTTTCTTCCATGGAAAGCATTGAAGAGACCATGAATACGATGACCACCATGCTGAGTTCGCTGCTGGCAGGTATCGCCTCCATTGCGCTGCTGGTCGGTGGCATCGGTATTATGAACATGATGCTGACAACCGTGACGGAGCGGACCGCGGAAATCGGCCTGAAGAAGGCGCTTGGCGCTGTACCCGGCCAGATCCAGATGCAGTTCCTGCTGGAAAGCTTCCTGCTTTCCATGATCGGTGGCCTGCTCGGTGTACTGTTCGGCCTGGCTCTTTCCTTCGGGTTGTGCAAGATGCTGGGCACAAGCTTTGTACTGAACGTCGGGGCGATCGTCCTGGGCGTGGGCTTCTCCGCAGCGGTCGGTATTATCTTCGGATGGGCACCGGCCCGGAAAGCCAGCAAACTGAATCCCATTGACGCGCTGCGCGCGGTCTGAAGATCAATGAAGAATGAAAAATGAATAATGAATAATTAAGTGTATACGGAGGAAAAAAAGATGAAAAAAATGAAATGTGTTGCTGCGATCCTGCTGGTAATCCTGCTGGCGGTTGGAGCTGCCCAGGCAGAGACACTGAGCCTGAGCGGTACGGTGGAAGCCGGTGTGACGGTGCCTGTGTATGCGCCGATCGGCGGGACTGTGGAGAGCGTCAATGTGGAGGCCGGCATGCATGTTGCAGCGGGAGAAACACTGTTCTCCTACCGGACAGAAAAGACCTATGCCTCCGAGGACGGCACGGTGGCCGGCGTGTTTGTGACAGCCGGTGATGATGCCGAAACCGTGACGGCAAAATACGGCGCGGATCTGTATATCGAGGGAACGACGCTGTATTCCATCAGCGGCAGCACCTCCAGGGCTTACAGTTCCGTGGAAACCACGTTCGTCCATACAGGTGAGAAGGTCTATATTCTCTGCCGGACAGACGCGAAGCGCTTCGGTACGGGCGTTATCACGGCAGTGGACGGCACCAGCTATACGGTGCTTGTAACGGAAGGCGATTTTATCACGGGTGATTCCGTTTCCCTGTTCCGGGACGCGGATTATACCGATAAGCTGCGGATCGGCCGCGGAACGATTGCCCGGGTCAACCCGACGGCAGTGACCGCAACCGGCGCGATTGTCAGCATTGCGGTCAAGGACGGAGACCAGGTGAAGCGCGGCGACCTGCTGCTGGAAACCCTCAGCGGGACGTTTGAAGGGTATGAAATGACCGGTACTGCCGTAACCGCGGCGGAAGAAGGCGTGATCACTTCCGTTTCCGCGGAAGCCGGCGCAACGGTCAGCAAGGGCGATGTGGTGGCCCAGATTGCCCCGGTTAGCGGGATGCGCGTGGAAGCAGCTGTGACGGCGGATGACCGGAAGTCTCTGAAGGCCGGCGACCAGGTTCTGATTGAGCTGGAGACGGATGAGAACGTATCCTACCAGGGTACGGTGAGATATATCACGGAGACTCCGGAAGCCGATACCGAAGAAGTGACCTACAAGGCTGTGATTGATTTCACCCCGGACGAGAACGCGTTCTTCGGCATGAATGTGGTTGTGACCAAGGGTGAAAAGACGGAGACCGCGGAAGCCGGCGAGTAAGCGCCGGCTCCGGGCAGACGGCAGGGATTGTATTTCTTCTGCATCCTGAAAAGCTTTTCTTGCCAGGCCAGTGGTCTGGTGATAGAATAACCCGTGAATTCATCACTGCGCTGAACGCGCGGAAGGGAAGCACCATGCAGCAGACTTACGTGTATTATTACTTTACCTTTACCAGCAATGTCTGAGGTAAAGTAATTTTGCCGCGCAGGTTTCCCGGCAAGGGTAAACACCAGGGCTCGCAGAATTACTGCGGGCCCTGTTTCATTCAGGAAGGAGCAGAAGAAGCATGATTATCGCACTGAAAAAAGATATCCGGAAAGAGGAGCAGGAACACCTGATCTCGTGGCTGGAGAGCTACGGCGTCCGGACGCATATTTCAGAAGGTGAGTTCCAAACCGTGATCGGCCTGGTGGGTGATACAACCCGGATCGATACGGACCTGATCAGCGGACTGGATATTGTCCAGAGCGTAACCCGGATTTCGGAACCCTTCAAGAAGGCAAACCGGAAGTTCCATCCGGATGATACCGTGGTCCGGGTGACGGATGAGGTGGCCTTCGGCGGCGGCAACTTCCAGATTATTGCCGGCCCCTGCTCCGTGGAAACAGAGGAACAGGTGGAGACCGTGGCCCGGGCGGTCAAGGAAAGCGGTGCCGGGATGCTGCGGGGCGGCGCCTTTAAGCCGAGAACCTCGCCCTATGATTTCCAGGGCCTGCACGGGGAAGGCATCCGGATCCTGCTGGAGGTCAAAAAGCGGACCGGCATGCCGATCATTACCGAGATTATGGACATCGGCCACCTGCCGCTGTTTGAACAGGTGGACGTGATCCAGGTGGGCGCCCGGAACATGCAGAACTTTGAACTGCTCAAGGAACTGGGCCGGATCAGGAAGCCGGTGCTGCTCAAGCGCGGCCTGGCAAACAACATCAAGGAACTGCTGATGAGTGCCGAGTACATCATGGCCGGCGGCAATGAACAGATTATCCTGTGCGAGCGCGGTGTGCGGACCTTCGAAACCTATACCCGGAACACGCTGGACCTATCCGCGGTGGCAGTGCTGCATGAACTGAGCCACCTGCCGGTGGTGGTGGATCCCAGCCACGCGACGGGATCGGCCCGGTATGTGAAGCCCATGGCCATGGCCGCGGCTGCCTGCGGGGCGGACGGCCTGATGATCGAAGTGCATAACGATCCGAAGCACGCCCTGTGCGACGGCCCCCAGAGCCTGACACCGGAACAGTTTGACGATGTGGCGAAAGCGGTTCAGAAGATCCGCGCAGCCCTGGCATAAATCCGGCGGAGGAAAGACAGACATGGAGAGCAAGACAATCGGCATAATCGGCCTGGGCCTGATGGGCGCTTCCCTGTGCAAGGCGCTGGGGGCCCGGGGGCACCGGATCCTGGGAAAGGATACGGATGAGCATGTGCAGAAATACGCCCTGCTGACAGAAACCATCCGGGAGGAACTGACAGACGGCAATATCCCGGAGTGTGATTACCTGTTTCTGGCCGTGTATCCGGGGGCGGCGGTGGAAAGCCTGAAAAAGCTGGCTCCGCTGATCCGGAAGGACGCGGTGGTGTGTGACCTGTGCGGTGTGAAGCAGGCGGTCTGCGAGCCCTGCTTTGCGCTGGCGGAGGAATACGGCTTCACGTTTATCGGCGGGCATCCGATGGCCGGAAAGCAGTTTTCAGGCATCAAATATGCCGACGGGAACCTGTTCCTGAACGCGACAATGATCCTGGTGCCCCGGAAACAGGAAGACCTGTTCCTGGTGAGCCGGCTCAGCGAACTGCTGCGGGAGACCGGCTTCCGGTCCGTGACCGTCACGACACCGGAAAAGCATGATGAGATGATCGCGTTTACTTCCCAGCTGGCGCATGTGGTGTCCAACGCCTATATCAAATCCCCCACGGCGGCGGAGCACCTCTCCTTCTCGGCGGGAAGCTACCGGGACCTGACCCGGGTGGCTAAGCTGAATGAAACCATGTGGACCGAACTGTTCCTGGACAACGCGGAGCACCTGGGATTTGAACTGGACTGCCTGATCAGGTCCCTGCAGGAATACCGCGACGCGATAGCGGCAGGGGACGCGGAGACCCTGAAAAGGCTTCTGCGGGACGGCCGGGAACGCAAGGAAGCAATCGACACGGAATGGAAGGACAAGTAACGACCGGTTCCGGAAAGGATGACTGAAATGACCATCGAAGAGCTGAGAGCAGAAATCGACCGGATTGACAGCGACATCATCCGGCTGTACGGAGAGCGGCTGGAGACGGCAAGCCGGATCGGCCGGTATAAGCAGGAGCATCACCTGCCTGTATCGGATCCCGCCCGGGAACGGGACGTGCTGAACAAGGTCGGCGCGGAAGCCGGGGAGAAAAACGAGGCCGGCGTCCGGGCTTTGTTCGGTTTCCTGATGGCCCAGAGCCGGACCAGCCAGCTGCTGGACGGAAAGGAAACCAGTGAGCTGGGAAAGCTGATCAGGCGGAGCATTGAGGAAACGCCGCAGCTGTTCCCGGAGAAGGCTACCGTAGCCTGCCAGGGAGTGGAAGGCGCCTATTCACAGCAGGCCTGTGAGAAGATTTTCCGGTCTCCGTCCATCATGTACTGCAAAACGTTCGAGAACGTATTTTCCGCCATTGAGAGCGGCCTGTGCGAATACGGCATCCTGCCGATTGAAAACAGCCTGGCCGGGTCTGTGAACAGCGTGTATGACCAGCTGATCAGCCGGAAATGCTATATTGTCCGTTCTGCACGGGTGAAGATTGACCATACGCTGCTGGTGAAGCCGGGAACGAAGCCGGAGGATATCCGGGAAATCTGGTCCCATGAGCAGGCAATTCACCAGTGCTCCGGCTTCCTTGCGGAGAACCGGCAGTGGCGGGTGAACATCTGCACCAATACCGCCGCGGCGGCCCAGATGGTGGCTGAGAGCGGCCGTACGGATGTGGCTGCCATTTCTTCCGCCCACTGTGCGCCGTTGTACGGCCTGGAGATCCTGAGAACAGACATCCAGAACAACAGCAACAACCATACCCGGTTTATCTGTATTTCCCGAAAGCCTGAGATTTATCCGGGCGCAGACCATACCAGCCTGATGCTGGCGCTGCCCAACCGGCCCGGCGCCCTGTACCAGCTGCTCGGCCGTTTCTATGCCCAGGGCATCAACCTGACCAAGCTGGAAAGCCGGCCTGTGCCGGGCAGGGACTTTGAATTCATGTTCTGCTTTGATATTGACGCGTCCGTGTATTCCCCGGCGTTTGCCCGGCTGATTGAAGAGCTGGACGTGATCCTGGAAAAATGCTCCTATCTGGGAAGCTATTCGGAACTGGCATAAACTCAATGGACATTGAGCTTATACTGATTCAATCCATAATGACCAGTTTGTCCGAAAAAACCAAATAAGGAAAAATATATCACAGCCCCTTTTCCGAAAGGGGCTGTACGTGTATACTGATACAAAAGGAAGGATGTGTTTAAATGAAAATGAAGGAATTCGGGTTTTACCGGGGCGTCAATCTGGGCGGCTGGTTCTCCCAGTGCGATTATTCCAAAGAACGGCTGGACCATTTTATTACGGAACAGGATATGGATATCATTGCCGGCTGGGGACTGGACCATGTCCGGATTCCCATGGACTACAATGTGCTGGAGACAGCGGAAGGCAACCTGAGCGAGGAAGGCGTTGACCGGATCGCCCGGGCAGTGGACTGGTGCAAAAAGAGCGGCCTGAAGGTTGTGCTGGATCTGCATAAGACAGCCGGCTATTCCTTTGACGCAGCCCATCAGGAAAGCGGTTTCTTCGGGAGCCTGCCGTACCAGGAGCGGTTCTACAGGCTGTGGGACGGGCTGGCAGCCCGTTTCAATGATCCTGAAGACATCGCTTTTGAACTGCTGAACGAAGTGACAGATGCTTCCGTGATCGGTGAATGGAACCGGATCGCGGCAGCGTGCATCAGCCGGATCCGGAAAGCTGCACCCCGCAGCCTGATTCTGGTAGGCAGTTACTGGAATAACAGCCCGGAAGCGGTGAAGGATCTGGACCTGCCGGCGGATGACCGGGTGATCTATAATTTCCACTGCTATGATCCGCTGGATTTCACCCATCAGGGAGCCACATGGATTCCTGATCCGGCGTTCGATATCAACAGGCGGGTTTCCTTTGAAGAGGCGGATATCACACCGGAATACTTTGAAAAGCAGTTTGCGTCCGCCATCGAGACGGCAGCCGCCCGCGGAACAACCCTGTACTGCGGCGAATACGGCGTGATTGACCGGGCCACTCCGGAGGACACTGTAAAGTGGTTCAGAACCATTAACGAAGTATTTGAAAAGCATGAGATTGCCCGCAGCGCATGGTCCTACCGTGAGATGGATTTCGGCCTGAGCGATGCCCGGATGGATGGCGTCCGGAAGGAACTGATCAGGTACCTGTAATCCGGCAGAAGTATAAACAGAACCGGTTCCCGAAAACTGTCGGGAACCGGTTTGCTTTTTGTTCAGGACAGAAAAGATGATTTGATCTGTTTACAGAAGGCAGCAGATGATTCTTCAGAAAGATTGCGCCCGATCTTGCAGGCGTCTCCTTTGGCAATTTGTTCGGGAACTCCAATCTGAACCGGATACTTTGTCAGCGCCGGATGAGCGGATCACGCATCCGTGGGCGGGAAGACAGGAAAACTCCCGCAGGGATTATTGCCCTGCGGGAGACGTTTCTGTTTACAGCGCTTTTTTCCGCTGCAGCCAGACCTGCCAGACCAGTGTCAGTAAAGCGTAAACAGCCGCTGCTGTCAGGACAATATGGAGCAGGTCATCCTCGGGGAAGAAACTGACGGCAGAGAATCCTTTGATCAGAAGATGGCCGGCGATATAGGATACGGGGGCGCAAAACAGCTGCCGGAAAACCCAGCTGCGACTGCGGCTGCGGAAAAGGAACCAGAGCAGGCCGAAGATGAAAGCCATGACAACGGCGGCAATCACATAATAAGCCAGGAACAGCCGGGGAAGGATTTCCATACCGCCGTTCGTGGGCTCTCCCCACAGCAGTTTTGTCTGGGAACCGGAGCTGTAAAACAGCCGGTCCGGCACCGGACAGAATGTCATTTCACCATAATCCCTGACAACATTTCCGCTTCTGTTTGAAGTCCAGCCCTCGAGAACGGCGGTTTCTGTGCCGTCGTCTTCCGTGTACATAGATTCACGCACACCGTTGATGCGGCTGTCGTCCACCATAATGACGAGAGCTTCAACTTCCTCCTGTCTTTCGGGTTTTTTGTACGGATATAATTCATTATACGGCTTCTTCTCGACGCCTTTTACAACTGCCAGCCCTTCTTCCCAGGAAACCGGTTTCCATTCATCCTGGTGACAGGACCAGGAAAAAACAGCGACAAAAACGCAGAGCGCAGCGATGGCAGCAGCATACCAGCGGCGCTTCCGGATTTCCTTTTTCAGCGTCTGAAGCGGTTCCGCCGTATCAACAGGGGCTTCGGTTCCCGCTTCAATCCCGGACAGCTTTTGCCGGCATTCCTCACATTCATCAAGATGTTCCTTCATGAGGGATTCTGTTTCCGGTTCCACCATTTTTTCCGTGTACAGCGGAAGCAGGTCCCGGATCACAGAACAGGGAATTTTCATCTGTTATTCCTCCATTTCCTTCCTGATCTTTGCACGGGCCCGGTGATAGATGACACAGGCCCAGTTGTCTGATTTGCCGAAGAGTTCCCCGATATCCCGGAAGCTGAGCTGGCCCAGAGTCCGCAGCGTGAATACTTCCCGGTACGGTTCGTCCAGATGATGCAGCAGCCTGTGAACACGCATGCTTTCATCCCGGCGCATAATGAATTCTTCCGGCCCGGGGGAAGGATCGGCATGGGATTCCGCTGTGTCCAGCGGCTGTCCTTTTTTCTTCCGCTGCTCCGAGATCCAGATGTTCCGGGCGATTGCGCACAGCCAGGTTTTCAGGCTGCTTTTTTCCTGAAACTGATCCAGGGACCGCAATGCTTTAAAAAAGGTTTCCTGGGTGATTTCTTCGGCTGCGGCCGGGCTTCCGGAAAGGGAGAGCGCATACCGGTACACCGGGTCAAAGTAGGTTTGGTATACCTGGTCAAACGAACCGGCTTGCATACGGTCTCTCCCTCCTTTCACTTTATTAGACGCAGCGCCTGAAGAAATCTTACAGCACATTAGAAAGAAATATCCAGGCTTTTCAGCCTGGATTCATTATACGCCGGGACGGGATCATTACGATCGGATTGTTTATTTGCCGATCACCGCACTGATACAGCTTTCAATATCGACGGCCCTTCGCAGCAGCCTTTTCCGTTTTATATCGTCACCGACGGGCCATTCCATCAGTTTTTTGATCCTGCCGAGCGCGATTGTTGCGTCGAACCGGTCGTTCCACTCCCTGTAAAGGGATGTATACCAGGTTTTCAGTTCTTCTTCAGAGGCGGCTGCCCCGCCCCTGAGCTGGCGGGCCAGCGCCGGATCAGCCAGCATGCCCCGGCCGATCATGACGGCTTCTGCCGCGGGGCAGCGTTCCATAAGGGCATGAACATCTTCAACAGTCCGCAGGTCTCCGTTGTAAACCGGATGGGGCAACCCTTTCCGCAGGGCCAGTTCAAAGGCCTCCGGGTGAACCGGGCCGGTATACTGTTCCCTTGTTGTCCGGGCGTGAACGGTTACGTGGGCAAATGGATAGTCCGCCAACAGGGAAAGAAGCCCGGGCCATTCCCCGGGACTGTCATATCCGATCCGGGTCTTGACTGAGAGCGATACGGGAAGGGTGTTCGAAAAGACCCGGTCCAGGAAGGAACGAAGATAACCGGGGTCGTGCAGCAGGCCGCTGCCCCGTCCCCGTTTGGTAACCGTCGGGGACGGACATCCGATGTTCAGGTCCGCATGGGAATAACCGCATTCGCTGACATAGTACAGCCAGGCGGACAACTGGTCCGGGTCGCGCGTGAGTGCCTGGGGCAGGACGTTTAATCCCTCGTTTTCCTCCGGGGAGATGTCCCGCTGCTCCCGGGCCAGCAGGGACAGGGACTGGGTCAGCTTATGAAAGGGGAGGCAGTATATGTCCACGCCCCCGAAGATCCGGTTATGGGTCTGCCGCAGGATCCCGTCCGTGACGCCTTCCATCGGCGCGAAATAGATCTTTGGCATGAACGCTCCTGAATCCTCAGAAATGCTTGTTAAAACAGCAAAAGAATGATAGCATATACTGCGTAAGAATAAAAGTGCCATGAAAGGAAAGCTGAATGAAAATCTCTAAAAAGGATGCCCTGATGTGGTTCGGATTCTTTGCACAGCTTCCGGAGGGGGAAGAGTTGCTCCCGCATCAGCAGGAGATCGCTCTGGCAACGCTCGCACAGATTGAGCGCGCTGTCGAAAAGAAACAGAATGAGCTGATCGCTGAGATCAGGGGACTCAAATCCCTGCGCGACAGGACACTGTATGTCGGCCCGGATGAGAAATTCCCGCGCGGCTGCAAAAGCTGCCTGCTTGGCAGCGGGCTCAGTGCGGTGCGCAGGACGAACAAGTGTAATATAGAATGCCCATTCTGTTACAACTACGGCGAGCTTGACTGCCAGCCGCCCATTGGCGACGGACTGTGGGAGATCGGCGGAACAAAGTTCTATGCCGAGGATATCGACCTGCTCCTTTCCATTCAGAAAAAGCCGACAGGCGTTGCGTATGTATATCTTGAGCCTTTCATGGAAATCGACATGTATTATGATGTGATCTCGCGCTTCCATAAGGCAGGCGTGCATCAGCATATGTATACGAACGGCACACTGGCCAATGAGGAGAATCTGAACAAGCTCGGCGAAGCAGGCCTTGATGAACTCAGATTCAATCTTGGTGCCACGAACTGCTCGGACGCTGTCATCGAGCATATGCGGCAGGCAAAGAAATATATACCATATGTAGGAATTGAGACGCCCATGACGCCGGAATTCTTTGATACGTTCCATGTTAAGAATCAGAAG
>JAEEGH010020213.1_pt1 | contig 13878 bp, 11 predicted proteins | sample 9134181 | NCBI WGS metagenome assembly JAEEGH01 (sample SAMN16246544, study PRJNA631951) | gut metagenome | biome: gut microbiome; feature: rumen; material: DP-attached | host: Bos | place: Iran: Karaj | collected 2018-10
GCCGAGGCCAGACTGCTCTTGAAGTCGGCCTTCATCACGGAGGTTGTGGAGTGTATCCCCCTGGCCTCGCTGCGCGACAGGCTCCAGGTGCTGGTGGACCGCAGACTCAAGGGCGAGCTCTCGAAGTGCGAGGGCTGTAAGCTTTGCGAATAGAGCGATGACGTCTGTGTCCTGCTGCCGTCTTCCGCTGGATAGCGTCGAGCCGATGAAGGTGCATGCCTGGATGGATGCACTGTTGGTGGAGCGACTGATGGAGCGCAGCGAAAAGGTGCTCGGGAGGGTGGAGCGATTCCGGGGCGATTGGGAGCGGGCGACCTTCGTCACTCTGGCACGCACATTCGGCTTCGGTCTCAACGGTGATGCTTTCGAGCGCTGGGCGGAGTATGTTCCTTTGCAGGCCGTCGGCAAACATCGCGACCACTTGGAGCAGGTGGCGGCAATTTTTCTGGGTCTTGCCGGTTTTCTTGAGCAGCCTCACCAGTGGCCCGAACGCACCGGTCTGTCCGACGAGATATTGCGGCGCGAATGGAAGTTTCTCTCTGCAAAGTTTTCTCTGGCATCCCCACAAGAGCCTCTGCCCTGGACTCACGCAAACATGAGACCGCAAAGTTTCCCCGAGCGTCGTCTTGTACAGCTGGCACGCCTGTTTCACGACGGGCGCAGCAATTTAAGGCCACTGCTGGAGGCAACCGAAACAGAGTCCCTCATCAACAGCTTTTGCACTACCGGACTTTCTGAAGGCAGCGCCCGGCTGATTGTCATCAATGCCGTCGTCCCCCTGCTCTACGCCTACGGCATTCAGCATCAGGATGAGGCGATGAAGGAGCGTGCTTTATCGATTTTGGAGCAGCTTCCCCCGGAGGACAACCATATCATGCGCCAATGGAAAGCCTGCGGTCTGAGTGTGTCCTCCGCAGCCGACTCTCAGGCGTTAATCCATCTGAAGCGCGAATACTGCGACCGTCAGGGCTGCCTCCGCTGCCGCCTCAATGAGGAATGTCCCTCTGTCAAAGACTGATCGGAATGAGACCCCTGAAGCCGTTCATTAATGAAATCGATGCAATTCATTAATGAAAACAATCGAATTCATTAATGAGTACGATAAAAGTCGTTAATGAAACGGATTCCGTACATTAGGCCGCAGAGCTTTTTCCTGAAAGAGTTGACACATGGAATAACGACTCTTCGCTTGCTGACGGAGAATTTTCGTTGATATAATCCTGTATGTTCCTCTTGTCGGAAATGGCAAAACCCTTTGCCTGCTCGTCATATTGACGGAAATCGTCAATGAACCACTCCTTCTCGTCACGGGTCATCATGAGCATGAATTTCTGCGGACTTCCACAATTCGTGATGCACATATAGGCTTCGGCCGTATCCGGCGAAAGCACGCGGATGGAGTCGGTCCTGATGCTGAGGTTCTCCCAGTCCTGCCCCATCACCCAATGGTCGTAGTCATAGCCGGGAGGAATGTCGTCCTCGCCCTTTTCATGAAGTTCACGGAGAATTGCGCCCACCTGCGCCCTCATCATCTGCATTTCCTTGCTGAGAAACCTCTCGTCGAAATCGTTTACGCTCCGGATGTCGCCTTCGTGGCTGTTGTACCAGGGTATCACGGTGTCGTATATCTCCTTCACCCGTCGGGCGACTTCCTCCTTGATGTCGTCATTGCTGCGGTTCTGCTTCGCCTGTGCATTCGTGCAGGCATTCATGCAAAAGGCAAAAGCCACAAGAGCAATCAGAGCTGATCTCGTCTTTTTCATAGTGTGTCTTTTTGAGTTTCATTCGTTTTTCATTGCAAAGATACGGATTTTTCTTTGAAACAACAAGCAAATTCCGATACACAAAAGTGTAATTTGTTATTCTCAGACTGTCGCCAGACTGTTCCCAGAGGCTTAGATTCGAAGGCTGAAGTCTGATGTCTGATGTCTGACGGGTGAGGGAAGAGAAGGCTTTGGAGAGAGTAATAAACAATGGAGCTGTTACAGTTATTACAGTTATACAGTTATTTTTTTAAGGGTACACTTTTCTCAAATACTCCTTATTATATTATATATATATTTAATAATTAATAAGATATATAATAATAAAAGAAAGAAAAGGAGAATTTGATACCCCTCGAAAAAAAACTGTAATAACTGTAACTGTAACGCAAACGCTCGCAAGATGTCTTCTAAAACCCAAAAACACAGCAAGATACATTGTCCTGTCAAGAGCCCGGTTTCTCGCTTTTATCCTCAAATGCAGGACAATTAGCCTCAATAAAGGGCCGTTTTAGGCCTAAAAAGCATGCGCGAAACAGCATTTTGAGCATCGTTCACCCTCAAAAGCGTTCGTCACAGTCTTCCGGAAAATTCGGCTTGCAATACCGATTCGAGGCGTTTTAGACATAAAAGTGCAATAAAACTCTGCTCACACAGACCTGTTCCCCTGCGCAGCGCCTGCACAGCGCCTGCACAGCGCCTGCGAAACTGCGGATGAATAGTTTCGTTTGTCTAATCGCTTTTTTGTAAGAGAACGGACACAATTAACGCTTGTCCGTTATGACCGTTGAGGCTTCTCAGACTGTAATGCTCACTACGCTGTTTGGCCGTTTCATAAAAATAATTGCCTCAAAATTTGGCCAAATGAAAAAAAAAGATTACTTTTGCATCGAAAATGTTCTCAGTTCGCGAACGGCGAACAGTCAAGTGTAATATGTAGATATAAAGCGTTATGAAAGAGCAGGATCTGGTGGTACTATTGAAGAAGATGACGTCAAAAGGACGTTCGTTATCTTTGAGAAAACTGGCAGAAGAGGTCGGAATGAGTCCGTCAAGTGTGAGCGAAAGTCTGGAGCGCAGTAAGAAAGCACAGCTGGTCGACCGCAACAAGAAGCAGGTGAACACTTTGGCCCTGCAAGAGTTTCTGGTGCACGGTTTGGCGTACGTGTTTCCAGCCGAGACGGGTCGCATCATTCGTGGCGTGCCGACTTATGTCAGTGCATCACCCATCAAGGAGCAGCTAAGCAATACGGCGGAGCAGTTCGTGTGGCGTTGTGCAAAAGGTGACGCGCGTGGGCAGATGGTGGAACCTCTGTATCCGTCAGTTCCGGAGGCTGCTTTGCGCGATGAGGAGCTGCACCAGTTGCTGGTCATTGCAGACACACTTCGCATGGGGCGCGCCCGAGAAAAAGAGATTGCTGTCGCCGAACTCAATAAATTTATCCAGCGCTATGCAGAAAACCAATAATGAACGACTGCAAGAAATCGCAGAAGGTCTGAGCGGTCTTAACGAGCGGCTGGTGTATGTGGGTGGTGCAATGGCCGGGTCATATGCAGACGATCCGGCAGCAACGGAACCGCGTACGACAACCGATGTCGATTGTGTGGTGAACTCAACGAACTATGCCGAGCATGCAGTGTTTGAGGAGGAACTTCGTAAACTGCATTTTCGGAACGACATAGAGTCGGATCCGCCTGTTATATGCCGTTGGGTGTATAATGGCGAGAGGGTGGACGTCATGTCGATGGAAGAGAAAAGCCTCAGTTTTGGAAACAGGTGGTATCGTCCGGGGTTTGAGCACCGCGAACGCTATGTGTTGCCTTCCGGACTGGTTATCTATCGTATGCCGGCCCCTTATTACATAGCGACAAAGATGGAGGCGCTTCTGTCACGAGGCGGGAATGATTGGCGCGGAGCAAAAGATTTTGAGGATATCATCTATGTACTCAATTATTGTATGGATTTTATGGAGCGCTTCCGCCTGTCTGACAGGGATGTGAAGCAGTATCTGTCAGAGCATTTCGCTGCAATGTTGAAGCGGCCGTCTTTCAATGAAGAAATGGAGTGCGCCATTGCTTCGGACGAGATTGACCGTGTGGATATGATTATACAAATCATGAACGATATTGCGTCGTGCAAACCCGCAGAAGGTCTGCGCATCCAGTATGTGAGTGACCTGCATCTGGAGTTTGAACAGAATAGGAGATGGTTGAAGACGAATCCGCTGAAGGTGACTGGCGACATATTGCTCGTGGCAGGCGATACCGCCTATCTGGATTTGCCGGAAAGCGGTAACGACACTTACTCACAATACGATTTTTGGGATTGGGCAAGCAAGCATTACAAACAAGTGATTGTCTGTTTGGGCAATCATGATTTCTACGGTTACTATGACCTTGCAACGATGCCCGATGGTTATTGCAAGCAGATTCGTCAGAACGTACATGCGTACTACAATGCTGTTGTGCGCATTGATGACATAGATATCATTGTCTCTACGCTTTGGTCGTTCATTGAACCATACAATGCCTTTCTGACGGAGAAGGGTGTGAGCGATTTTTATCGCATCAAGTATAACCGTCATCGTCTGACGGCAGATGACTTTAATAAAGAACACCAACGTTGTTTGGCGTTCATCAAACGGGCGGTGGCGAAAAGCGATGCACGAACGAAGATTGTGCTTTCACACCACGTACCGACACAGTTGTGCACGGCAAGGGAATTCCTAAACAGCACCATTAATGGCGCTTTCACGGTAGAATTGGGGGATTATATTGTCGATTCCGGTATTGATTATTGGTTTTATGGGCACTCGCATCGCAATATTGATGCAGTGATAGGCAAGACAAAGATCCGAAGCAATCAACTCGGCTATGTGCATCAGGACGAGCAGTTGCATAACGGGTTTAACCCGGAGCAATATATAATCCTTTAAGTCCTGTATTGTTCATTCCCTCATCCACGCTCTGGACAGCATCTATCTGTAGAACCACTTTTTTATAGTTATCCGGAAAGGATGAGGGCTGAGGGATGATGTCTGATGGCTGATGTATGAGGGCCGACCCTTCGACTGACTCAGGGCAAGTGGCTGAGGGATGATGTAAACGGACACAATTAACGCTTGTCCGTTATGTCCGTTATGACCGTTGAGGGTCCTCAGACTGTTCTCAAAGGCTTAGATTTGATGGCAGAAGGCTGATGGCTGATGTATGACGTATGATGGCTGACGGGCGAGGGGAGAGAAGGCTTTGGAGAGAGAAGTAGATATGGGCAGGTTATTCCAATTCCAGTTATTCCAATTAAAAATATGGCACCCGCAATCTCTCTTATATATTATATAACTAATTAATATATAAATATATATATATAATAAAATAGAGAAGACGGCACCCTCAAAAAATAACTGGAATAACTGGAATTGGAATAGATTATGGCATGTAATCTCCTCTAAAATCCAAAAACACAGCAAGATACGTTGTTGTTGCAGAAGCACGGTTTCTCGCTTTTATCCTCAAAAGCAGGACAATTAGTCTCAATAAAGGGCCGTTTTAGGCCTAAAAAGCATACGCGAAACAGCATTTTGAGCATCGTTCACCCTCAAAATCGTTCGTCACAGTCTTCCGGAAAATTCGGCCTGCATCATCGTTTCGAGGCCTTTTTCCCAGAAAAGTGCAATAAAACCTGCCCTCACAGACCTGTTCTCCTGCGCAGCGCCTGCACAGCGCCTGCGAAACTGCAGATGAATAGTTTCGTTTGTCTAATCGCTTTTTTGTAAGAGAACGGACACAATTAACGCTTGTCCGTTATGTCGCCGTTGAAGGTTTTCTAACTGGCGCGCAAATTTTCTCTAACTAGAACGTAAATCGCATAATTTTGAGCCGATACTTGGAAACTGACACTCTTTGAGCGTTCTTTTTCACAAAAATAACAGTTAAATATCTATTGAATGAAAGAAAATGTGTATATTTGTGCCGAAAGTCGGCAGGAAAATGTGTGCATCGCATTAAAAAGTCGGCATGAAAATGTGTTTATGTATAAAAGAAAGATAGAAAAAGTATTCCAATCGTGGTTGGTCGATACCGCTCACAAGCCGCTCGTCGTGAAAGGTGTTCGTCAGTGTGGTAAGACGAGCAGCGTAATGGAATTTGCCACGAGGAATTTTAAGCATGTCGTGTATTTGGATTTCCGTGAGCATCCGGACTACAAGAAGTTTTTCACTCCCAATCTGGAGGTGGATTCCATCATCATGCGCATAACTGCAGCTATACCAGATGCAGAGATTCAGCCGGGTGAAACCTGTTTTGTTTTCGATGAGATTCAGGATTGTCCCAAGGCCAGAGGTTCGCTGAAGTACTTTCATCAGGATGGGCGTTACGAGGTGATGTGTACAGGCTCCCTGTTAGGCGTGAACGGCTACAAGACCGCGGAAGAAAAGAAAGAAGAGGAAGAGGCTTCCATTCCTGTGGGTTTTGAGGATATTGTTGACATGTATCCCATGGACTTTGAGGAATGGCTATGGGCCAATGGGATCAAGGACATGCACATAGAATACCTTCGGAAATGTCTGAAAGAAGTATCACCCGTTGAGGATGCCTTGTACGACAGATTCCGTGAGTTGCTCCACCAATATGTGGTGGTAGGCGGTATGCCTGAGGTGGTGACTACTTTTATGGAAACGAAGCAGATAGGCAAGGTTCTTTCTGTACAACGGCGAATTGTCGATGAGTATAAGGCAGACATGGTGAAGTATGCTCCGTCTGCCGACAAGTCGCGCATCAGGGAATGCTTTGAATCAATACCGGCTCAACTGGCACGTGAGTACAAGAAGTTCAGCTATACAGTGGTACGTCGCGGAGGCAGAGGGCGCGACTATGCCGGAAGTCTGCAGTGGATAGAGGATGCAGGCATTATTCGCAGATGCTACAACACGGAGATAACAGAACTCCCGTTGGACGGCCACAAAATCAAGAGCGAGTTCAAAGTATATATGTCAGATATCGGTTTGCTTATTTCCATGTTGGAAGATGGCACGCAATCGAGCATCCTTGCCGGTGATATGCTCAGTTACCATGGTGCCATCAAGGAGAACCTGATAGCAGACATCTTTGGTAAAATGGGCCGCAAACTGTATTACTATCATAAAGACGGCGGCGTGGAACTTGATTTTTTGATGCGCTATAAAGGCAAGTGTACTCCTGTAGAATGTAAGGCTACCACGGGTAATGCCAAGTCTATGCGGACAGTTTTGAAGCACCCGGAGAAATACCATGTCACAGGTGGACTCAAGTTGGGCGACTATAATGTCGGATACAGTGACCAATTGCTCACATTGCCCATGTATATGGCATTTCTCTTAACTGAAGTATAAAAACTGTCACCCGTCATCTGTCAACTATCAACTAAATTTCGTATCTTTGCAAACAGATTGTGAACAACTTGATCGTATGAAGTGGACTGCTCTGCATCACAACGGCAATCGGCATTGTTGGCCTGGTTTTAAGGGCCAAAAAATTCTTTTGTATATCATTGCCGTGATTTTTCCCCACTGTCTGCAGAGCAAACAACTGGAGCACAGGACGGAGCGTAACGGCATATTCTATGCTCTCAGCGGACATTACGGCGGTGTTTCCGTGACGAATGTTTCTGAAGACAGGATTGCTGCCGGAAAAGGGTATGTTGTCATCCCAAGTGCGGTGCGCTACAATCACGCCAATTACGCGGTAACGGACATAGAGCAGGAGGCCTTTGCGGGGAAAAGCGGACTGCGGGCGGTGAAGCTGCCCGATTGTGTCATAGCAATACACGACGCAGCATTCGCCGGGTGTGAAAATCTTGAAAAGGTGGAGCTGAATGAGGGACTGAAGGATATTTATGCCGCATCCTTTGCCGGATGCACAAAGCTCAGGCAGATCACAATTCCCTACAGCGTGGAATACATTGGTGCCCGTGCTTTCCAAGGATGCAGCAACCTTTCCTCTGTCGTGTTCTACGGAGAAAAGAGGATGGGGAAGGATGTCTTCTGCGAATGTCCGTCATTATCGCAATCGGGCATAAAAATCATGCCACAAGAGCCCGCTCCCCAACCGGCGATTGTTGTCAGGAATGAAAACAAAGTGCAGCGGGCGGTAAAGACAAAGCCGACACAGGTAAAACCGGAGTTGGTGTTTTGGAAAATAATTTTCCTCGTGGAGATAATACTGGCATTCCTTGCGTTCGGACTCAGAAGGGACGAGACCAAATACATGAGGTATCCGATGAAAATCTTCCACAACGTATCGAGAGAAATGTTTATAACGATTAATTTCTTGCCGATATTGGGAGCCGTAATCTTTGTCATTCTGTCCGTGATAAAATTAGATGTTAACAAATTCGTTGAAGGGTTGGATTACATAGCGGTCTTTTATTTTTGGGGGGTAGGGCTTGCGCTATTGACATTATCGGTGCCGACAATAATGCAGAAGCTGTTCGGAATCCCGTTTTTAACAATTACCGAGAAATACATCAGGAAGGGAACATTATGGAGCATGGTGTCGGGTAGGAGCTACATATATTACGATGATGTGGTAGATTTACGTTTGGTCAGGAAGGCATTCGGTAGGGACAGTAACATACCGCTCTCGGCTCAACTTGATGCAGGGTGTTATTCTTTTCGCCTTCAACACTGGTGTCTGAGAATCATACGCAAAGGGAAACGTGCGGAGTGGATCTGTTTGACAGGACTTGAACTGAAACCGTATGAGATTTACGATATAGTGAGCAGATTCATGCCAGATATTGTGGAAAATAATAACGAAAATGAAGAACAATATGTACACTTTTCATCGCACAGTGAACTACTACGAGTGTGACCGCATGGGCATCACACACCATTCCAACTACGTGCGCTACATGGAGGAAGCCCGTGTGGCCTGGCTCGACAGCATCGGACTGGGATTCGAACGTATGGAGGCCGAGGGCTTCCAGTCGCCCGTGCTCGCCATCAACTGCCAATACAAACGTTCATCCACCTTCGCCGACACCCTCGACATCACCATCGGGGTGAAGGAGGTCACGCCGGTGAAGTTCACCGTGGAGTACACCATGAAGTGCAAGGACAAACTCTGCTGCATCGGCACCAGCACGCATTGCTTCATCGCCGGCGGAAGACCCGTGTCGCTCGAGCAACGTCTGCCCGAACTCTATGCGGAGCTGACGAGTATGGTTAATAACGGTTAAAGGTTAACGGTTAACGGTTCAATGTTCAATGACATGAAGAGGTTGATGCTGATGCTGATTGTGGCGCTGGCGGCGCTGGCGGCGTGGAGCAACGACGGCGTGTTCTGCGTCAACGGCAACCATCTGGTGCCCGTCCAGGAGACCGGCATCGCCCTCACACGCGAGGTGCTCACCATCAGTCTGGGCGACGACGGATACGCCAACGTGGACGTGCAGTATGAGCTGAACAACAGCGGCCGGGAGAAAATCGTGACGATGGGCTTCGAAGCCGGAGCGCCCTACAACGACGACGTCGCCTTCAGCCCGCAGGGCATTCATCCCTACATCAGCGACTTCACGGTGGAGATGAACGGCGAGGCGCTGAGCTGGATGAACGCCGTCGTGAGCTCGCAATACGGCGTCGATTGCGACTTCGTGCCGCTCGACCTCAAGCGATGGAAGACAGACGCCGAGACCAAGATGCGCAACGGGGAGGATTTGCCCCACAACGCCCTGCTTTATGATATTTCGCGGGACTCTCTCATAGATTTTTCCTATGCGTACTACTTCGTGGCGCGCTTCCGGGAGGGCCGTAACACCATACACCACACCTATCGCTACCGCATGAGCTACGGCGTGGGCCGCACGTTTGAGGTGCCCTATTGGCTGCTGCCCGCCATGCGATGGGCCAACAGGCAGATCGACGACTTCACGCTGCGCATCAGGGCGCCCCACACGGCGAAGCACTTCTTCGTGGAAGACTCGGTGTTCGCCGGAGCGCCGTTTGTTGTGACCGAAGGTGTCGGCAAGATCAGGAAGACGAAGAACTGGGACGAGCTCTTTGTGGAGATGGCGCTGAGAGACGGCACGGTGGAGTGGCACGCGGAGAACTTCCGGCCCAAAGCCAACATGACCGTGCAGTCGGCGGAGCGTCTGCACTACGACGACTTCAAACTCGGCACCTTCTACGACCGCAGCGACGGCTACATGCCCGGCAGCTACATGATAGAGCCCGACAAGGTGAAGGAGCAGCAGCGTATCCTCACCAATCTGCCGTATGCCAGCAGAGGTTATGTGTTCAAAGACAAGAAGTTGCGGAAATACTTCAGCCAGTTCTGGTGGTATATGCCCGATCCCTCATGGCAGCCCGACACCTCCGACTTCACGCCGCGTGAGTGGAAGTTGGTAATAGGGGAATAATGCTCAATGTTCAATGTTCAATGTTCAATGTTCAATGTTCAATGTTCAATGACCACCACCTTCTTCCCGCCGATGATGTAGAGACCCGGCTTCGCGGGTTTGCTGCTGTAGCGCCGGCCTGTGAGGTCGTAGCAGTTGAAAGTTGAAAGTTGAGAGTTGAGAGTTTCCCCACTTCTAACATCTTCCTTCTGCCCTCTGACCTCTTCTATTCCCAGAGGATCAATGCCGAAGTAGGCATCCATCTCGCTGAAGCGGCCGCGATACCACTCCTCGATGAAGGCAATCTCGCGGGCGAGATCATTGACATACATGGGGCGGTCTTTCTGGGCGTCGTAGTAGTCCGTCATACGCTGCCAGGCGCCGCTCTCAATGAAGAGGTCGCGGTAGCGTTCCAGCTTCTTGCAGATGGAGTCTACGGAGAAGGCGCCATTGCGGGCCTCGATCCAACGCTGCTTGAGGATGGCCTTGTATTCGTTGTCACCGGCCAGATAGCTGACGGGATAGGGCGCATTGTTCATGATGACGCTGACGGGCCAGTCGTTGTAGTTGCCGTCGTAGTAGCGGCCGTCAAAGCCGCCGCCGAAGCTGGTGTCCAAGTCCCAGGGCGTCAGGACGAAACGACGGCGGTCGGCCTCCGTCGGGTCCGGGTCGTCGATGTCCTTGCGGATGTTGCGCACGCTGAAGTAGTGGTTCTTGTTGCCCCAGTTGTCGGCAATGCAGAGCGCCATCACGTGAATCTGGTAGTCGGCGACATTCTGCATGAAGAAGTAGCGCTTGACGTAATCTCTGGACTTGCCGTCGCGGAAGGCCTCGATGAGAGGATTCCAGGCCTGCAGGCCGCCGTAGTCTTCGGGGTAGGTGAGTTCCCAGGCGTTGTGCCACTCGACCACACAGGCGGTGGAGTCGTCGTTGAAGCCCGGCTCGTTCTGATTGCCGATGTCCTGTGTGCCGCTCTTGTAGAGCACGCCGCGAATCTTGACGCTGCCGTCGAGGCCCTCCTGATATTTCTTCAGGTTGAGCAGCTTGCGGTTGATGCGCTCCGAGAGGCAGTAGATGCCGTAGTATTCATCGTTAATGTAGAGCTCGATGAAGCATCCGTCGGTGCCGTTGCGGCCCTCAAAATCAGTCTCGTAGGGCAGACGCGAGAAGTCGTTCCAGATGTCGAAAGCCACGCGGTCGCGCATGCAGATGCGGTCGATGGCCATCGCGTTGAGTATCCACGAAGAGCAGGAGCGCATGCCCAGCAGAGCGGAGTCGCGCTCCTCCGAATAGTCGTCCGTGCGCAGCTTCATGTTGAGCGAAGGCTTCATCATATAACTTTTGGCGGTGGCGCCGCGCGTGCGGAATTTTGCCGGCAGTTCCACGACGGGTTCGTCGGCGAAGGAGAGCTTCATCGTGCCGTCGACGTAGTCCATATTCTTGGACACCGTACCCTGGAAATATATCTTCAAAACAGGCAACTCTGCGGCATCCAGACGGAGCGCAGGGCAGCAGGTCAATACAAAAAACAAAGAGAGAAGAAACGATCTCATTATCTGTACCTAATAGTTTTACGGCCGCAAAGATACGGCAAAAATGACAATACGGGCCTCTTCGGACCGCATTATTTTGTTTTCTCCGCCGGTTTTTCTCCGAAAAACATTTTGCCGTGTGAAAAAAAAGACGTAAATTTGTCCCCATGAAACATTCGTTCAGTCCCTCGCTCATCATCCTGCTGGCGCTCGTGTGCATCGCCGCATGGAGCATGAGTTATTCGGGAGGTTCTGGTGGTTCAAGAAGTTCAAAGAGTTCAAGCAGTTCAAGGGGTTCTGGTGATTCGGGTGCGGTGTCTGTTGTCGCTTCTGAGTTTATGGAGCGTCCGCTCGGGCGTGAGGGCGATCTATTGATTGAACATACGGGTTATGCGCTCGTTTACAACACGGAGACCAACTGTCCCGACTGGGTAGCCTGGGAGCTCACGGGAGAGGAGGCGGACGGAAAGGCGGCGCGTCGCGTGAACGACTTTCGCGGCGATCCCCTCGTGCCGGAGGAGAACAGGGTGGAGACGGCCGACTACAAGGACTGCGGCTACGATCGCGGCCACATGTGTCCCGCAGGCGACATGAAGTGGAGTTCGAAGGCGATGTCGGAGTGCTTCTATATGAGCAACATCTGTCCGCAGAGTCCGACGCTCAACCGCCAGTGGTGGGAGCATCTGGAGAGCGCCTGTCGCCGATGGGCCCGTCAGGAGGGACGCGTCTATATCTGCTGCGGCCCGATCTTCAAGCAGGAGCGTAAGAAGAAATATGTCGGCAATATTGTGCGGGTGCGGGTGCCCAACAGTTTCTTTAAGGTGGTGCTCTCGCTGAAGGAGGGCGATGAGAAGGCCATCGGCTTCATTTACAGCAACCGCGACAGCCGTCAGCCGATGGAAGAAGCCGTCGTCACGGTGGACAGCGTGGAGCGTCTGACCGGCTTGGATTTCTATTATCAGCTGAATTCCGAAATGCAGGAAACGCTGGAGTCAAAGGCTAATCTGACGCTCTGGAGGTAACGGTTAAAGGTTAAAGGTTAACGGTTAAGGGTTAACTGCGATATCATTGCAGGGCACTTTGTTCCACGCGAAAAGCGTCAGTAGTTCCTCCGGCCTGCAGGGAGCGTCGTCCGGCTTCAGTCCTGTGAGAAAAGCCAGACGTCCGATAATTTCCTCCGCCGTATAATCGGCGCGCAACGCCTCCATATCCAAACTCTTGTCGCGCTTGGAGAGGCGCTGGCCCTGTGCGTTGCACAATAGAGGCAGATGGATGAACGAGGGGAGGGGATAGCCCAGAAGTTCAGCCAGATAGATTTGCTGGGGCGAAGAGAGCAGCAGGTCGCTGCCGCGCACCACTTCGGTGATGCCCATCTCGGCATCGTCCACCACCACCGCTAACTGATAAGCCCAGGCGCCGTCCTTGCGCCGTATGACGAAATCGCCGCAGTGGCGCGAGAGGTTGACGCGCTGCGGACCGTAGTGTCCGTCGGTGAAGGCAATCTCCCTGTCGGGCACCTTCAGGCGCAGAGCCGCCCGCTCCATATCCTCTTTATTATATGTGCGCGCGCGACAGGTGCCGGCATAGACGATGCGGCCGTCGCTCTCGTGGGGCGCCTGTGTGGCCATGATGTCGGCGCGCGTGCAGAAGCAGGGATAGACGAGATCCATCGCACAAAGACGCTCCAGGGCGGCGGCGTAGCGCTCGTGACGCTCGCTCTGGAAGTAGGGGCCCTCGTCCCACGTGAGCCCCAGCCATTCGAGGTCGCGCATCAGACGGTCGGCAAACTGGCGGCGCGAGCGGTCGGGATCCAGGTCCTCGATGCGCAGCACCCAAGTGCCGCCTTTGCTCTTGGCGGAGAGCCACGAAAGCAGCGCGCACATCACGTTGCCCAAATGCATGATTCCGGTCGGAGAGGGTGCAAATCGTCCTTTCATGACGACAAAGATACGTCTTTTTTGGGTCTTTTTCACTTTTTTTCGAAAAAACTTGTTGAAATATTTGGTGGGTTGGGAAAAAAGGCATACCTTTGCACCCGCATTTGAGAAAGTGCGTTGTTCTTTGACAGATTTTCATGGACAGAAATTGTAGTACAAGAAATACAATGCGACCTGTCATTTCCTTAAAAATGGAAAATGATTATGCCGGGTGAATGAGACTTTTCTTTTTAAATGATATTTTACAATGAAGAGTTTGATCCTGGCTCAGG
>JAEEGH010020215.1_pt1 | contig 13878 bp, 12 predicted proteins | sample 9134181 | NCBI WGS metagenome assembly JAEEGH01 (sample SAMN16246544, study PRJNA631951) | gut metagenome | biome: gut microbiome; feature: rumen; material: DP-attached | host: Bos | place: Iran: Karaj | collected 2018-10
CAGTCGGGCATTTCAACCAGAACTTCCTGTTGCCGTGGCTCCGTGCCTGGCTTGAGACGTTATGAGTTGCAGGTGCCAGCAGGAACAATGGATGCGGGACCTGACGAAACAGAGGGAGCTCGCAAAGAAGACGGCGGTCATGCTTGACTGCCCCCAGGTGCTCTACCGCAGGCCTGACGGGACGTTTGCTTTCGTCAGTGACGGAGAGCCTTACAACGGAGAAGAAATCGAAATCATAACACAATACTGATATGGCAAACGAAACCATCATTACCGACCTCGTCGCTCAAGAGGCGTTGGACCAGTTGGCCGCCCTTGACAAGGCGATGGAGGCCACATTGGAGAACTACAGCGAGGTGGCCAAGGAACTCGCCAAGGGTTTGAAGATACCCGTGGAGGTGAACGGCGACCTTGAGAAGATCACCAAGGTCTATGAGCAGCAGATGCAGCGTGCGGGTCAGGTGACACAGCAGGTGACGCAGATCCAGCAGCAACAGCAGCAGGTCATCGCCAACACCACCAACACCATCTCCCGCCAGCTTGCCGAGCAGGAGAAGCTCAACAAGGCGCAGCGTGAGGCATTCACCGAGCAGCAGCGTTCGCTGGATGTGGCAGACCGCATCCTCGGCACGCATGAGCAGAACGTCGCCATGCTGGCCAAGTACAACAAGCAGATGAAGGACTTGAAGGCTGCCTACAAGGAAGGTTCCGTTTCTGCCGAGGAATACACCCGCCGAGAACTGGAGCTGAAGACCGCCAAGCAGGAGTTGCAGAAAATCCTCAACAACGAGACCAAGATGATGCAGGCTGCCGAGGGTTCCTATCAGCGGCTGTCGTTGCAGTTGGAACGCCTGAAGATGGCGCAGAAGCAGCTCAACGAGGAGGAGAAGGCGGGAGCCGAGGGGCAGATGCTTGAGAAGGAAATCCAAAACCTCGACGCCCACCTCAAAGACCTCGCCGCCGACATGGGCGAATTTCAGCGCAACGTCGGCAACTATGCCATATCCGGTAAGTCGCTGCGTGCCGAGTTGAAGGAACTCACCATGCAGATGGCGCAGATGCTCACCGACGGTGTTGACCCGACCAGTGAGGAGTTCCTTACCGTAGCCGAGCGAGCCGGTAAGCTCAAGGATGCGATGGAGGATGCGAAGGACACCATCAAGGACTATGCCAACGACACGCAGGCCCTGTCGCAGGGTGTCAGTGTGTTGCAGACCGCCGTCGGTGGCTGGCAGACCCTTGCAGGTGCGATGAGTGCTTTCGGCATGGAGAATGAGGATGCCGCCAAAGCGACGCAGAAACTCATGGGCATCATGTCGCTGATGAACGGCATTCAGAAGATTTCCACCGAGATCACCACCAACGGCACCGGTGCTTATCGTGCCTACCATGCCATCTTGAAACTGTTGGGCATTGAGAAAGCCGCACTCACCACCGCGACGGCTGCCGAGGCCACAGCGCAGCAGGCTGAGGCGACAGCCGCTACGGAGAATGCCGTTGGCCAGGCCGCAGGAGCGACAGCCACTGAAGCAGCCACCGTTGCTGCAGGAGCGCACACAGCCGCCGTTGGAGTGGAAACTGTAGCCTTGACGGGTGCCACCGCTGCCGCCACCGCATTGAAGCTCGCCCTCGCCGCACTGGGTATCGGTGCCGTGATTGCGCTGATTGTCGCCCTGTATGAAGGCATCAAGGAGTTCAACAAGGAGGCCGAGGAAACCGCAGAACGTCTCGAGGCGTTGAACAATGACATCAAAGACAGTGGCAAGGCTGCAGCCGAGACCGCTGGAGAGATGAAATACTACACCAGTGTGGTGAACGACTTCAACGGTTCGGCAAAGGAAGAGAAACAGCTTGTCGATGAACTGAACTCAAAATATGGCGAGTCGCTGGGCTATTACCAAAGCCTTGCCCAATGGAAAAAGGCCTTGACGGACATCAGCGAGACCTACCTTGATGTGCTCAAGTGGGAGGCCGAGGCCCAGGTATTGCTCCATCGCTATGCCGAGGCGCAGGTGGACGGTGACTTGAAGGTCGCCGAGGAGTACCTGAGAAGATACACTGAACTGTCTAACATCATCAAGAGTCAGCGAGGTGTCCTGCAACGTCAGATACAGCTCAACGGAGGCTCTACCACCAAGCCTGGTTCGTCAGGCAGCAAGTCCACCCGCAAAGGCTCCACCAAAAAGACCGGCAAGGCCGACAATGGCGCTGCAGATGCCGAGGCCGACATGCAGGAACTCATCAAGGAGGCCAGTGAGATGATGGATAAGTTCCGTGAGACCGAGATTGACCGCAACATCGCCATGAACGCCATCATCACGGATGCCGCCATTGACACCTACAATCGACAGCTGGATGTCGTGAGGTCGTTGTATGAAGAGAAGGAGAAGCTGATCATCAAGGACCGCGACCAAGCCATTGCCGCCGAGCAGGAGAAGTATGACAAGGCCATTGCCGCCGAGCAGGAGAAGTATGACAAGGCCATTGCCGAGGCGAAGAAGTACAAGAAGGACACCACCGATCTTGCCGATGCCAGGGAGCAGGCCGTTGCAGCCATCGTCAGTGAATATCAGCAGCAGATTGAGGACAACGAGCAGGCCTTGAACGACACCATCGCCAACATGGGTGCCGACCGCCTCGCCCTCATCGAAGAGCAGAACGAGATGGAGATTGCCTCCATTACCGCCTACAACGCCAACAGGCTGGCCAAACTGCGTGAGGGCTACCTTGAGGAACTCCGCCAAGCCGAAGGCAATGAGCAGAAGATCCAGGAAATCAAGAACCGCTATGCGAGAGAGACCGCTGAACTCACCGAGCAGAACGCCAAAGACATCGCCTACGCTTCCATCATGGGACTTGAGAAGGCGCTTGAAATGGAAGACTTGAGCGATGAAGACCGTGAGCGCATCGCCAGGGAACTTGCCAAGGCGAAGATGGATTTGGCAAAGGCTGTCGCCAATGCCGAGGAAAACGAGCTTGAGCGCACCATTGACGCCGAACAGGACGCCCGAGATAAACGCATGGACGCCATCCAGGACTGGGCACATAAGGTCGGCCAGGCCATCAGTGCAGTCAGTGACTTGTTCTCGGCGATGTATGACGGTCAGATCTCCAAGATAGAGGAACAAATGAACCTCGAACAGGAGCACCACGATGCGCAGATTGCCCAGATAGATGAACTTGAGGAACACGGTGCCATCACGAAGGAGGAGGCCGAGCTTCGCAAGCGTGAGGCGGAAGCTGCCACCGCCAAGCGCACCGAGGAACTGGAGAAGAAAAAGGCTGCGCTGGAGTATAAGCAGGCCGTGATGCAGAAGGTAAACAGCGTTGCCCAAATCGGCATCGCCACTGCCTTGGGTATCATGCAGACATTTGCCCAGCTCGGGTGGCCTGCTGGCATCCCTGGTGCTGCCATCGTCGCCGCCATGGGAGCCATACAGACCGCCGCAGCGTTGGCACAGCCCATCAAGGCGTATAAGGAAGGCACCAAGGGAAAGCCTCACCCCGGCGGTCTCGCCATTGTTGGTGACGGTGGAAAGACCGAGTTGGTTGTGTCGGGACACAATGTCTGGCTTACGCCTAATGAGCCGACACTGGTTGACTTGCCCAAAGGCGCGCAGGTGTTCCCCGAGGTGACGAAGGAGACCATCGAGCGCATCGGTGCATCGTTGCCGACGTCCATCCCCCGCGACAAATCGAGTGGCCAACCGGTCATCATCAACGACTATTCGGCCCTTGAGGACCGAATGGCAGCGAACACCAGTGCCGTGACGAGGAACCTCGCCAGCATTGAGAAGACAATCACCAGGGAAATGCGCCGCCAGCGCCACGACGCATACATCAAACGCCGCACATGAAAACGAGACTAGACCAACTGACATTGAAGGAACTCATCGAGTTGTCGTGCGGTGACTACACCGTGCTCTGTGAGAATGACGAATTGCTTGTAGATAGCGATGTGTTGCCCAATGTGAAGGCCATCCTTTCCGAGTACAAGTCCATCGCCTCCCCTACGCAGGCGAGGGTGGAACTGATGGACTCCGAGAAGCTGTCGAAGTTCAAGATGAAGGAAAAATGTGCCCGCATCTGCATCCTGTTGTGTGCCCACGGTCGTCACGATCTTGCGCGTGAGGTGCTTTTGCTGCTGGGCATAGAAGAGCGGCACATCGCCTCCGATGAGACCGTCATGGAGCGCTGTCAGGCTATCCTCGGCGAGGTGAAGTACGAGACCGAGCGCATTGCCGAACGCAAGGCGAAGAAGGTCAAGTCCCGCTCTGCCGAGCAGACACGCCGTGAGTGGTACGGCGAGATTGCGAGTGTGATGGGTGTGTTCCACATGAACATAGACCCGTCGCACACCAATGCGGCCATCTATGCCAACCTGGTGCACCAAGCCGTGGAGCGCAGCAAGGCAATAGCCAAGATGCCGCGATCGGTAAGATTGTTCATGTGAATTGCCTAATATATTGCGTTTCGAGGGGGTGAGGAATATTTTTCACCCCTTTGTTGCGCATAATTTGGAATATTTTTTGTGTAATTGTTCCGTTGGCAAAATACCACATTTGTTGGTGTTTTGCTTTTTTAATCTTATAGTGCCATTTTTTGGCGCATTCTCGCTATACTTTTGCACCATCCCAACAGCACAGACCATTATAACACGCAAAACTATGAATACAACCAAAGAAATTAGGAAACTCCGCAAAGAGGTCCGCGCCCTCCAGGATGAGGTGCGGGCGATGAGGTATGAGCGACTTGACCAACTGATTGCCGACATGAAGACTGCCGCCCGTGACATGTTGGAAGCGAGCCGTGTGCTTTGACCGCGACATCGTGTCGGTGTACTTCGAGCTCAAGAGGCTTGCGAGGTACTACTGTCATGATGAGGGTGCCCACGACCTTGCCGCCGAAGCCGTGACGAGGGCGTTGGAGCACCGGGACTGTTACGACCCCAGCCGTCCGTTGCTCTCATGGTGTCGGGCCATCATGAGAAACCTGTGGATCAATGCCGGGTGCAGGCTTGAGAGCCTGAACACCGTCCGCATGGGCGACGAGGACTGCGATGGTGGTGAACGTCCAGACGTGGTGACCGAGAACAACGATGCGTTGAAGATCATCCGCAGCATGGGCAGCGCATCGGTGGCGGTGGACACCCTGCTGGAGTTCGCCCAGGGCTACTCGCTGGCCGAGATTGCCGAGCGCCGGGGCATCCCATTGGGTACGGTGAAAAGGCGCATCCACGACGGGCGTGCGATGGTGCATAAAGCATTGAGTTAAAAAGAGTTGGAAGACGAAAATTCGAGTTCATTTTGTTGCCTGTCATCCGCTTATTGGTATTATATTTGCAATACTATAAGTGTAATAACTAACTATAAGTCAAACATTTAATTCTTACAACTATGAACAAGACGAATTTTCGCACCCGAGTTATGAGCTATGCTCACCACATCTTTGAGTCCACCACCGTCAACTGGAGCACCGCCCTCAAGAAAGCCTGGACGCTCTACCGCCTTGCCAAGATGATGCGCAAGGGCGTTGTCAAGTTCTTCTACGAGAAGGTTGACGGCTCTGCCCGCGTCGCTTACGGCACACTGTGCAACCTCCCTGCAGGTGTCACTTCCCGACGCTCTGCCACCAAGGCTCCCAACTTCGCCACCATGTGCTATTGGGACACCAAGAAGCAGGCCTTCCGTTCCTTCAAGGTTGAGAACTTCATCGCCATTGCCGTATGAAAGCCGGTATCTTAATCACAGCGACTGGGGTCACTGTAGGGGTGGCCCCGTCCAACCTCACCGACTACACCCTTGAGGAACTCCAGGGACTGGTTGATGGCAACATCGAGATTGTCACCCTAACGGCAAACAGCATTATGGTCATCAACGAGGAAGGCAAAGGCAAGCTGCCAAAGAACGTAAGGGCGACCGTCATGGCGAAGGCCCTTGGCGCTATCTTTCCCGAGGATTACATCGCCGGTAATGCGTTGCTTTGCGCCACCGACATGGTAAAGTAACGAGAGCGAAACAATTTAGACCGCTAACAAGTTAAGAAATAGCGGTTTAGCACCCATTTAACCGCAGAACCAACCCTCAAGAATTCAGGGGATTGGGAAAGCGGTTTTTTTCGTGGGTAATTTTGTGTTATGCTCACGAAATACATACTGACGATAGGTGGAGTGGCGCACCAAGTGCCCGATGAGTGCCTGATGAACTGGGACGACATCTCGTTCTCGTTGAAGCGCACGGACTATTCGGGCGTGATGCGTTCTTTCTCAACTGAGTTCGTGTTTGTCGGTGAGGCCTACGACCTGCTGCGTGACGCATATCTCACCAATGGCGTGCTCACCGAGGCGTCGATAGCGGTGCTCACCATCAACAACGACCACACCTGGACGGAGCAGTTCAGCTCGCCGCTGGACTTCTCGAGCATCGAGATGGAGAACGGGAAGTTCACCATTACGGCCATCGACAACGCCCTGGCTTCGCTCATCAAGAGCAAGAAAGGGCAGAAATACGAGTTCCCCGTGACGGACTTTTCCAGGACCAACGTGGAAATCAAGCGCATGTCGTTCTCCAACCTCGCAAAGTTCGTGTTTCCCACTACTTCCAACGCTGCGGGGTATGTCAATGTCAGGCTGGATGAGGACGCATCGACCATCATCTCCACCGAGTTCGTGGAGCCTGCCAACGAGAGCAACGGCTATGACGGAACGGAGATCAACCGCTTCTTCGCGAAGGTCAACCAAGAGCCGTCGCCGCTGGTGCGGCTGGATTTCTCCGGCCGTGTGCTTTGCCGCCTCCAAGATTACCGCTACAACACCATCGCAGAGCTTCGCATGGGCTTCTGGGTTGATGATGATGACCCGCATTTCCAGCTGTGGAACACCTTCTGCGATAACGACATCACGAAGGAGTTCCGCTACGGCAGTTGGAGGAACAAGTGGATTGGCAAGAGCACCCATGCCAACTACAACACCCTCGACGCGTTGAAGGCTGCAGCAGCAGCGAACACCGACATCTTCGGGCTGTACCCCGGCTACTTCGGCATCGTGGGCAGGAACACATACCCCAACGAGTCCTACTGGACCGACAACGTGGTTTACATGTACCAGGGAAACGGCAACTGGATAAGCCGTGGTGCTCCCGCATCATACCAGACCGCCATTGAGATGACCGCTTCGGCGTCGTTCGAGGGACTGACAGAGAACCAGTACCCGATGCTCATGGTGTTCAATCCCTCGTCCCCGACGAACACACCGATGACCATCTACAACGGCAAGATGTCTATGACGTGGACGGACAGCGCGAGAGACAACATGACCATTGCCGGCATCAAGCCGCAGACACTGCTGCAGCGTATCGTGGCCAACATCTCACCGACCGCCACTGCGAGCATCGTGCCTGATGAGGATGGGCTCATAAACGATACCTACATCTTCGCAGCAGAGTCTTTGCGCCGTATGCCTGACGCCAAGGTCTATTCCACGTTCAAGCAGTTTGCCGACTGGATGGAGGCCGTGTTCGGCTACACCTACCGCATCGTCGGCGACGAGGTTCAGTTCGTTCACCGCTCCGAGGTGTTCACAGATGAAGTGGGGAAGGTCATAGACAAGGTCAACGACGTGAAGTATTCCGTCAATGACAGCCTCATCTACACCGAGGTGGACGCAGGGTACAACAAGAAGGAGTACGGCGAGATCAACGGCCGACTGGAGATAAACTTCACCAACTACTACGAGACAGGGTACAACCTCACCGACAACAAGCTGTCGCTCATCAGCAAGTACCGCAGCGACAAGTACGGTGTCGAGTTCACCATCCGCAAGGGCGAGAAGACGGGCGAGACCACCGACGACAAAAACGATGAGGATGTGTTCTTCGTCCGTGCTTTCGAGGTCGAAGGCACCATGAAGTATGTGCCGGAAAACAACCACATCTATAACCCGAGGGCATGTGTGTCCAAAAACGCCTCATTCATCACCGCAATGGGCAACGGGGATGCCGTAAGGCTCACGATGACGTCCAGCGACGGCAACAATCCGTTGAATGACATCGAAATCCCAGCAGGGACGGCTTTGTTCACGGTTGGCGAGCTGGAATTCTCCACCGACGATACCGATGTCGCCGACGACCCGAACTCGCTGGTGCAGCTGGACTACAAGGGGTACCGCTACACCGGCTACATCAAAGAGGCCAAGGCACGCTTCGGCCGTGTCAACGGCATGGAATATACTTTAATAGTTAAGACAATCACCACGATATGAAGATAAGTCCTTTCACACCGCTGTGTTTTGAGCAGTACGTCAGTGACGGCCTGCCCAGCCGTTATGTGCAGCTGTGGTCACAGACCGACCACATCCTGGTGCAGGTGCTGGCCGACACGGACGAGGGAGAGCCAGATGCTGAGATCAGGAACGCCATCACGGGAGACACCGTTGACACCATCACCTGGCAGTCATGGCAGATGAACTCCGGCAAGGTGTTGTACTTCTGCGACCTCACGGGCTTGAGCCTCGGTTACTATACGCTGGTCATCGAGGAGATGGAGAGCGACATCTTCCGCGTCACCGACGATGCCGCCCTGCTTGGCCGCACGGCACTCATCCAGTACCGCTTCAAGGATAACAGGGACCGCGACGATGTGGTGTCCGTCATCAACGGCATACCGCATTTCTTCGACTTCCGCGTTCCCGGTGGTTTCAGGGACAGCGGCTGGACTTTCGGTGTCACCAACGAGCAGTTTTCTACCCAGCATGCAGACCTCGTGGAGCTGTACGCCAGGGACTACATCACCAAGACCTTCCATCTCGGAGGCCCCGAAGGAGTGCCCGTGTGGTATGGTGCCCTGTTGAACAGGCTGCTCACCTGCTCGTATGTGTATATCGACGGAGAGCGATATACCCGCAACGAGAGCGAGACGCCCTCTATAAATATCCTCGTGGACGGCATGGACAGTTTCGTGTTCACCCAAAGCCTGCGCCGAGTGAACGAGCTGGAGCCTGCCGCCGACGGAGGAAACATCATCACGTTGCGCCGTGTCACGGGCAACAATGTGCGAATGGTTGACAACTCTAACATTTTGATTTTAGAACAGACACAGTTATGACACAGGAAGAAATCACCACCATAGTGGAGCAGGTGCTTCAGGCCTTGCTCACCAACGGAAAGACGATTGCCCAGCTCACCGCCGTGCAGAACGTCTCCGACAGCGACTGCTTCGAGATTAGCGGAGGTAAGAAGGTGTCTTTTCAGACCTTGGCCGGGCTTCTTATCAACCAGATCAGCAACATCGAGAACTTCAATGTCGTGGACTATGACGGCCGCGACGAGGTTGTCACGTTCTCCTACTCCAAGAGCACCGGTGTCATCACCATCAAGCAGAGCGGACGCACGGAGAAGACAATCACCATCTCAACAGCCACCACGTCACGACCTGGACTGATGAGCGCTACCGACAAGACCAACCTCACGTCCGCCGTGAACAAGATACTGTCCGCTTTGTCGGTTGTGCCCAATGCGTCCAACATGTCGCTAACAGCCACATTTGCGGACAATACGACGGTTTCAGTAACGATTCCTGTTGCGACAACGAGTGTCGCTGGACTGATGAGTGCTGCCGATAAGTCCAACCTCAACACGGCAAAGAACACCGCCACCAACCTCAACAACAAACTTGGTGCCGCCAACGGCATTGCCACCCTGGACTCCAACGGTAAACTGAACAGTAACCAGCTTCCTACCAATGTGGTGACTGATATGGATGCGTTGATGAAGGCTGACAAAGACGATTCGGAAAAACTGAAAGCCAGTCAGGCCCCGAGGAACATTCTTTACAATGTCGTGAATAATGCTGACCTTAACGGCCTGGTAAGAGGCGATATCTATTTCCAGGAAGGCCACCTGTTCGAGTTCGAGTACATCAACAACCACGGCAGCCGTATTGCCAGTGATCTTGGTGCGCCTGAAAAGAACATCATCTATAGCCACAGGAGCACTGGCTTGCTCTACAAGTGGGACTCCACCAACGGCGTGTTTCTTCCACTTGCTCCTCAGGTGATGAAGAGCATGGGTTCCACGTTGGACAATGTCGGCAACAACGGAATGACACAGGTCATGTATGAGCCGAACATTGGCGACATCTATTTCGCGCCTGCATCGGGTACGATTGTCTATAAGCAGTCGGACAACAACACGATCAGCCTTGGCGCACCGAGCAAGTTACTCATTTATTGCAACGCCCAGACAAACAGGATGTACCGCTGGAGTGGTACTGCAATGGTAGAAATCGGGAACAACTAAAACGATAGATTATGGAAGAGCAAGAACAGAAAATCAAAAAAATCAGACAAGTTCATGGCAACATGCTGATGGTGGGTATCAAGCTTGACCTTACCGTGGTTACTGTCATGAATGGCAATGTGTCGAAGACGAAAGAAGATTTCTACCCAAATACCGACTATCCCGTGTCTATTGTTCTCAAGAAGGGCTCATCACGATATCCCTATTCTGCCAGTGTGAACGGCAACGTGGTGTCTTTCGAGGACCCAGGAACGCTCCCTGTCGGCGTGTACGAGGTGGAGGTGCTGTGCCGCAATGCTCAGGCGCAGCCTTGCCGCTACATGGCACGTTCCGTCATCGAGATTGTGGACGCCACCATTGAAGCCGGCATTGGGGATGGCGTGGAGTTCGACTCCGAGAGCTACCTGCTGGAAGGCGGCGTGTTCCTTGAGGCTCGTGGTACCGGTATCGCAAACATCACCGTCGAGGAAAGCCAGGAGAGCGGCGGCTACAATGTCGTCACCATCCTGATGACCGATGGCGAGCAATACACGTTCAACGTGCGCAACGGAGTCGACGGCAATGCAGTGTTGCGTCACGAGCTCATCGAGGCCGAGGATTTCGAGGCACAGCGAGAGGCGGGGACGCTTAGCGAGAATACAATTTACCTTATTCCGGAAGAAGAATGATTGTCGATAAGCTGAGACAGATTGTTGACCTGTATGTGGGTGACGGTGCGTTGCAGGCGGTGTATGTCGTCAAGGAGGGCGTGTTCCTCGTTTGGCGCAGGATGAGCCGTGTCTTCGCATGGTTCCACGACATCGGTTGGCACCGCGATAAGGGCTGGTTCCATAACTAACAACTTAATCACTTCAATATGGCAAAAGAAATTATCATACCAGGTCTAAACCTGCTGACGTCCTTGGAGCAACCTTGGGGCGGTGAGAACAGGTCAGGCGATGTTGAGGACCACTACGGCACTGATGTGCCTGACGGCTACAAGTGGGGCGTGAACTTCGCCGAGGTGGAGCGCTTCATCAAGTCTATGTTCGGCGCTAACTCGGCGCTTGTCATGGCTATTGCTGCCAACAAGGTGGGCTGTCTGCGTACTTGGGAAGACCCGATTGAGGAGGAGTTGCACCTGATGGGCTTCGCAACCCTTGAGGATTGGGAGGCATGGGTGATTGACCACGACTCGGTTGACCCTGTCACCGACGTTGTCATTCCCCGAGGCGGTGCTGTGAGCGCATACACCCTCAATCTCGTTGGTGACACGCCTGCCGCAGTGCAGATGAACAGTGACTTCAATGTCCGCATCAAGCCCGAGTACCTGTATAACGAGACCCCGATGCCCGACCCTGTGACGCTGACGATCCAGAGCAGCACCAACAACCAGAACTGGGTAACGAGAGGTCAGGTTGTCGTTGATCCTAACACCTACACCAATGTGTCGATGCAGGGCATTCTGCCCAACGGCAATCTCTATGTCCGCATCACGGGCTCTGCCTACTATGCCTCGACAGCCATCCCGTTCACGTTTAGGGTGAACATCGTGAACCTGTCGCTGACGCCCGCGACACCGTTCCACATACCGTTTGACCCCGCCAACCCCATGACGCTGCTGTTCTACATGACCGGTAACGTCAGCAAGTCGTTGCTGTTGAAGTTCGACGGCGGCGGCCAGGGCAAGGAACTTGTTATTGACAATATCACCGAAGTCTATACCGACACCGCCTATACCGTCATCGTGCAGAACCTGTCATCGGAAATCCTCACGCCAGGTAGGCACATCGTGGAAGCCCAGCTGAAGTACAGCGAGAGCGTGCATACCGACTGGATCCAGAGCGAGTACCTGGTTATCGGCGCCGAAGAGCCGGTCATCGCCATCAATAACATCGCAACGGACCTCGCGAACTGGACCGACGTCCGCTTCTTCGACTGGGCGGTATACACGCCCGACGGCTCTCCGATGAGCGTGGTCTTCCGTCTGGTGGACTCCGAGCAGCTGGAGGAATATGCCAACGCACGGTGGCCGAAGACAACAGAAGCCGCCGTCAGCAACTCGCTGGCGGTGCCTCTGGCCATCGACGGTGTGGAAGACACATGGATTGACGCACTGATGCTGATTGAGGACAGTGAAGGCAATGAGCTGCATGAGCCCATCGCCTTCGGCATGGAGAATGAGTCGAGCTTCGCCCCCACGCCCGGCGCTTCATTCGTGCTCACTCCCTCCGTTCGCTCGAATGGCGATGCCGACCGTGCAACGATAGTGAACACAGTGAACGGCGACATAGTGGCCCAGGCTGAGGACTTCGTGGGCTTCGACTGGCAGACCGACGGATGGATTGACGCTAACATTGACGGATCAACCGTTAGGGTGCTGCGCATTCCTGCAGGACGACAGGTGACAATCCACTATAACCCGATGATGGACTTCACCAGTGGCAACAGCACGGGCCGCTCAATGGTGTGGGAGCTCGACTTTGTTGTGCGTAACGTCGTCGATGACCTCGAGCCGTTGCTGACCCTAGGAACTGAACGCAATAACGGGGTATGGTGGGGCTTCAAGATGCTGCCTCTTTCGGCGATGATGCTCACCGCCGACCACTATACGGAAGCCGACCAAGACTTGTCATGGGCTGAGGAACGCCGATTCCATCTCGCCATTACCGCACAGTTTGGCGGCGAAGGCAACCCCAACTATATCCGCATCTACCTCAATGGCAGCATGGAACGAGAGTTCGCCTATGACGTCAGTGACCGTTTCACCCCTGAGGGGGCGAATATCGTCATCGGCAACACCGGCAGCGATATCGATATTGTTGGTATGCGTGGTCTCCGCATGGCACTGTCATCAGTGGCCGTCTCGCAGGACTACAAGGCCTCAATGTCTACCACACAAGAGAAGGCGACCTTCGCCCTCGCCAATGATATCCTGGATGATATGGGACGTATCGACTGGGACAAATGTTCGGGCAAATACAACCGCATCGGTCACCGTGGGCGGTTGCTTCACTACGGCATGGAGAACAACACCCAGAAAAACATCTCTCTCGTGATCGACTTAGCGGATGATGAGGAACATAGCGGCACGCTCACCGAACTCGAGAACAAAGGGCAGGGTACAACGGCTATGGGCTACTACTGGTGGAACCAGCAGTATAAAATAACAAAGCAGACCCAGTTCCTGGACAGCGAGGGTAATCCCAAGCAGGACACCGGCAAAGGCTATGCCATTAAGAGAGGCGAGGCGAAAGCGAAGAAACTTGTCGGCAAGGTCAACTTCGCATCCTCCATGCAGTCCCACAAGTTGGGACTTACATGGGCTTATACCGATGTGTTTAAGCAGATGCTCGAGGACGGCTCGCTCGTGACGGTGCCGTCGCAGATGGGCAGCAAGGTGAACGGCGAGCTGTCGCTGAACGCGTCTCGCCTGGCTGTGTTCGAGAAACCCTTCCTGTTCTTTGTATGGGATGAGGAAAACAGCCGTTGGGACTTCCGCAACCTCATGACATTCGGTGCGGGTAAGGGCGACAAACCGACCTTCGGATTCAGCGAGGACGACACACCTCACATGCTGATGGTGGAGGGCGCCGACAACGATAAG
>JAEEGH010020216.1_pt1 | contig 13876 bp, 13 predicted proteins | sample 9134181 | NCBI WGS metagenome assembly JAEEGH01 (sample SAMN16246544, study PRJNA631951) | gut metagenome | biome: gut microbiome; feature: rumen; material: DP-attached | host: Bos | place: Iran: Karaj | collected 2018-10
ATAAAGAGTGTTGATGCTCCAACTAATCAAGATATAGATACTAAAGTAACTCATGAAACAGGTTTAACTAAAGTTCTTGGAACAGAAGTAATCGATACTGTTACTTATAATACATTCTATTATTCAAATGGAGCTACACCAACACCAAGCCCAACTCCATCTCCAACTCCAACTCCTGCAGAAACTAATACAATTACTTTCCAAAGTATAGGCGGAGAAGTTAGTCCTGCAAGTGTAGAAATAGTTGATGGAGAAGCAATAGTAAGCTCTGATTTACCAACAGCTAGTTGGGGTAATAAAACATTAGCTGGATGGTATTTAGATGAAAATTATACTAATCCAGTAGTAGTTGGTACAACAATTCCAACAGGTGATACTACATATTATGCTAAATGGACATATACTCCTGCTAGTGCAAAGGTGACATATAACTCTACTAATGATGCAATAGATGAATATTTTGATAATATTAATTCATGGAAAAACTTATCACAGTCTGATTTTGAAGCACAAATGATAGCTAACTTTAATAGTAATAGTTGTTCAAATTGTAATGCAACTAATAGCTGTGATAGTCCACTTGCAGGAAATCAGTGTGATAAACCAAAAGAATATAATACTTCTGTTAATGCAAAGTTAAATGTATATTTATATGATGAATCTACCCATACTATATTAAGTGAAGTAAAATATGCAAGTCTTACTAATGGAAAGATTACTAATTTAATTCCTGGTCTTACATATTATTGGGAAAATAGTACTAATTCATCAGTAAATGGACTAATTTCTGCTAATACACCAAGAAGAACAATAGATGCAGGTAATGTGCGAAATGTACGTGATTTAGGTGGTTTATCTGTTAGTTATACAGAAGGAAGTACTACTAAGACAGGAACAATAAAATATGGTAGATTACTAAGAGGAGCTAAACTATCTTCAAGTAATTCTGATGTAACTAGTTTAACTAACTTAGGTATAACTCGTGAAATAGATTTAAGACCAAGTAGTGAAGGTAGTGGACAAGCAAAACTTCCATTAGTTGATAATGGAAGTGGTACTGATATAATTATTCATAACTATTTAATAAATAATACATCTGTTACATATTCATATAAAGATAAGAATGGTGCTAATCAAACAACAGTACCTGCTTATACATCATATGCCGAAGAGTTAAAATCAGCTCTTAAATCTACAATGCAACATATAATTAATGGAGATAATATTTATTTCCACTGTACAATTGGTACAGATAGAACTGGTACACTTGCTTACTTCTTAGAAGGACTTTTAGGAGTTAGTGAAGAAGATAGAGTAGAAGATTATGAATTAACATATTTCTTTGGATTAACTAATCGTACTCGTTATCATGATTATTTAAGTGGATCAGATATTAATCCAAGATTTACATTTATGCATTTAACTTATCCATCTAATCAAGATATTTTAAATTGGTATACTACAGTTAGTCCATCAAGTGATGACTTAACGGTATTAAACAATTTTAGAAATGCAATGATTGATTACAATTAAAAAAAGACCTTTCGGTCTTTTTTATTATATATAATTTAATTAGCTCTAGTTGTTAATTCTTCACTTATTTGTGTAGCACTTAATTCTTCTTTAGGTTGATTTTCTCTTGCTAATTCAGATTTAATAGCAGATGAACATATACCAGGAGTTCTTTTAAGTCTAACTACTTCTTTACCATGTTCTTTGCACCATTGGCAAGCTATATCAAATCTTCCACCAACATGATCTTCACCTAAAGCTAATATATCAAAATCAACTGTTTCTAGATACTCTGGACAAAGTGTTTGATAAACTATTACTTCATCAACACATTTAAGTGATTCTAATATTTCTTTTCTTTCTTCAGTTGAATATAATATATTTGCATCTGGTTTAAATGCTAATATATAATTACTATCTTGAACAGCTACTATTAAATAATCTCCATGTTCTTTACATTGTTTAAATAGTCTTAAATGACCTAAATGAAAATAATCATAAACACCAAAGGTTAATATTTTAGTTTTCTTTTTCATCTTCATACTCCTTTTTAATAGTTTCAAGTGCTAATTCTAATGGATCATAAGCTTTCTTACATTTAGCAAACTTTTTATATTTATCATATAATATAGGCATTTCAGTACATCCTAATATAACATAATCTGATCCATTTATCAAGTTTAAGAATTTCTCTTTTATTTTTCTTGAATATTTATTTTGCTTAACAGCTTCAATACAATCTCTCATAATAGTATATTCTTCTTCTTTTGGAACAGAACACTTAATATTATATTTCTCTAATTCATTTTGAAATATTCTTGAATCTATTGTTCCTTCAGAACCTAATATATATACTTTTTTAACTTTATCTTTATTAACTATATTTGCACAATTTTCTATTAAATTTACTACTTTACCTTTTAATCTAGGCACTTCTTTATAAATATATGGTAGAAATAAGTGCGATGTCATACAAGCTAGAATTACTTTATTAGCTCCTGCTTTAGTTAAGTAATCCATTGATTCAGTCATTTCTTTAATTAATTCATCTTTTTTCTCATTATATAAATAAGCCCTTACACGACTTGGCATAGTACAACGATTATCAATAATTATTCTAGGTCTATCCCATTCTTTAACTGCAGGAAATACTTTAGTATATTCATTAAACAAATTAATTGTGGCATATGTTCCCATACCACCAAGGACACCAATTACTAATTCTTTTTTACTCATCATTATCTCCTATATAGTAAGCTTTAAACTTATGATTTGATACCCTTTTTTCTTTTGGTGGTAATTTCATATAATCACCATAAAATGCTTTTAACCAATCTTTGTATCCAACAGGTGCTGGATATTTTTTACCTTCAAAAGTAAGATTTGTAAATGACTTAAATATTTCTTTATCTCCAGTCATTCTTTTAGCACTAGTGAAATTACCAACTCTTTTTGTTTCTTTATTCATATAACTTTTAGAGTTTTTAATACATTTCTTTGTATAATAGTTTTTTGGTAAAAATTTAAGATATAGATTTAAGAAGAATCTCATTATTTTCTTCTTAAAACTAGATTTATCATATAATTCTGGATATAATTGAGCTATTCTAAATTTATTATAATAATCTCTTTTATCAAACATTTTCTTTAATTCTGCTTCATCATCTGGTGCATTATCATAAACAAATACATCAACATAAACAGCTCCTTTAATACCATTTTCATCTGGTTCATAAAGAAGTGTATTAGTATCTACAACTTTACCGAATTGAAAATAATAATCTTTTTGTAGTTCTACTGCATTTAATTGATATCTTTTATTACTATTATTATATAATTTTAAGAATTTATCATAATCTTCTCTTAACATACCAATATCAATATCATCATCCCATGGTATATATCCAGAGTGTCTTACTGCACCTAAAAGTGTTCCACAATCAATCCAATAATTTATTTTATTTTTTTTACAAAATTTATCAATATTATCTAATATTTTAACTTGTATTTTTTTTAATTCTTCTAAATTAATTTCTTTCATTGTCATCACTACTCTCAATTAATAGTTTATCATAATCAAAAGGGGTAAACAAGTTCTTTACATAACAATACATATTAAATAAAAATAAATCTTTGTTATTTCATTTTTTTGCTTTATAATAATATTGGAGAGAATATATGAAGGATAAGAGAAATATCATTATTATAGTAATTGTTTTACTAATAATAATTCTTGGTATTTATCTAATTATTAAAAAAAATAAACTAGATTTTCACTTGATAGGTGAAGAAACGATGATGGTTAGATATGGTACTAAGTATATAGATCCTGGGGTAGTAGCTAAAGATGGATTTGGGAATGATATTAGTGATTCAGTTAGTGTTTATGGAGTAGTTAATCCCCTTATTTTAGGAACATATCGTATTGTATATGAAATAGATTATCATGGTATAAAGACAATAGAAAGATTTGTTGTAGTTCAAAATATACCAATTGAAGACTTGGAAATAAGGCTTAATGGCGAAGAAAATGTTGGTATATTAAAAGATAATGCTTATGTTGAAGAAGGGGCTTATATTTATAATACAGTTGATGAATTTGTAATGGATAATGAGTCATTAAATATATTATCTGATGTTGATACAAATAAAGTTGGTAAATATAAAGTAGATTATGTTTTAAATTATGATGGTAAAACTATAACTAAAACTAGAAATGTAGAAGTATTTGATATAAATTATAGTATTACTCCAGAAGAATTAACTAGTAATAAAGTAGTAATTAATATTGATTTAAGTAGTATATCTAATTATTTAAATACTAAGTTACCAGATAATAGTATTAGTGATAATAAAAGTATTAAATATGAAGTAAATAGTAATGGTGAATATGAGTTTGTTGTTTCTTTAACAAATAATAAAACATTTACTAAAAAGATAACAATAGATAATATTATTGGTAATTATACTTGTAAAGGAGAAATAACTAGCATTGGTACAAAACTAAGTGTTTCACCAACTAATGATATTAAAGAATATAAGTGGATTACTAATAATGGAATAGTAAGTGGTAATAGTTTATTTAATGCTAATTATGCAATTAATAATGCAATGGTTGAATTAGTATTTGAAGGAAATAGAACTTATAAAGTAAATTGTAGTATTGAAGATAAACTATTATATCATTTTAAATATGATGAAAAGAATATTAAACCATTTATGAGAAAAGATACATATACTAGTGCTGATAAAATAAGATTAGATAATTTATTAAAACAAGTAGTAGCAGAAGCAGGTTATGGTACAAGAGCAGGTGTAGTAGCTGCAGCTAGATTCTTAGTAGGTGGACTTGATTATAAGGTACCATATCAAGGTGCGTCATATTATCGACAAGTAGGTCTTAATATTGGTCAAAATAATGCGTGGGGATCTTCTGGTGTAGGTTTAGATTGTTATTCATTTGTTTTATGGGCAAGAATACAAAATGGTTTAAAAGATGATTCATTCTATGCAGGTGTTAAAAAGAATACTGTTGATGAAGCAAATAATATTAGAGTAGGGGATTACTTATTAACACCATGTAGTGGTACATGTAAAAATCCTTTTAAGATAAATCATATTGCTTTAGTTATTGGTGTTACGGATAAATATATTTATGTAGCTGAAGAAAAAACAGTTGATATTAATGCATTAGTTGTTACTAAATTAGATAAAAGTAATTTACCAAAAAGATATAGTTTATCATTAGTTAGACACGTGGATTATCCATCAGAGGGTAATGTTACTAATATGTGGATGGAATAAAAAAAATAAGCTTTAAAAGCTTATTTTTTTAAAACGTACTTGTAGAATAATGCTGCAAGTGCTGCACCAACAAGTGGAGCTAGAATAAATACCCAAAGTTGAGATAAAGCTGTTCCACCTTGTAGTAATGCTGGTCCAATAGAACGAGCAGGGTTAACTGATGTTCCTGTAAATGGAATACCAAATAAATGAACAAGAACTAATGTTAAACCAATAATAATACCAGTTGCATGACCATTTTCTTTTTTATCAGTTACACCTAAAATAGTTGTTACAAATACAAATGTTAGAATAACTTCAACAAGTAAAGCAATCCATACAGTTACATTTCCACCATAACTATTAGCTCCTAATGCACCATAACTTCTTAGTATTACACCAAGAATAGCTGCACCAGCAATAGCACCTAGAATTTGAGCAATTACATATTCAAAGAATTCTTTCCATGTCATACGACCAGTCATTACCATACCAAGTGATACAGCAGGGTTAATATGGCAACCAGAAACATTACCAATTGAATATGCCATTGCAACAATAACAAGTCCAAATGCAAGTGCAGTTCCTAAATAATGAACATCAGTAGCAACAGCTACACCACAAGCAAGTAGAACTAACATCATTGTTCCAACAAATTCACAAACTAACTTTTTCATTACTCCTCCTTCTGATTAAAGTATACAATAATTTATAAAAAAAATGTATTTTTTGATACATTTTTTACGTTTTTTAATAAATAAAGTCATTCTCAGAATAATATTTTGGTTCACATATTAAATTTACATCTAATTTCTTTAATGTTTTAAGTTCACTATCAGGAACTATATATGTAGAATAAGCATCACACATCTCTAAATCTTTTAAATGGTCAAGAGCTTGTTCAACAGTTGGATTAGTAACTGAACAAATAGATAAAGCAATTAATACTTCACCAAGATCTAATCTTTTTCTATTTTCATGTAATTCATTACTTTTTAATTTCTTAATTGGTTCAAGAATATTTTTTGGTAATAATTTAATTTTATCTGGTATATTAGATAATTCTTTAATAGCATTTATAATACAACTAGATATTGGACTTAATAAATCTGTTTCTTTACCAGTAATTATTCTACCATCATTAAGTTTTAGTGATACAACATGACTATTCTTTTCACTAGATTTCTTTTCAGCTACACTAATAATATCAAAATAATCACGATCAATATTTAATTGATTCATAAGTATTTTAATACGATTAGGTATTTCTATATTAGATAAACCTAGTTTATAAGATTTCATACCATTAAAATATCTTCTTATTATTTCTTTTTTTCCAGCATCTTGTAATACTTCATCACTTGTAATACAACTACCTATCATATTAACACCCATATCAGTAGGTGAATAATAAATATCTTTACCAGTTATTTTAAATAATATAGATTTTAATACTGGGAATAATTCAATATCTCTATTATAATTAACAGCCTTTATATTGTATTTTTCTAAGTGGAATGGATCAATCATATTAATATCATGTAAATCAGCTGTAGCAGCCTCATAAGCTACATTTACAGGGTGATTAAGTGGTAAGTTCCATACAGGGAATGTTTCAAATTTAGCATAACCAGCATTAATACCACGTTTATGTTCATGATATAACTGAGATAAGCATGTTGCAAGTTTTCCAGAACCAGGTCCAGGTGCATTAACAAGTATTAATTTCTTAGTTGTTTCAATATATGGATTAGCACCATAACCTTCATCAGAAACAATAGTATCTACATCTGTTGGATAACCTTTAGTTGGTGTATGAATATAATGTTTTACTTTATTTAAATCAAGTTTACTAATAAACTTATCTACACCAGGTTGATCTTTATATAATGTAATAACTACTGAATTAATAGTAAAACCAAGATTTCTTAAATTATCAATAAGTCTTAATACTTCAACATCATATGTAATACCATATTCTTCTCTTCTTTTATTTTGAGAAATAGAATCTGCATTAATACAAAGTATAATTTCTAAATCATTTTTAAGTTCTTGGAACATTTTAATTTTAACATTTAAATCAAACCCAGGTAATACACGTTTAGCATGTGTATCATCAAATAGTTTTCCACCAACTTCTAGATATAGTTTATCAAACATTTTAATTCTTTCTTTAATCTTTTTACTTTGTATTTTTACATACTTTTCATTATCAAAACCGGTTATCATATATCCTCCTAGGGCTATTATCCCATAAATTACTCTATTATTATATAATAAAATTTTGTTAGTGTCAGTATATTTATTGACATTTTTAACGTTTTAATGTTTTAAAATGATTGATTAAATAATAAATAATATGATATTATTTAAATAGGAGAAAAGAATATGAATGAAATAAGTGAAGAAGAATATCAAGAATTATATAGTAATTTTTCATTACATGAAATGGAAATCTTTCTTGATCGAGTTTTAAATATTACAAGAGAAGAAAAAGTATCAGCAGGTGCAGCAGGATGGCGTGTTGCAAGAGAAATGCTTACAGAAAAAGCATTAAGTAATTTAATGACAGAGAATCGTGAAAAAATACATAGTATAACACAAGAAGTAACTAGTAGTGTTTTATTACTACCTGGTGGTACTCATTCTTTTGATGTAGCAAGAGATGCACTTAATAATGCAGTAGATGGTAAAATATTACCAAAAGCTTTAGAAACTATATATATGGATACTAAAGATATGGTAAAACTACTTGAAGTAAGTAGACTTGTAAGAGAAAACTTTTATATTTATTATAAATATGTTGATAATTATACACTTGGTATAGAAAGATCAAATCTAATCAAAATATATAATGAATTAAGAGCAAAAGCATTAGATAATCTTGAGGAAATTGATCATAATAAAGATTGGGGTTATAATGTTGAACTATCATTCCTTGGTGAAGTTAATAGCCTTAGAGATAGTATTACAGTTGAACGTAAAACGGGAGCAGGATTTCCAGATGAGCAACCTAACTCATTAAATGAAAAATCTTATCCACCAACTTCATATGATGATAATTATTATTTATTTAAGAAAATACTAGATCCAAAACGATATGAGATTCCTAATAGAGAAAAATTCCAAGATGCTCTTTACTTCTTAGATAAGCATATTAAATATCTTAGTAATTATTCAGATATGGATATAGCTGGTTATCGTAGATATCGTTTACAATGTGCTGGTTTTACAGATGAAGAGATTAAAACATTTGATGAAGATATTAGAGAATGTTTAGATGCAAATAAAGAAAAACGTAGATAAGTCTATGTTTTTTTTACAATTATTTACAATAATAAATAGAAAAACAATAATAACTATTTGTGATTGACAAAATTCATATTATAATTAAGTTAGGTGATAATATGGATGTTTCAAAATATCGTGAACTTACTGATGAAGAAGTACTAAGAGCATATAAAATGGCTATTGGTACAGTAGAAGCACATGGTGATGATTTTAAAAATATATCAGGTGTAGATTATTCTGGTACAATATTGGGCGTAAGTTTTCAAACGGCATTAGAAATGATAATTGAAGAAAAAAATCAAAAAAATAAATAATAGGTGAGCTTATGGCAGAAGATCCAAGAAACAATTTGAATGACTATGAAAAACTTACTGATGAAGAAATACTAGACTCCGTAAGGAAAGCTATATCAATTACTAAAGAATTTCAAGAAGGAAGAAATAGTCCACTACCTAATACTTTTAAAGGATTTTCTTTAGGTATAGTTATTCAAAATTGTATGAATGAATTAGTTGAAAAGAAAAAACTAGATAAACTAAAAAGAGAAAAAAGATTAAAACGTTCAATAATACCTATTGATGATATGAGAAAAATCTTAAAAGATTACTATAATAATGCGGATAGAATTCATTCTGGAATTAAAACAGAAATATTATCAAATGTAGTGAAACGAATGAGATTAACGCTATATAATCCATTAGAAAACGTAGTTTTTAATAAACATTTAGATTTGATTTCAAAAGTATATGAGGGTATATGTTCTTTAGATAAACTAAAAGAAATAAAAAATAGTAATAAATACAATTATAGAGGACTTGGTCCATTTATTTCTTCAACTATTGAAACAGATGATACGTATCTTTTAAGTCCAACAGATATGGATGAATTAATAGAATTAAATGAACTTCAAAGAGAAAGATGTTATCTTTATTGTCGTTTATCTAGTGAATTAAATATAATGAAAGATAGAACGCGTGATAGATATCTATTAGCAGTTAGTGAAATAAATAAATTTATGGAAGAACTAGATAAAAGAAGCTATAAAAATATCACTAATGGTAATAATCTAGAAAATGTTACCAAAAAAAGTCTTCTTGATGAGTTTAATGAAGGATATAAAAAAGCTCAAGAAAAATGTAATATTGGTGTTGATGAGGTATGCAGAAGAACTGTAAATGATGATGCATTTGATACAGAAGGAAAATATGTAGTAGATTTTGTAAAAGAATTTGTTTCAAATAATAGACGTGCAGAAGCATCACTAATAGATATAGAATCATTAAATGAAATAAGAAAAATTTTAAATAAATATGCATGCGACTTTGATAATATGACTGATGAAGAATTTATGGTTTATAAATTAAGACAAATGCATTTAACAGAAGAAGAAATTGAAACATTTGAAGTAAAAGTTGAAGAAATATTAGAATCAATAGAGATATCTAAAGGAAAATAATAGGAGATAAGTATGGAAAAAGAATTACAAGATAAACTAGAATTTTATGAACAGTTAACTGATGAACAGATGGCAAAAGTATTTAAATTGGCTTTGAACCAAGTTAAAAACTATTATGATTTCAATTCATCATTGCAATTTTTTAAAACTGCAGCTTTTGGTGCTGCTGTTCAAGCTGTTCTTGATTCAATGGAAAAAGACGAAATAGACATTGATAGAGTAGATTTAAATAGAAGAAACATTTGAAGAAATGGTTAAAGAAGGAGTAGAAATACTTCTTTTTTTACATATTTTAACGTAAACAACAAGAGATATTACCATTTTTATTGATTTATTGATTTTTATCATGATAAAATTATAATAGGTGATGAGTATGAAAATGAGTTTTGATGAGTATACAGAAAAGTATGAAATCCTAGACAGTGAGGATTATTATAAGGCAATCAACAAAGCTTTTTCAATTGCAGAAGATATTTTTGAAGGAAGAGAGAAAATAGGCTTTTGGTATCCTAAAGAAGTGATTTTGGGTATTGCAATTCAAAAATCTTTAGATATTGTAGCTAAAGAAAAGAAAGAAGAAATAGAAAGAAAAAAAGCAAGACCAAAGCGTCAAGTTATAGCAATTATGGATATGTATAAAGTAATGACAGAATATTACTATGTTGTTACAGATTTAGAAGTAAAGATTCGAAAAGGTCTAGATGATATTTTTTATAAAATAAAAGCAATGGATATAGACGGTGACAAAAAAACAGAATTGAATAATAAACACGAGAATGTATTTGAAAAAGCAAAAGAAGGTATGTATAACTCCGATGAATTACAAGCATTATTAAATGGTGGTGAATATTCTTTTAGTCAAGAAGATATTCAAAATCTAATGCGAATCAATTATACTCAAAGAGAGAAATTTTATGTATATTGTAGTTTGCTAATTGATAGTGAATTAAGGGATATACAAAATGATACTCGTATTCGCTTTTTAAATATAGGAAATGCGATTGAAAAATTTAAGGAAGAAAAAGGAAAAAAAAGCCTTACATCTATTGCAAGAGGAAATTTAGGCGTTAAAACTTTAAATGATTCTGGAAAAACTCTTTATGATGAATTCATGGAAGGAATGGATTATGCAAGTACACATATACTAAAAGGTGTTAATAATGGAAGTACGCCATTTGCTGGTATGAGTCCTTCAATATATACTTATTCATCTGTTGATAATAGATCATTTGATTCTGAAACTCTATATGCTCGTAAATTTGTTGATGATTTTATTAAAAAAAATAGATCAACAAATATATCAATACAAGATTTAGAATCACTAGATGAGATTAAAAAATATGTAAACGAACGAGCTTATGAACTTTATCGTATGGATGATATAGAATTCTTAGAGTATGAGAAAAGGCAAATGCATCTATCTGAAGAAGAAAAAGAAATGTTTGAAGCTAAGGTTTCAGAATTTAGAGAATCTGAAAAAATATATAATGGAAGAGGTTATTAATTATGGATTATACGAATTTAACTGATGAAGAATTATTAAAAGTAGTTAAAGCAGCTAGAGAAAGTATTAACAAGAATGGTGGTAATTTAGAATTTGCCATTCGTATGGCAATGGATGCTGCAGTTTCTTTAAAACAAAACGAACAAAATGAACAACTTGAACAAAATAATCTTGTAGAACTAAGAAGAATTGCTTTAGAAAGAGAAGCTAACGCAAGAAAAATGATGCAAGGTGTTCCAACTATTCAAGTAGAAGAAGAGAAGAAAGAAGAAGCTGTTGAAGAGCCAACTCTTGAACCTCATATACTTAATTTTGATGATTATAATTTAAGATCATTTAATGATGTGGATCTTAGTGGAATCAAAATTAATGACACAGAATCTATGCGAAAGAATTCACAATATGAACCAAGTATGGGATCATTAGAAGGAGTAGATCTTAGTGGAATTGAATTTAGAGATACTAAATTTCTTCTAAATGATTTCTTTAGAAGTAATATTAGTGATATTCAATCATTTGAAAGAATTGCCGAAAAATATGCAGCGGGAATCGATGCAAGACCAGTAAAAGCAGCATTAGAACTAGCAAAAAGAGGTGTTTTAACACTACAAGAATTACAATTGGGTGCAAGTGCTTTTGGTAAAAATCCTTTAGTTGATGAATGGATGGATTGTATAGTACAAATAAATAAATTAGCTAGAGAAATCTATTATTTCCACTTTACGTTTGCTGATGAAAATGAATTAAAATACCAAAAAGGTGAGGCTATTCGTAGTTATGATGAATTATTTAGAGAATATCGTAAATTATTTATAAGATATTCAGGAACTGATTTGTGGCAAAATAGTCAATTTGGCTATGATGATGCGTTAGAAAGATTTGCTTATTGGTCATATGATGTTCCAGGTGTAATGGTAGACGATAATGGCTTTTATGTTGAAATTAATCCAGTTAGTTATGATATAACATATGCCTTTGCTAAAAAACAACTAGATGAACCAGTAGAAGAAATTTGTGATAAATGTCGAAGTGTAATTATTCATACGAAAGAAAAAATTGATTCATTATCTCTAGAAGATTTCCGCGATTATAAGATAAAACAAATGACACTTAATCCTGAAGAACAAAAAACGTTTGAAGAAGATTTAAATGAATTTATTCAAAATTATAAAGCAAAAGAAAATGGTCGTGGAAAATAATAAGGTAGGTGAAATGTATGAGTTTAACAGACGAGGAAATACTAGTTGGTATTAAGTATGCAAGAGAAAAAGCTGAAATAACATATAAACCTTTTGAAGAGTGTTTAATTGAAACGTTAAATGCTTTTGAGACTGCTAAAAAGAATAAAATGTCTATACAAACATATGTGAATATGTTAAGAACAGTTGATACATATGATTCTAGAAGTAATCCAATATATAAAGAACCTGTTTTCTATGATGAAAATAAATCTCGATATATACCGGGATTTGGTCTTAAAAATGAACGAGAAAAGCAATATGAATCGATAGATGAATATGTTGAAGCAACAGATGAACAAATAAAAGAAACAGTAAATAAAGCAAAGGACTATTTAGGAAGATATAATGCCCGTGTAATTAATTCTATTACTGGTGCATCAAATGAAGAAATAACTGATGAAAGAAAAGAACATCGAAGACTATTTGATGAAATTGTTTCTGGTACATATGATCAAAACACATTAAAAGAATTGTTTTCTAAAAGTTATTTCTCTGATCCAAATTATCAAAGTTTATTGATGGAAGCAAGTACACTTCAAAGAAAGAAATATTATGCAATTTGTAAACTATGTGATGATAGAGTAATATTAAAGAATCATTTATGGTTATTAAATACTGCATATAACTATATACAAAATACATTTGCAGGAATTGAACATGAAGTGTATAGAAGATATACAAGAGTATTTCTATCTTCTACTAAACCATCAACTAGAGATTTTATAGATGGATTAAGACGTGCCAATGATACTGGTTTAATTGGATTCGTTCATGAAGAAGGTGACGAATTTAATATGCGACCTACTTCTTTCCAATCAGTATTAACATATTTTAATGAGATAGTTGATGATATTGGAAGAGATATGGCTGCAGATGGAGATTATGTTCCTAATTTAGAGACTATAAAAGCAATAAGAGAATCTCTAGAAGAAGAAGTATCAAAAGAGAGAAATTATTCATTTAGTGAATGTCGTGAGCATTTAATTGAACAAATTCATCTAACAAATGATGAACGAGAAATGTTTGATGATAGTTTGGAAGAAGATTTAGATTTAGAAATTGTAAAACCAAAAAGTATATAAAATAAGA
>JAEEGH010020221.1_pt1 | contig 13873 bp, 16 predicted proteins | sample 9134181 | NCBI WGS metagenome assembly JAEEGH01 (sample SAMN16246544, study PRJNA631951) | gut metagenome | biome: gut microbiome; feature: rumen; material: DP-attached | host: Bos | place: Iran: Karaj | collected 2018-10
CTTGAATAATTTTTTGAGATGGTTTGGGATGTAACATCATCGAAAAGATGATGCATGATGTTTTAGGAGGAACAGCGCCAAGCTTGCTTGAGCGATGGGACTCATGAAACAGCATGGGAGCTGCCGACAGGCAGTTACAGCCCATACCATCGTTAATTTTGAATAATTTCTGCCCCATAGGGGCATTCCATAAATTCGTGGCAAATAAAAATCTGTGGCAAATGAATCCGTGGGATCTGTGAGATCTGTGTGACTTTTAAAAAATAAAATGTTTTTTCTTTGTATTTTGCTCGGTTTACAGTATCTTTGCAAAAACGAAAAAAGAAGATGGAAGTAATTGAAACTGCTATACAAGGTGCCTATATCATAGAACCACGCGTTTTCGAGGATGCCCGGGGCTATTTCTTTGAGTCCTTCTCCCAACGGGAGTTTGACGAGAAAGTATATCCCGTCACGTTCGTACAAGACAATGAGAGTATGTCACGATATGGAGTGATGCGAGGCTTGCATTTCCAGCGTCCACCCTATACCCAGAGCAAACTCATGCGTTGTGTACGAGGTGCTGTCCTTGATGTCGCGGTGGATATCCGCAAGGGCTCTCCCACCTATGGGCAGCATGTAGCTGTGGAGCTCTCTGAGGCGAATCGTCGTCAATTTTTCATTCCGAAGGGGATGGCGCATGGTTTTGCGGTGCTCTCGGACATAGCGGTATTCCAGTATAAGTGTGATGAGTTTTATCACCCAGAGGCGGATGGTGGTATCAGTATCCTTGACAAATCGTTGGGTATTGACTAGCGTATCCCTACTGCGCAGGCGATCCTCTCTGACAAGGACACGAAGCATCCTCTCCTCCAGGACTTCGATTCTCCCTTCTGACATCTGACATCATCCATCATCCATCTCACAATAAAACAAAAAGTCCCCCCTAAACAGGGGGGATTTAGGAGGGTCCTGGGGGATTTAGGAGGGTCTGAGGGTCTTATACTAATCAGCGGGATGCTGATAAAGTTTCTTGACTTTCTTCATATCATGCGCCACCATAATCCTCACTAACTCCTCAAAACTCGTCTTCTGCGGATTCCATCCCAACAGCTGCTTCGCCTTCGTCGGGTCCCCCAACAACTGGTCAACCTCAGCAGGACGGAAATACTTCGGATCCACCTCCACGAGCGTCTTCCCCGTCTTTACGCAGATACCCTTCTCATTGATTCCGTCACCTTCCCATTTCAGTTCGATGCCAGCCTCCTTGAAGGCGAGGGTACAGAACTCCCGTACCGTATGATACTGTCCAGTGGCGATGACAAAGTCATCCGGCTTCGGCTGTTGCAGGATGAGCCACATACACTCTATGTAGTCCTTGGCATAGCCCCAGTCACGCAGCGAGTTCAGGTTACCGAGGTACAGCTTGTCCTGGTAACCCTGGGCGATACGAGCCGCCGCCAGCGTGATCTTACGGGTCACGAAGGTCTCACCACGACGTTCCGACTCATGGTTGAACAAGATACCGTTACAACAGTACATCCCGTAGCTCTCCCGGTAGTTCTTCATGATCCAGTAGCCATAGAGCTTAGCGACGCCATACGGGCTACGGGGATAGAACGGTGTCGTCTCTTTCTGCGGCACCTCCTGCACCATACCGTAGAGTTCAGAGGTAGACGCCTGGTAGATACGACAGGTCTCGGCGAGTCCGGCGATACGCACTGCCTCTAAGAGGCGGAGCACACCCATCGCATCTGCATCGGCGGTAAACTCCGGGACATCGAAGCTCACCTTCACATGGCTCTGTGCGGCGAGGTTATAGATCTCGTCGGGTTTGATCTCTGAGATGATGCGGATGAGGGAGGAGCTGTCTGTCATGTCTCCCCAGTGCAGGTTGACGAGTCGTTTCTTCTTCATGTCACGTACCCATTCGTCGAGGTACAGGTGTTCGATGCGTCCTGTGTTGAATGAGCTGCTACGGCGCAGGATGCCGTGTACTTCATATCCTTTTTCTATCAGGAACTCTGCCAGGAAGGATCCGTCTTGTCCTGTAATACCGGTTATCAGTGCTTTCTTCATTTATCTTCTTTTCTATATTGTTTGCAAAGTTACAAAATTAATTATAAATAAAGCAGCCTACGGCTGGAAATTTATCAAAATTAACGATGTGCCAAAAACCGAGGCTATTCGCCTCTCTCAAGGCTAAGCCAGTTATACTGCACTTAAGCAAGCTTAGTTCCGTATCTCTGTCTCACCCCTGCCGTTGAAGCTTCGCTTCCCCGGTCTTTTGTCACATCTCAAAAAATTTTACAAGCTGCCGCCTTGTGTTCAATCTACCTCTTTGAGTGTTTAGTTAATTGAATCATGAACCCTTAATCTTCAATCCTGAACCCTGAACCATTAACCATTTATCCATCATCCATCAGACTTCTTTTCGGAGTGGCGTAGCCTTGTATAATTTTTTGAGATGGTTTGGGATGTAACATCATCGAAAAGATGATGCATGGTGGTTTGAGTGTAGGTGAGCCAAGCTTGCTTGAGATCACAGACAATCAAAACAGCATGGGAGCTGCCGATAAGCAGTTACATCCCATACCATCGTTAATTTTGAATAATTTCTCTGACCAGAGGTCAGATTTTATATTCGTGAGATTAGTGTTCAAATAAAAATCAGTGGCAAAATAATCCGTGGAATCCGTGAAATCCGTGTTGCTAAAAAAATGGGAATGTATTTTTGAATTATTTTAACACTGAATGTATAAAGATTGTTAACAAGATAAATCTTTTTTTAGGGCTGTGCATTGCTATAGAGTTGTACAATGAAGAAAAAGAAAATAACGACCTTTACACCCTGAATATTATCAATCTCATTTTTTACAAATTATGAAGAAAGCAATAGCTAAGAATGTAAAAATCAGGAAAGAAGAAGTTGCGGAGCTCATCGCCAAGAAACTTCTTGAAAGTGTCAAAGAGGTCGAAGGACTACAGTACAAATTACGTCAAGCGTTCAGTATTCATGGAAGCCATTTCTCCCAGAAGAATGCCTTCAAATTATCCAAGAATCACTTTGCGGAGATTGTTGGAGGTGCCGCCATCAAAGACGACAAGAAGGCTTTCATGATGTTATGGATGGCTACCGGAGAGAAGATATGGGACAGTATTAATGAGGACATGGAGGAGTTTGAAGAGATGAAAGATTAAAGATTAAAGATTAAAATTTAAAGATTTAAAGACTAAAACCAACTAACATTTATGAACTATTTAAAATTTAGCCTCTTCGGTTCTCTGAAGGGAACGGAGAGTAAGGCAGTGAGTGTCGACGAGATTATCAGACTCATCAAACATGATGACAGTGTCGCACAGAAGACGGACCTCTATCGGCAGATGGCTCAGAACGTCAGCCGTGAGACGGCAAAGAAAGAGATCAAGGAGAAGGTGATGCCCGCCTTTAGCGTGGGTGTCGTCTTTAAGAGCTATGGCAGGAAACTGGCTGATGTGGAACATGCCACGGGGCTCGCCTTGTGTGATTTGGATAAGACCCCCTCTAACTCCCCCTGTTTAGGGGGAGAACAAGAGCGGGAGGAGGTCAGGAGGAGGATCTGTCAGGATCCACATACGTTCTTGTGTTATCGGACGATCAGCGGGGAGGGCTTCCGTATCCTCTATCGCTTTGTGAGGGAAGGCAACCGCCACATCAACTGTGAGGTGTATCCTGCCGCTTTTAAGAAGGGAAATGACTATTTCCAGGAGCTGACGGGGTGTGAGTACGATAAGGCTTGCCGGGATGTCGTCCGCCTCTCCGGTCTTGCCCATGATGCGGAGGTGTACTATAACCCTGACAGTGAACCGTTTGTCATCACGGACGAGGAGTTCCTGACGGAGAGTATGTCGAATGCTCCTTCAGAGCCTGGTAGACCTCGTAAGATGTATGAGGTAGATTCTCAGCATGCCACTCCCGAAGAGGCATGGCAACGTGTCCAGCAGATGCTGACGCAATGGGGGATGAGTTATACGCCTGGCTCCCGCCATGACTATATCTTACATGCCGCAGGACTTTTTAACCGTTTTGGCGCCGACCAGGACGCCTTGTGTGAATGGGCTGCCCAGGAATGGGGCGACCTGTCTGAGAAAGAGCGTCGTGACGTCATCAGTTTTTGTTACCGCAGGAAGGAGGAGCATGGTATCTGGCGACTGGCTCAGTCCTCGGGGAAGGGGCGTAAGAATGCCTTGCTGTCGACGACGGAGATCCGCTCATGGCTCTCTGAACGGTGCCAGGTGTGTTATAATGTCGTGACGGACCAAACGATGTATAGACGGTTCAGGGTTCAAAACCTCACAGGGGGACAGTCCCTCTGTGAGACGAGCCTCACATGGGGAAAGGCTACGGGTAGGCGCATCAGCGGGAATCAGTCCCCGTGTGAAGGGGAGTACGAACTTATTGACGAGCGGGTGGTGGAATCGATGAGGTGCCAGATGGAGGCAGATACGAGGAAGCGTGTACTGACGAAGGATGTGCTCAGTGTGTTGAACAGTGACTTCTCCGTCCTCATCCACCCTATCCGTGACTATATCCATCAACTGGCGCCATGGGACGGGAAAGACCGGGTGCATGAACTCGCCTCCCACCTCGTGGCAGAGCCTGTCATCGACGGACAGTCTCCTGAAGAGGCACAGCAGGATATCGAATGGGCGCTCCATAAATGGCTCGTCGCCATGGTCGCCACCTGGATGGATGACAAACAGGCGAACCACCAGGTGTTCACCCTGATCGGTGAACAGGGCATCTATAAGTCGACCTTCTTCCGGCACCTGTTGCCCCAACCGCTCCGTGGCTACTCCTGGGAGAATGCCCATAACTCTTTTGCGGCAAAGGATGACAAGCTCGCCATTGCGGAGAACTGTCTGGTGGAGATCGAGGAGATAGAGGCGATAGAGGGGCGACAGATGGCTGAGTTGAAAGCTCTGGTGACTGCCGAGAGCATCAACGAGCGACGCCCCTACGCCTTGTTCCGTAAACTGAAGCCCCGCCTCGCCTCCTTCTGTGCCTCCGGTAATGAGCAGCGTTTCTTGACCGACCAGACGGGCAACCGCCGCTGGCTGTGTTTTAAGGTGAGTCATATCGATGACCCCCGACAGTGGAACATGGACTACGAACAGCTCTACGCCCAGTTGCGGAAGGAGTACCTGCAGGGCTTCCAGTTCTGGTTTGACAAGCAGGAGGAGAAAAAGGTAGAACGTCTCAACGAGCCCTTCCGCCTGATCAGCACGGAGGAGCAACTCATCGGTGCCCGGTTGCGGAAACCTCAACGTGGGGAGGAAGCCAAGAAAATGAATGCGTCGATGATCTCCATCTTCATTGGTGGTGGACACTTGTCGAACCAGATCTCTATTCGGAAGATCGGGAATGTCATGCGAAAGATGGGGTTCAAATGGACGCACCGGAAAGATGGTGATTATTATTATGTCGTAGAAATTGAATACAATGAGATACAACACTATCTATCTGATAATGAGCAACTTGGAATCCCATTTTGACGAAAAGGTGATTTAAGTGATTGTATTTTTTGTAAATCTATATATTACTAAATTAATTATCCCCATAATTATTTTTGCTATATATATAAATTCGTGTATTATAGAATCACTTAAATCACCTGATGTGGCTGAAACGCCGATAAATAAAGGCTTCAAGCGAGGTGATTAAAGTCTCCAAACGAATTAATTAAAGGCTTTAAATGAATTAAAAACAACTTTAGAACAATATGAAAACGATTACAAGAAAACAATTAGCATATTATGCTGGAGTATGTCCCCGTACACTGCGTAACTGGATGGATGCCCATGAAGAGGAACTGCGACGTATCGGTAAACCTGAAGGAAATGGGGCACTTCCTCCTATTGTCTGTGAGTGGATTATAAAGAATTACGGCATTACTATTGATGAAAAAGGGAAAAAATAGGAAAAAAACGACATGAAAGTACATAAAAGGGAAAGTAGGGTTTCAGAATGTTGTAACTTTGTAGATGATAAGGCAAGCGAGTCGGAAAGAGATACCTTCTATGGGTGGAGCAGATGTGCCCCAAGGGTGACGCAAAAGTTTTCCAAGGGTCCTGCAGATGCTCTCCAAGGGTCTCAGCAATGCTCTCCAAGGGGCATGGAGATGATCTTTATGGGGGTATAGGAGCCATCTGTATGATGCAAAAAGACTATCCGGATAGCAGAAAGACGATAGCTCAACGACAGACAAAGCCTATGTTTAACTTTCTAAAAAATTTTAAGTCAATGAGTCAAAAATTCATTAAAGCGAAAAACAACAATCCGCGATCGAAATCCTTTGGCAAGTTCTTTGCTCAGGCGATCTATGGCGAGAAGTTCATCGAGACAGAGGACATTGCCGACTTTATTCAGCAGCAGGCGAGTGTGAAGAAAAGTGATATTGTCGCTGTACTCACCGAGTTGGGTGATGCCATGAAGCACTACTTCGAGATGGGACAGAAGGTGCGCATCAAAGGCTTCGGAATCTTCAAGGTAGGCTTCTCCAGCATCGGAGTCGTTAACAAGGAAGAGTGTACTGCCGCCACCATCTCTTCTCGTCGTGTACTATTCCAGCCAGAGAGCGAACGAGTGGTTGTCGGTCAGGAGATCGGAGAGAATGGCAAGCTCAAGCAGAAGTATGTCGTGGCAAAGCGCATGATTAAGGATGTCTCTTTTGAAGAGACGCCAGACAACATCATGAACATAAAGGAACCTACTGCACCTTCTGGTGAGTAGTGTGCTAACTACCATTATTACTAACCAAACAGGAGGCTGAGGTGATGCAGGGACTGTGCTATGGTGACACTTGTTCGGCTGATGCCCGTTCATAATTTCTAAAACACCACCATCAAGCACGTCTGATTGCCTCAGTCTCTCTATTAAAAACAAGGAAAAAAATGAAAAAAGAGACATTAAGTAAAATCGTGAATTTCATCGTTACCGTGCTGACTGCAGCACTCAGTACCTTCTTCATGCAAAGCTGCGTGATGAACGCCTAACCCCTAACCGCTAAACAATAAACAGATGCGAACAATCAATTTAATAGTGATTCACTGCAGTGCGACACGCTGCGACAAAGACTTCCCGGTAGAGGCACTGGAGGCATGCCACAGGGCACGAGGCTTCAACGGTATCGGCTACCACTACTACATCACCAAGGACGGACAACTGCACCTCACCCGCTCTGAGGAAGTACAAGGTGCTCATGCCAAACGCTATAACAAAAACAGCATCGGGATCTGTTACGAGGGCGGTCTCGACGAGAAGGGCAAACCTGCCGATACTCGTACTCCTGCCCAGAAGCGTACGCTCCTCGCTCTGCTAAAGAGTCTGCGTGTGGACTTTCCTGATGCGGAGATCCTTGGTCACCGTGACCTCCCCTGGGTCAAGAAGGCATGTCCTTGTTTCGATGCGAGAACGGAGTATTCACAACTTCTGTAAGGAGACCCTCCTAAATCCCCGGACCCTCCTAAATCCCCCCTGTTTAGGGGGGACTTTTTGTTTTTTAGTCACAGATGATTTAACAAAAACCTGAAAAACCCATTCCGACTTCAGCCAACTGTCGCATCAAAATTCAGCCAACTGTCGCATTTATTGCAAAAAAAATTGTTGGATTAATTAAGAATTAAGAGTTCAGGATATAGGGTTTAAGAGGCTTTACTTGCCGCTAAACTCTCAAGGCGGCAGCTTGAATAGCTTAAAAAGGGAGTGGCGTAGCTTTGTATAATTTTTTGAGATGGTTTGGGATGTAACATCATCGAAAAGATGATGCAAGCTCACAGGGGGATGACCCCGTGTGAGCCTTAGCCTTGAAATATTCTTGGAGTTAGTCTAGGGAGGCGCCAGCTTTGAATAATTTTTTGAGATGGTGTATTCTTGAGCATCCTTTGGAGAAGGATGCAATGGTATTCTGGGGGATAGGGAGCCAAGCTTGCTTGAGCGCACTAGAACGCAGAATAACATGCGGGCTGACGACAGGCAGATCAAGAATACATCATCGTTAATTTTGAATAATTTCTCGCCGTAAGGCGACTCTTAAAGGGAGCATCAATGAATGATTTTTTAGGTTCAAATAAGTTTGAACCGAGGTTTTTGCGGTTTTTGTCAAATCATCCGTGACAAATAAACCTCAATATTTTTACATAAAATATAAAATTTCCAGCTTTCACTTTTGAACTTTCAACAATTTTTCGTACCTTTGCCCCGTTATAGGACACAAGCCCTATTGAATCTACGGGACGCAAGTCCCTCGTGTAGAGGTGGTAACTCGTTGACCTATATCCTTTTAGGACCCATTAACCTCCCCTCACCACCATGAAAAATCCCTGGTAGTGAAGGAAGGGCTAGATGTATCCAAAGGATAAGTCCCCATTCCCCTCACACCAAAACTAAAAATTTTTATTATCGAGTAAACTAAGGGAATTATGATAGTAACCAATGAGATTGAACGTCAGGTAAATGGTTTAATTACCTCAATTCGAAATTGTTAGCGTTATCGTTACATCTAACATCATCCATCTTCCTTCATCCATCTCGTAGTACATCTCGACTAGTATAGAGGATGCGAAAGAATCTAATATTTTGGTTAATCCCCGGAGGATTAACCGAAAAGAAGAGAATACATAATATTATAGGAGATTCTTAATGGTCATCTTCATACGATAGACGAATGAAAGAAATTTAAACAATATGGATTATCAGTACCATATATTCTCACCATATCGGGTGTGTCCGTTAGGGGCGCATGTGGATCATCAGCACGGATTGGTGATGGGATTTGCTATTGACAAGGGCGTTGACCTGTGGTTCAACGTTTGGGAGAATAGTGTTGTGAAGTTGTCTTCACGGTCATTCGAGGGCGATGTGGAGTTCGATTCCTCCAAGCCCGACGGAACAATGAGGAAACTTATTGATGTGTGCAAGTTGCACAGTCTTGGCTGGACGCATAAGGTAGAAATTGAGATGGAGTAGCATAGTTGTTCTAATGGTATAAGATAGTCTGATAGCATAGAAAAATGGCAAAATCAAATCCTAATGCACAGGCCCTGATAGGCTATACTTTCAAAACTGGTTGGAAAGTAAAAAGGGAGCATTTACGACCAGACAATGCAACAGGAGGTGCATTTTCAATCTGTCTTGATGTAGAGAAAGATGGAAAGGAATACTTTATGAAGGCTTTAGACTTTGACGCCCATTTGCGCAAGAATGATAATGATGGTGATGAGGTAAAAGCCATCAATGATATGACAGCTCAGCATCTATATGAAGAAAGGTTATGTAAAATATGCAAGGATGGTAATTTGAAGAAGGTGGTACATGTGATAGACTCTGGTCAGGAGATTGTACCATCGTTGAATATTTTGGTTCCGTACCTTATATTCGATAAAGCAGATATGGATGTTCATGATTTTCTAGAAAAGGTAGAACAGTTTGATTTCGTATGGCATTTAAAAACGCTACATCAAGTAGCTTTGGGACTTTTGGAACTACATAAGGTAAGAATAACCCACCAAGATATTAAACCCTCGAATATACTATTTTTTAACAACGATGTGAAGTTAAGTGATTTGGGTCGATCTTTTTGTGAATACGTTCAGAGTCCTTTTGAAGAAAAACAATATCCAGGCGATCATAACTATTGGCCTCCAGAAAAACGTTATCGTAGGAATATAGAAAAAAGTTGGGAGCAGCGTTGCTTAACAGACTGTTACCTGCTTGGTAGTTTGATGACATATTATCTCACAAGAGAATCGATGAATTCTATTATGGATAGGCATATGCCCCAATCAATGCATCCAAGTACATTTAATGGAAGATGGGAAGAAGTAGTAGGTCCGTTAAAGATAGCTTTTGTTGAAGCACTTACAGAGATAGAAGAAACGATACCATATAGGAGAAAAGGCAGCAAATCAGAAGAGATTTTTAGAAATCGGCTTCGGTTCACAATTGAACGCTTATGTTTCCCGATTTATGAGGAAAGGGGTTTTGTGAAATACCAAAAGCGTGGCAGTCAAATGCTTTATCAAACAGAAAGAGCAATGTCAGAATTAGCTTTATTGGTTCATCAGGCAGAATCATTATCCTTAAGTAAATAAAATGGATTATCTTAGTAGAAAAGAAACAAATAGATCGGTTGTACCTAATTGGAGATTCTTTTCTGAGACACTTCTCATAGGTGAATTAGACAGTAATCGCATAGGGAAAAAGGCAGAAAATCTTTATCCTATTGATGATTATGTCGAAACCTGGCTTGATACGAAGTCATTTTCCACCGCAGGTGATTTGATTAGCGCTGCTATAGCAAATGGCCAACGTAATAATAAATATGCTAAAGAAGCAGCCCTGTTTATAACAGATCAGGACACTGATGATTTTCCTGTATTAGAAAAAGGAGCAAAGTATATATTGTCAGGAATAGAAGAAACTAGTAGAAATATAACAGATCAAGCACATAGAGAACTAATTAAGAGACTAGGGGAAGCCCAAAATATGAGTGATAGAATACATGTTATCCGTCATAAACTTAATATATACCCTTATAATGCAGTTCTTTATGTCGACATGGCCCGAGCCCAGTTGACTGTAGGAAATAGCGAAAAGGCAGTAAAATTGATGCAGGTTGCGCTACAACTAGAACCTAACAACCGTTTTGTAGTGAGGGCTGCTGTTAGATTATTTAATCACATTGGAGATTTTGACAGAGCAAATTTTGCATTAAGGAACTCTTCATTGATAAAATACGACCCATGGCTAATTGCAGCAGATATAGCAATAGGAATGAAAAGAGGAAAAAATTCTGTTCATATTAAGACCGGAATGCAAATTATTGACTCGCGTAATTATCATCCTTTCAGCTATACGGAACTTGCCAGTAGTCTAGGTACATTAGAATATTATTGTGGAACTAGAAAAAAAAGTCGTAAATTCTTCAATACATCTATTTTGTCCCCTAACGATAATAGCCTTGCACAGGCAGAATGGGTGTCACCAAAACTTCAGTTAGATTTTGTTCGGAAAACAGATGTAAAACTTGATTACGAGGCTCGTTTTTACCAAGCGTTCTTTAAAAAAGATTATGATACAGCAATAGATGAATTAGTAAATTGGATTATTGATATGCCATATTCTCAGAAACCGATTTATTTAGGAACAAATATTTCATTATCTTTTTTAAGAGACTTTAAATTAGCCGAAACAATTTTGAAAATTGGTCTCAAGGTAAGCCCAGATAATATGGATTTTATAAATAATATGGCCTATACCCTTGCCAGACAAGACAAGCCTAAAGATGCTAGGTATTATTTGGAAAAGTTTCTTAATATGCCGGCGGAAGAAGAAACAGCAAGCCGAATTGTTTGTCAGAAAGCAACAAAAGGACTTATATTATACAGAAGCGGAGACGCTGAGCAAGGTAGAATTTTGTATGAAGAAGCAATAGCAGAAGCAGAAAAAGTGAAGTCAGATTATCCGGAAGTATATTATAAGGCTATTATCAATTCGAAAAGAGAGGAGCTGATAGCTTCCAATTATCATAAAGGAGAATGCGTTGAGTTGTTGAAACGTCTTGATATTTCTGAGTATGAACTAGAGCTGAAGGCATTAATTGAAGAGGTGGAGTTGTTGTATAAAGAACATAGACCACATGTTATAGAGAATAATTAACTTAACATTTTTGTATAATGGCAGATTTTGATCAAGAAAAAAGGGATAAGAAATACAATCAGTGGGCACGCTATTATCCAGCAATAGTAAATCTCATTTTTCCACTGATAGTGATTGTTTATGCTTTCTTTGATAAAATCCACGTATCAGGTAATCTTACATTGACGGTATCAAGAATTGAACTTATAACAAAGATAATTCTTGTTTTTGGCTCAGTGATACCAGCATTGTTTTTCTTTTACGTGTTTTTTATTAGGGAATTATCGATGCATGTAGTAGAAAGATTTTTGGATGCTTTTTTAGGTAAGGAAACAGTCAATATGCTAAGTGATGAGAATCATACATTCTCGGAAGATAGAAAAAAGGCAATTAAAGATAAGATTAAGTCAGACTTTGAGATAGAAATACCTGCTGAGGGAAACAAAAGATGGTTATTCCCTAAGAAAACCGCTTTTAGGATAAAAGTTGACGAAGCATTTGATCGAATTAGGGAAAATACCCGACAAAGTGCTATTCTTTTTGAATATAACTGCGTTTATGGTTTCTTTAGAAATTTGTCAGGAGGATTGTTTTTTAATCTGTTTACCCTTTTTATTATACTCATTTTGAAGGTTGAGTTTAAAGAAAATCTTCAAGAAATTATTTCTTGTTACTGGTATATTATACCAATCATGTTACTGATAAGCTTGGTATTTATCAGAACTTCAGGGTATACATATTCGAAGAGATTGTTCATAGTATTTCTTGACCAAGAAAAAAAAGAAGGGAAATAGACAATGTATTACGAATATCATATATTAGCAGTTGGCGATGCAGATGCAATGGTTATCAATTACCAAGATGATAACCAACAATGGCACACTGCAGTTATAGATGCTGGAAATGTGGGCGATGGACATAAATTAAAAAGGTTCATTAAGCATACGGAGGGTCCAACTGGCATTATAAAAGTGATAGATTATGCTTTCTGTACACATCCAGATAGAGATCATAAAGGAGGTTTTTTTGACCTTTTTAATGACCATTGGGTGAAAATTGAGAATTTTTGTGTTCTTTGTCCCGATGTAGCAGTTAGCAATGACCCTCGGATCAAAACAGTCGATAATCCAGCTGAGTTGGTGGCAGCAGCAAAAGCTGTATATAACCATCCTACAGATAAAACACGAAACTTACTCGACGAGATTACTACTCATTCAAACTATTATGTATGGAATTATGGTGAAGATATACCAGGTATGCCATTGATGATAATAGGGCCTCATTATGACTATTTTACAGACACGGCATTTGATATGGCAAGTGAGTTTGCAGAGCTTAAGGATGAAGATCGGCCAGATACTTATGCAGAAGATGATCTCCCATCTGAGGATAAGGCTAAAAGTGTTATGGACGAAATAAAAGAAGAATCTGCAGCTAATAAATCTAGCATGATACTATTGTTTCACCCTCAAAAGAGAAATTTTCTTCTTGCTGGGGATGCTTGTAGTGCGAGCATTAATCAGGCTCTAATAGATTATCCAGAGATAAAGGGGAGTACACTAAAGGTACCTCATCATGGCAGTAAACACAATCTAACCACAGAACTTATAAAGGATTTAAGTCCGAGTCAGTCAGTTATTAGCTGCAAAGGGTCAATGAAGCATCCGAACCCTGCAGTAGTACATTATTTGAGTAAATACGGAAAAGTATTTGCAACCTCTAAGAGCGGTAATTTAACTTATTCTAACGTAAAGGCAGAACATCCAGCAACACCTTTGAGAGATAAACATGATTAGGAACTCTCTCTTAGATACATCAGAAAATATAAATGTATTTTCGGTTAATACTAATGCGATTATCATAAGATGAGATATTATGAACTACAGAATACATACACTGAGTGCGAGGAGACTGAAGGAAATTATGACACGAATCTCTCAACTGTCTGTCTTGCCCTGAAAAACGTTGAATAAAAAACAACGTTTAAAATGGAGAAAACAGAAGATTTTAATGTATCAGAGTTACAAGAACTTGTGATTAAACACAATTGCGGTAAGAAACACACTTCATTGACTCAAAAGAGCATGATTGTTAAGTCTTATTTGTTAAATCATGTTCCATTAGAGCAATTAAGTAAAGATTTTGGTGTAAGTGTTAGGTCTATTCGAAGATGGATTAGTACCTTTGCAGAGGGAAAGGTTCCGCAGAGGAATTCTC
>JAEEGH010020222.1_pt1 | contig 13872 bp, 9 predicted proteins | sample 9134181 | NCBI WGS metagenome assembly JAEEGH01 (sample SAMN16246544, study PRJNA631951) | gut metagenome | biome: gut microbiome; feature: rumen; material: DP-attached | host: Bos | place: Iran: Karaj | collected 2018-10
ATCAAAAAGTCACTCACACAATCAAGCAATCAAACAATCAAGCAATCTAAATAGTTTCTAAAAAAAGTAAAAGATGTGGAGTTTTTTTGTGGGATTCAAAAAAAAATCGTATATTTGCAGATGCTGCGATATGTTGTGTCGTGGTGAAATGGTGCTGTAAACGAGCACCCTAGATATAATTGGAATATGACAGAACAAATGAATATACCCAAAACCACGGTGAATGTCTCGAGCGAATACGGCCATTTGAATGCCGTGTTGCTCCACAGACCCGGAATGGAGATAGAGCGAATGACCCCCAGCAATGCTTCGGAAGCGTTGTTTAGCGATATCTTGAGCAAGCACATTGTCGACAAGGAGTATGCCGCCTTTGCAGGCGTGTTTGAAAAATGGTGCAAAGTCTATTATGTGGAGGATGTGCTGACCCAGCTAATGGAAAACGACGATGTGCGCCAGTACCTTGTGGCACAGAGTTGCAAGTTGGACAATTGCGAGTTCCTTGCAGACGAGCTGATGGAACACGACAGCCGTCGGTTGGCGCAAGAGTTGATACAGGGTGTGCCGTACCACGGCGACACCGACCCGAAGCAGTTCATCGAGTCGCGCTTCACGCTGAAGCCGCTGTACAACCTGTTCTTCACCCGCGACGCGTCGTCGTCGGTGTACAACGAGGTTTTGATTAATTCGATGTCGTTCCCAGTGCGTCAGCGCGAGACGCTGATTTATAGAGCCATCTTTGAATACTACTTCAGCACCAAGACGTTTTGCGGACAGGACACGGTGTCGGGTGCACGCACGGAGGGCGGCGATGTACAAGTGGCATCGCCAGACCTGCTCTGCATCGGTGAGGGCATACGCACCAACCGTAAGGGCATTATGTACTTGGCAGAAAAATATGCCAAGGAGCGCCCCCAGTTTCACATACTGGTGCAGGAACTGCCCCACAAGCCCGATTCGTTCATACATCTGGACATGGTGCATACGTTTCTGGGAAGCCACCAACTGATGGTGTACCCTCCGATATTGGACAAGACAGGGTTGTTTGCAGGCAAGGCGACCACGCTGATAACTTGCGACAACGGCAACATCGGCATTCGTGAGTACTCCAACATGCTGGAGGGACTGAAAGATTGCGGATTGGAAATGGAGCCGGTGCTGTGTGGCGGCTACGACACTTGGTATCAGGACAGAGAGCAATGGCACAGTGGAGCCAACTTCTTTGCGCTGGGTGACGGCAAGGTGATAGGTTATGAGCGCAACTTGCGGACAATCGATGCGTTGTCCCATGCAGGATTTGCAGTGCTGGAAGCCGAAGAGGTATGCAGCGGCAAGGTGGACATGAAGGGCTACGACAAGTTTGTCGTCACATTCAAGGCAAGCGAATTGCCGCGTGCCGGCGGCGGAGCAAGATGCATGACGATGCCGATAAACAGAGGAAATGAATGAGTGAATGCTTGAATGCTTGATTGTGTAAATGCTTGAGTAAAAATGCTCAAACAATCAAACAATCAGACAATCAAACAATCAAACAATCAAAAACGTATCAACGAATAAACAAATCAACTAATAACATTTCAACTAATCTATGAAGAAGTATCATCTGATGAACAACATTATAGGCTGGGTGATCTGCATCGTGGCCTGTACTGTCTACATCCTAACCGCCGAAGCTACCGCGTCGTGGTGGGACTGCGGCGAGTATATTGCCACGGCAACCAAATTGCAGGTGGGCCACCCTCCGGGAGCACCTTCGTTCCAGCTGATAGGCAGGCTCTTTTCCATGTTCTCAACACCTGAGAATGTGGCACATGCCGTGAATGTGATGTCGGCTGTGTGTAGCGGTTTTACAATCCTGTTCCTGTTTTGGGGCATCACGCTGCTGGGCAAGCACCTGCTGCCCGACCCCAAGAACCCCGACATTAAGGATGCCCGCACGTGGGGTGTATTTGCTGCCGGTATTGTGGGTGCGTTGGCCTATACGTTCAGCGACACGTTTTGGTTCTCGGCTGTGGAAGGCGAGGTGTATGCCATGTCGTCCTTCTTCACGGCTGTGGTGTTCTGGGCCATCCTCAAATGGGAGGAACAGGCCGACGACCCACGGTCGCTGCGTTGGCTGGTGCTGGTATGCCTGCTAGTGGGTGTTGCCATCGGCGTTCACTTGTTGAACTTGCTGACGGTGCCTGCCATTGTGTATGTGGTCTACTTCCGCAAGTGGGAGAAGACAACGGTGAAGGGCTTCATTTGGAGCGGTGTCATCTCCGTGGTGCTGCTGGGACTGATACTGTGGGGCATTATCCCTGGTATCGTGAATGTCGATTCGGCATTTGACGTGTTCTTTGTCAATACGCTGGGGCTGCCCTTTAACACGGGTACGATATTCTTCTTCCTGCTGCTGGCTGCCGCCGTGGTGTGGGGACTGTGGTATACGTCGCCCAAGAAAAAGAACAGGCCGATTATCAATGCGTCGGTGCTGGGCTTTATGATGCTGGTGATTGGCTATTCGACCTTCTTCCTGCTGGTTATCCGTGCCAACACCAATACTCCGTTGAACGAGAATGCGCCGAAGGATGCTGTGGCAATGCGCGCCTATCTGGGCCGCGAGCAGTATGGCGACACGCCGCTGTTCAAGGGCCAGTACTACACCGCTGGCGACCCCATCGACGCAAAGCAGGGCTACACCAAATATATCCGTGGCAAGGACGAGAAGGGCAAGGACAAATATATTGCCGCCTCGTATCAGCAGAAGTTCATCTACCGCCAGAATCATACGGGTATATTCCCCCGCATGTATAGCAACGACAACGACCGCCGTCATCCGCAGTTCTACGAGTACTGGGCTGGCAAGGTGCGTGGCGACCATAAGCCCTCGTCGGCACAGAATATCAAGTACTTCAACGGCTATCAGATGGGTTGGATGTACTGGCGCTACTTTATGTGGAACTTTGCCGGACGGCAGAATGACATTCAGGGCCATTACTTCAACGACGACGGCACGCGCGACTATATGAACGGCAACTGGATTTGCGGTATTAAGGCGATTGACCAAGCCCGTTTGGGTCCGCAGGACAACCTGCCCGACCACATGAAGGATAACAAGGCACGCAACGTGTACTATCTGCTGCCGTTGCTGCTGGGTCTGATAGGTCTGGTGTACCACGTGATGAAGAACAAGAAGGATGCCTTTATTGTGTTCATCATGTTCTTTATGACGGGTATTGCCATCGGCATCTATCTGAATATGCCTCCGCGTCAGCCGCGTGAGCGTGACTATGCCTTTGTGGGTTCGTTCAGTTTCTTTGCCATCTGGATTGGACTGGGTGTGATGGCGTTGGCAGACTGGCTGACACGCCTGTTGAAGAAGGAGAACCTGTATAAATTTATTATGCCCGTGGTGTTTGTGGTGTGTATGCTCTGTGTGCCGGTGCTGATGGCTAACGAGAACTGGGACGACCACGACCGTTCGCAGAAGTTTGCGGCCCGCGACTTTGCCAAGAACTATCTGGGATCGGTCGACGAGAACGGCATCTTGATAACCTTCGGCGACAACGACACCTTCCCCCTGTGGTATGTGCAGGAGGTTGAAGGATTCCGCACCGACGTGCGCATTCTGAACTACACCCTGTCGGGCATGCACTGGTATGTGGAGCAGCTCTACAACCGCATTTACGAGTCCGACCCGGTGGCGTTCACCCTGCCTAAGGAGTTCTACGGACTGGGACAGGATGTGGTGTATATTCAGGACAAGACGAGTGACTACTTCGAGGTGACCGACGTGCTGCAGCTGCTGCGCGAGCATCCTGAGAAGTTCAAAGCCCGCAGTGGTCGTGGCGAGGAGGTGATTGTGCTGCCCACCAGCCGTTTCAAGATCACCCTCGATATTCCCAAACTGGTGAAACTGGGTGTCATCCCCGCTGAGATTGCCGACCAGGTCGATCCCGTCATCAAGTGGCAGATTACCAAGGGCAACCTGTTCCGCCATGAACTGATGATACTCGACATCCTCGGTACCAACCGTTTCGAGCGCGACATCAACATCATGAATCCGAGCTACATTCAGCGTGTGTTCACTCCGATACGCAGCTACTGCGTGCAGGATGGTATGAACTACAAGATTACGCCCTATCAGTCGAAAATCAGCCAGCCCGTGCTGTTCGACAAGCGTGATGGCAAGTATGCTCTGCAGACCTTCACCGAGGAGACCTTCGACTACTTTATCAATGGCTACAAGGATGCAGATGGCGAGATACATCCTCTGCAGTGGGGCAACCTGAATGCAGACATCTATGTCGACCCAGTGAGCATCAACATGGGAACGGTGCAGCGTCAGACCTTCTGTGTGGCAGCTAAGGAACTGATAGAGAAAGGCGACACCATCCGTGCCCGCAAGATGCTCGACTTGAGCGACGAGTTCTTCCCCGAAAAGAACTTTGTGTACGACAAGTACAGCATGATAATGGTCGACCTCTATTACGATGTCTATGGTAAGGACCGTGCCACCGAAATTTGGGACAGCATCTTCAAGTACTACAGTCAGGATATTGCCTACTATTCTCAGTATAGCGGCACTTCGAAGGCCGCAGGCGTGAACAATCTGCTGCAGGAGTCTGCCCAACTGCTATATGGTCTGCATCAATTGGCAGAACAGGTGTTGCACGACAAAGACCGCGCGGAGCAGGCCTCGTCGTTGATGGAACAACACGGTTTCCGCATGTAGCATGTATAAGAGATGAGAAGATGAAAGGTTCACGTTCAAAACCTAAGCCGAAAAAAGTCAGCATTACCCTCCCCGAGTGGGAGGGTGAGATGCTGAAGGCTTACGCTAAGGCTCATCAGACCACTTGTCCGGCGGCGGTGCACAAGATGGTGCGTCAGACGCTGCGACAGTATAAGAGCGAGATGAATGCCATGGCTAAGGCCGAACCAAAGAACCAACTCAACATTTTCGATTCCATGCAGGTGGACATCTTTAACAACATCGCGAAAGTCGAGAGCGACGAAAATGAGTTTTCGCTGCCGAGAGAAACATTTGAACAAACAAAACATTAATAACACTATGAGACGTATATCCTTTTTATTTATGGCGTTGGCACTGGCAATAGGGACAACTGCGAATGCACAGGAGTTTATCGAGCTGGCTGCTGACGAGTCGTTGCCTTTTGAGTTTGTCGCCACCGACGACTTCGAAAGCGAGGACCCCTTTGTAGAGGAGTTTGAAGTGGAGGAGGTAGAGGCCGAGGGGGCTTTCAATCCCGGTTCCACCATCATCGGTCACGTCAGCGACGCGCACTCGTGGCACATGTTCGACTACTACGGCAAGGACGGCAAGGAACATGCCGTTGCCATCCCCCTGCCCATAATCCTCGTCAACGACGGGCATCTCGATATCTTCATGTCGTCCAAGTTCCATCATGGTCATGCCGATTATAAGGGCTATCGTCTTGTTGGTGGAGGCTTGGAAAAGGAGGAGGTCGTCTGTGTCGACGAGAATGGTGAGTTGCTGCTCGACGAGGCCGGCAATACTGTTAAGCCCATCGATCTTTCCATCACCAAGGTGCCCGCGGCCATCATGATTATTGTGGTCATGCTCATCGTCATCGTAATGATTGCCAAGAAGGGGTATAGGGTGCGCGAGAATCAGGCCCCCAAAGGCCTGCAGTCGTTGGTGGAGCTGCTGGTGGTCTTCGTGCGCGACGACATTGTCCGTCCTATGATAGGGGAGAAACACTACGAGAAGTACCTGCCCTACATGCTTACGCTTTTCTTCTTCATCTTCTTCAGCAACTGCATGGGACTGATTCCCTTCTTCCCCGCAGGTGCCAATGTGACGGGCAATATCGCCATCACTGCCACGCTGGCATTGATTACTTTCTTTATCACCAACCTCAGTGGCAATAAGCACTATTGGGTCGACATCTTCAACACCCCTGGTGTTCCGGCATGGCTGAAGATTTTCCCGCTGATGCCCATTGTCGAGCTGGTGGGTGTGTTCACCAAGCCCATCGTGCTGATGATCCGACTCTTTGCCAATATGACGGCAGGCCATATCGTCATTCTTGGCTTCGTGGTGCTTATCTTCATCTTCAGTAACACTATTTCCATGGGTGTGGGTGCTGGTGTGTCGGTCATATCGGTGGTGTTCAGCGTGTTCATCAGTGTGCTTGAGTGTCTGGTGGCCTACATCCAGGCATTTGTGTTCACCATGCTGTCGTCACTCTACATCGGCATGGCCGTCCACGAGCCTCACCACGCCGAAGCCTAATCTTATTGCTTGAATGTGTTGATGCCTGAGTAATTACTTAAGCAATCAAGCATTCAAGTATTCAAACAATTGTTGAAGTACTAATCCATTAAAACTATATTATCATGAAATCCATTAAAGATGTGAACTTCAAAGGCCGCAAGGTGCTCTTGCGTGTCGACTTCAACGTCCCCATGGACGATAACAGGCGTATCACCGACGACACCCGTATGCGCGAGTCGCTGCCCACCATCAACAAACTGCTTGCCGACGGTGCCGCCATCATCATCATGGCACATTTTGGCCGCCCCAAGAAGGGTGGGTTCGAACCTGAGCTGACGCTGGAGCCTGTCGCCAAGTATCTCGAGACCCTCATCAACCGTCCCGTTCAGTTCACCCAGTCGCTGCTGGGCGAGGGCAAGGTGGAGGATATGGCCAAGAACCTCAAGGATGGCGAGGTGATGCTGCTCGAGAACATCCGTTTCTATCCCGAGGAGACTAAAGGTGGTGTCGAATTGGCTGAGCAGCTTTCCAAGCTGGGCGACTGCTACATCAACGACGCTTTCGGTGCAGCCCACCGCGAGCACAGCTCCACTGCCGTCATTGCACGATTCTTCCCCAACGACAAGTATTTCGGATTCCTTATGGAGAACGAGGTGCGCAACCTCGAGAAGCTGATGCAGAATCCTCCGCGTCCTTTCACTGCCATCATCGGTGGCAGCAAGGTCAGCAGCAAGATCGGCATCCTTGAGAACCTTATCGACAAGGTCGACAATATGATTATCATCGGTGGTATGCGTTATACCTTCACTAAGGCCCTTGGTGGCAAGATTGGCAACAGCATCTGTGAGGATGACAAGATGGACCTTGCTATTGAACTGATGAAGAAGATGGATGACCACGGCGTGAAGTACTATCTGCCAGTTGATAGTGTCATCGGCGACAAGTTTGGCAACGATGCCAACACCCAGATTGTCCCCAGCGGAGAAGTACCCGATGGTTGGGAGAGCATGGACTGCGGCCCTGAGAGCTGCAAGGCTATCCGCGACATCATCATGGCTAGCAAGACCATCCTCTGGAACGGTCCTGCCGGTGTTTTCGAACTCAGCACCTTCGCTAAGGGCACCAACGAGATTGCCCTCAGCGTGGCCGAAGCCTGCAAGCAGGGTTGCTTTGCAGCCGTTGGCGGTGGCGACAGCGTGGCTGCCGTCAAGCAGATGGGCCTTGCCGACCAGATGAGCTATGTCTCCACTGGTGGTGGTGCCATGCTCGAGTACCTCGAAGGCAAGGTTCTCCCTGGCATCAAGGCCATTCAGGATTGAAGTATTTAAAAGCGAAAATTGAAAATTGAAATTGTCGGGGCGTGGAAATGACCTCTGCCACGAAGTTTCAATTTTCAATTTTCAGTTTATGGCAACGTTTATGAAACGATGGGTTCTTTTTCTTTTGTGCTGTCTGTTGCAGGGGGTGGCTTTGGCACAATGGTCTGTAGGCATTCGTGGGGGAACAAGCGTCACTGACATAGACCGCTCTCATGCCAGCCGTATCGACGAAACATACGAAAGCCTTTGTGGCTACGACATCGGTATTAGAGGAAGCTACACGATTAATCCTTGGTTGGCAGTTCGTGCCGACCTTAGTGTGATGCAACGCAACCACCGCTTGCAAAGGCATCTAAACTACCTCTCTCCCGTATACACCGACCATCTCAACACCTATTTGGCTCTGCCTCTCATGGCAGATTTTTCCTTTGGTGCAGAACGTCTGCGTGGTCATCTGTTGTTGGGTGGTTTTGCTGGCTATTGGTTGCGGCAGCGTGTCAATGGCATCACTTATGGAATGACCGACTACGAGGTATTTTTCAACGATTTCGACAATATGCCCGACTTTGAGAGTACCGACCGTCGATGCGATGCCGGGTTGGCAGGTGGAATAGGTCTGAGCTATTGCCTCGTCTCTCACATCGCCCTCAGCCTCGACGCTCTCCTATACTACGACCTTGTCAGTCACCACAAGGGCTATCCCCACTTGCAGGACTATCGCTACCTTACCACTGGCACACTCACGTTTGGCATCTCGTATTTTATTCCAAGAAAGGAACGGCAATGAAAAGAACACTCCTTTTGGCTATTGCCACACTTATGCTCTGCTCCTGTCGTAAGGAGTCGGACAATGTGCCTTATATCGGCGAAAGCCATAAGCTGGCATACAGCACCTACGAAGAACAATTCATTTTTCTATGGAAAAGCATTAGCACTGGCTACGTTTTTTGGGATGTGGACACAACCGACTGGGATGATGTGTACGACCGTTACTTGCCGAAGTTTCAAGCTCTAGATAGCCACTATGCCGACAGTGGTTTCGTCAGTATGGGAGAATTGACTAATCTCTATAGTGCGGCTTTTGGTCAGATGATAGACCACCACATGATGGTCGTGGTTCAGAACCTCCATCCCTTGCCTACAGAGGAAGGGCAGTTGGTGGTCGTTCGACCAGGACAGGCAGAGGTGACTCAGCGAGACTATTATCTGGAGTCCAATTCACAAGCTAGAGCTTCGATATGCTCTTTTTTAGATGGTATTGAGTCAGAAGGCTACACCGTTGTAGAGCATGAGTCTGGCACTTTCCCTTTCTATGAGGAAGCCATCTCGTCGAATGTCATTTATCATTACATACTGTTTCGCTTGCCCGATGGCCGGCTGGTGCCTTATCTATGGCAGTCGATGGCGGCCTTCACGCCGGTCATCCGTGCGCTTGGAGAGCAGTCGCTGACAGGTGAGGGGGCCACGCTTCTCGACCATTGGCTGCGTGCTATCACCGATACCCCCCGCAGCCAACTGGCGGGTATCATCCTCGACAACCGTGCCAACAACGGAGGCTACCAGGACGACCTCGACTATCTTATCGGTACCTTCCTCAACGAACGTGCCGAAGTGATGCAGACCCGCTATAAGGAAGGTCCCGGTCGACAGGAGTATTCTCCTTGGACACCCTATTATATTTATCCGAACAGCACCTACCATCGCGATATTACTGCCGAGAAGATACCTTATGTCATCCTTTGCGACATTAATTCCGCCAGCATGGGCGAGATAGAGCCGCTATGTGCCAAACAGGTACTATCTACGGTTCATACCATTGGCGAACGCACCTACGGTGCCACCGGTCCGCTACAGCCTTTCACCGATATCGACCTCAACTACGGCGGCCCGTTTGGCGACGGCACCAACTATCGAGGCCATTATGTCTACACTTCCACCTTCGAGGCCAGTATTGGCGGACAGGTGCTTGAGGGTATCGGTCACACCCCCGACCAGGTGATGCTCCGCAAAGACTACGATGGCAGTTACAAGCCCCAACTCGATGTAGCCCTCAATTACATAGCCTCCTATTAGCATTATGTCTCATGAAAAGAAAAACACATAGTAGTCTGTTTTCGACGCTTCTGCTGGTGGGGCTTGTCTCTTCCTGCGTAGTCTATCATCCCCACAATGCCGACATTCCGCTATTGCATGAGAAAGGGGAGATGCAGTTAGACGCTTCCGCATCTATATCGGCACCTCTGCTGGCCCATCCGGCTCTCAATGCCTCTTTCAGCTACGCTCCATTGCAGGCTCTTGGCTTGCAGACCTCTTTCAGTATTACTGAATGGAACACCTATTATGCCCAAGCGTTGGCAGGCACTTTTTTTCCGTTTGGGAAGACGGTGCTCGAAGGTTATCTCGGCTACGGCTATGGCAACTCATGTAACAACAACATCAATACTATCAGGGATGTGCATTACCGTGTGGATGGCCACTATAATCTTTATTTCGGACAGGTCAACCTTGGCTGGGTGGACCTGTTGGATGGCGAAATCGACTTCGGCATGGGTGTGAAAGGGGGCATGATGCAGTCGCAGTGGGAGAAGGTGTTGCTGCAGGAGGATGGCACCGAGAAACTTGAGGAGACACTCGATACGCCTCATCTCCTATTTGAGCCGCAGGTGATGTTTCGCATCGGAGGGCAGAAGGTGAAGCTCTCAATCAATGTCTCCTACGCCTATCTCACCGACTGGCCCACCGAAAACAACTTCTTCAATTACGACCGTTTTAGTGCCTCACTTGGCTTACATTTCCGTTTCTAACCAATCAATCTACTGGCTATGGGGCATTTCTTACCAATTACATTAGAAGAGGTCAAACGCCTGGGATGGGAGCAGGTCGACATTGTCCTTGTCACGGGCGATGCCTACGTCGACCATCCCTCATTCGGCACTGCCGTTATTGGGCGCACGCTCGAAGCAGCTGGTTACCGTGTGGCTATCATCCCGCAGCCCAACTGGCGCGACGACCTGCGCGACTTTCGCAAGTTTGGCCGTCCACGCCTCTTCTTTGGTGTCAACAGCGGTGTCATGGACAGCATGGTCAACCACTACACCGCCGCCCGTCGACTGCGTCACGACGATGCCTACACGCCTGGTGGGCAGGCAGGCTTCCGTCCCGACCGCGCCACCTACGTATACACCCGCATCCTCAAGCAGCTCTATCCCGACACCCCCGTCGTCATCGCCGGTGTCGAAGCCTCCATGCGCCGCTTGGCACACTATGACTATTGGGACGATAAGCTCTTCCCCAGCATCCTTGCCGACACACCCGCCGACCTGCTCAACTACGGCATGGGCGAGCGCACCACCCTCAAGATAGCCCATCTCCTCAACCAAGGCAAAGGCATCGAAGCCTGCCACACCCTCCCTCAAGTGGCATATATCACTAGTAATACTAGTTCTACTAGCCCTACAATAGAGCTCCACTCCTTCGAGGAATGCCTCAAAAGCAAGCGCGCCCAAGCCGAGAACTACCACATCATTGAGCAGGAGAGCAACAAGATAGTCTGCGCCACCCTCGTCCAGCGCCACGGCGACCGCCTTGTCGTGGTCAACCCACCCGAGCCGCCCATGACCACCGAGGAGATTGACGCCTCCTTCGACCTCCCTTACACCCGCCTGCCTCATCCCAAGTACAAGAAGCGCGGCACGGTTCCCGCCTATGAGATGATTAAAAACTCCGTCAACATCCACCGCGGCTGTTTTGGCGGATGCTCCTTCTGCACCATCTCCGCCCATCAGGGCAAGCAGATAGCCTCTCGCTCAGAAGCCTCTATCCTCCGCGAGGTGAAAACCCTAACAGAGCGCGACGACTTCAACGGTGTCATCACCGACCTCGGCGGCCCCTCTGCCAATATGTATCGCATGTCGGGAAAGGATAAGGCACTCTGTCAGAAATGCCCCCGCTACAGTTGCATCCAGCCCACTATATGCAAAAACCTCCAGTCTGACCACCGTCCACTTGTCGATCTCTACAAGAAGGTCTCCGCCATTCCAGGCATTAAGCATGTCTATATCGGCAGCGGCATCCGTTGCGACCTCTTCACCAAGGAGAACCACGGCTGGGACTACTTCCGCCATGTGGTGCTGCACCACGTCAGCGGGCGACTTAAAGTGGCGCCTGAGCACACTAGCGATAAGGTGTTGTTGCTCATGCGAAAGCCGAAGTTCAATCTCTTCCTCGAAACCAAGAGCCGCTTCGATGCTATCTGTCGCCAGGCGGGTCTCAAGTACCAGCTCATCCCTTACTTCATCAGCTCCCACCCGGGTTGTCAGTTGAAGGACATGGCCGACCTCGCCGTCGAGATGAAGCGGTTGGGCTACCGACTGGAACAGATACAGGACTTCACACCGACCCCCATGACGCTCAGCACCGAGATGTACTACACCGGCATCGACCCCACCACCATGAAGCCCGTCTACGTCGCCACAGCCCCCGACGAGAAGAAAGCCCAGAACCTGATGTTCTTCTACTACAAAAAGGAGTGCCAGACGGCCATCCGTCAGGCGTTGCACAACCATCATCTCGACGCCTATATCCCGAAATTGCTTGGCTTTACTAAGCCAGTGCCCAGCCGTCCTCCCCGCCGTTGACGGTCATAGATCTCGATTACCGTCGGAAGACAATTCGCGCTTCAGACCCTGAAGCGTCGTTCAATATCCGCTCCTTATAGCATCCTTATAGCATCGTTATCCGTCACAGTAACGGAAAACGAGGGTGGAATTATATTTACTCGATACGGTATTGAAGGGCGTTAGTGGAGTGCTGCACACTGCTAGTGGTAAGAGTTGTGGATGAGTGCGTTGTGTCGTGGTGTGAGTAAAGTTGTTTATAATTTGTTGCCTCACAGGGCGAGAATGTCGGAAATAATATGTATCTTTGCATTTTAAAAGTGTATTATGGACGAAGAGCATCTGACCCCTGAAGAACAGGAGAATACTGCTGAAAGCAGTGAGCTACAAGATATTGAAGCTGACGAGACAGTGCAGCCCCCCGCCTCCGAGGCCGACGAGCCTGCCGGTGAGGGCACGACATTGTCGCTCAACGGTATGTTCCACGACTACTGGATTGACTATGCCTCCGATGTCATCCTCGACCGCTCGGTGCCGGACATCGACGACGGCCTGAAGCCGGTGCAGCGTCGTATTCTCCACGCCATGAAAGAGACCGACGACGGGCGTTTCACCAAGGTGGCGAACATCGTGGGTACGACGATGCTGTACCATCCCCACGGTGACGGTTCCATCAACGACGCGCTGGTGAAGATGGGGCAGAAGAACCTGCTGGTGGACTGCCAGGGTAACTGGGGCAACATCCTGACGGGCGACGGCGCCGCCGCCGGCCGTTATATCGAGGCTCGCCTCTCCAAGTTTGCCAAGGAGGTGGTGTTCAATCCCAAAACCACACAATGGAAGCCAAGTTACGACGGCCGCAAGCAGGAGCCGGTGACGCTGCCTATCAAGTTCCCGCTGCTGTTGTCGCAGGGCACCAAGGGCATCGCCGTCACACTCACCTCGAATATACTGCCTTACAACTTCTGCGAGCTGATAGAAGCCTCGATATGCGTGTTGAAAGACGAGCCGTTTGAGATATACCCCGACTTCCCCACGGGCGGCCTTATCGACGTGTCGAAATATAACGATGGCGCACTGGGCGGTCGTCTGCGTATCCGTGCCAAGATGCACTACGACGAGAAGCGGAAGGCCATCGTCATTACCGAGATTCCTTATTCGGTGACCACCGATGTGTTGATAGACAGTATTCTGAAGGCCAACGAAAAAGAGAAGATCAAGATAAAAAAGGTGGACGACAACACCGCCGCCGAGGTGGAGATAGTGTGCTACCTGCCCTCGGGCATATCGCCCGACCAGATGATGGACGCCCTGTATGCGTTCACCAACTGCCAGATTACCTTCTCGCCGCAGACGTGCGTGATTGTGGACAACAAGCCCGTCTTCATGACCGCGAGCGACATCCTGCGGCATTCCACCCTCCGCACCAAGGACCTCCTTCGTCAGGAGTTGGAGATACTGCTGGCCGAGTTGGAAGACCGCTGGCACTGGGTGTCGTTGGAAAAGATATTCTTCGAGAAGGGCATATACAAGGTGCTGGAGCGACGCGACTTCGACACGTGGGAGGACCAGGTGACGGGCATCGAGCGCGGATTCGACCCCTACCGGTCGCTGTTCCGCAAGGAGATAACCCGCGACCATGTGCTGAAACTGTGCGAAAAGCCTGTGCGCAAAATCTCCAAGTTCGACATCAAGA
>JAEEGH010020228.1_pt1 | contig 13869 bp, 8 predicted proteins | sample 9134181 | NCBI WGS metagenome assembly JAEEGH01 (sample SAMN16246544, study PRJNA631951) | gut metagenome | biome: gut microbiome; feature: rumen; material: DP-attached | host: Bos | place: Iran: Karaj | collected 2018-10
CATGTCGGCACCTTTGGGTCGACACAGCAGGCGGTCCACCGTGTTGATGAGCACCTTGACGAGGTCGATGTTCTTCCACTCGTTGAAGCCGCCGATGTTGTAGGTCTCGGCCACCTTGCCCTCGTGGAAGATGAGGTCGATGGCGCGGGCGTGGTCTTCCACATAGAGCCAGTCGCGCACGTTCTCGCCCTTGCCGTAGACGGGCAGCGGCTTACGGTGACGGATGTTGTTGATGAACAGCGGGATGAGCTTCTCGGGGAACTGGTACGGGCCGTAGTTGTTGGAGCAGTTGGTCACGATGGTAGGCAGACCGTAGGTGTCATGGAAGGCTCTCACGAAGTGGTCACTGGCTGCTTTAGCCGCGCTATAAGGACTATGCGGCTGGTATTTCAGGTCCTCGGTGAAGAACTTGCTGCCGTAAGCCAGATGGTGCTGTCCGCTGCTGGCCTTGGTGCTGAAGGGCGGCATGATGCCATCGGGGTCGGTCAGCTCCAGGGCGCCATAGACCTCGTCGGTGCTGATGTGGTAGAAACGGCAAGGAACGCAGGTCGTTGAGCCTGTCGAAACGCCGTCTTTTATGGTCGGCCCTTCGACGGGCTCAGGGACCTCGATATTATACGGCGTAGGCAGACTCTCCCAATACAATTTCGCTGCCTGCAAAAGGCTCAGCGTTCCCATCACATTGGTCTGGGCGAAGGTGAAGGGGTCTTTGATGGAGCGGTCCACATGGCTCTCGGCGGCGAGGTGGATGATGCCGTCGACATGTTCGTCCTGCATCAGCTTATAGACACCTTCAAAGTCACAGATGTCCATCTTCACGAAACGGTAGTTCGGCTTGTCCTCAACGTCTTTGAGGTTGGCGAGGTTGCCGGCGTAGGTCAACTTGTCGAGGTTGATGATCTTATACTCGGGGTATTTGTTCACAAAGAGGCGAACGACGTGATTACCGATGAAGCCAGCGCCACCGGTGATGAGGATAGTGCGTTTGTATGTCATGATTGTATGATTTTCGTTTGGTTTGTCGTTTTGCTCGGGAGATTGCGGGCTCCGCCTTTGCGGAATGAGGGCCCGCAATGAGGGCTTGAGGGTGGTGTGTCGTAAAGGTGCTGTTTAAGGGATACCCTAAGGCTAGCGATACGAGACACCGTAAGCGGGAAACCCTCATTGCGGGCTTGACCCGCAATCTCCCGCTCATTAGTATTACTTCCTATTCGGGTGCGTCAACGTATCGGAAGTGATCTCCGACTTGTATTCGTCGATGACCTTCAAGAGGTACTGCCCATACTGGTTCTTCAGCATGGGCTTGGCAAGTTCACGCATCTTCTCCTCTGTGATCCAGCCGTTGCGGTAGGCGATGCCCTCGAGACATGCAATCTTCAAGCCTTGTCGTTTCTCGATGACTTCCACGAAGGTGGAAGCCTCCGAGAGGCTGTCGTGCGTGCCCGTATCGAGCCAAGCGAAGCCGCGGCCAAAGACCTGCACCTTCAGCTCACCGTCTTCCAGGAAGCGTTGGTTCACTGTGGTGATTTCCAGCTCGCCACGAGCCGAGGGCTTGATGGTCTTGGCCACCTCAACGACCTTGTTGGGATAGAAGTAGAGGCCCACCACGGCGTAGTTGCTCTTGGGTTCTTTGGGTTTCTCCTCGATACTGAGGCAGTTGCCCTGCTTGTCGAACTCGGCTACGCCATAGCGCTCGGGGTCGCTGACCCAGTAGCCGAAGACGGTGGCTTTCTTGTTCTCTTCGGCATCCTGCACAGCATTACGGAGCAAGCCTGTGAAGCCGCTGCCATAGAAGATGTTGTCGCCCAAGACCAAGCAGGCGCAATCATCACCGATGAACTTCTCGCCGATGATAAAAGCTTGTGCCAGCCCGTCGGGCGAGGGCTGCTCGGCATATTCGAAATGCACGCCGTAGTCGGAGCCGTCGCCCAAAAGGCGCTTGAAGCCCGGAAGGTCCTGCGGGGTGCTGATGATGAGGATCTCACGAATGCCAGCGAGCATCAAAGCCGAAATGGGGTAGTAGACCATCGGCTTGTCGTAGATGGGGAGCAGCTGCTTGCTGACGCCTTTGGTGATGGGGTAAAGACGGGTTCCAGAGCCGCCTGCTAATACGATACCTTTCATTTATCTGTTGTTTTTAATATCCATTGGGGTTATTGTTTTGCCAGTTCCATGAGTCGCGGCACATCTCCTCGAGGCCATATTGTGCCTTCCAGCCCAGCTCACGTTCAGCCTTGGCGGGGTCGGAGTAGCAGGTGGCGATGTCGCCCGCCCTACGTGGCTTGATGCTATACGGAATCTTGATGCCGTTGACCTTTTCGAAGGTCTTAACCACATCCAATACCGAGTATCCGTGACCTGTACCAAGGTTATAGATGGCGCAGCCACACTTCCTCTCAATGGCCTGCAGTGCCGCCACGTGGCCGCGGGCCAGGTCGACGACGTGGATGTAGTCACGGACACCTGTGCCGTCGGGGGTCGGATAGTCGTTGCCAAACACGCCCAACTCAGCACGCTTGCCCACGGCCACCTGAGTGACATACGGCATCAAGTTGTTCGGGATGCCGTTGGGGTTCTCCCCTATCCTACCACTCGGGTGGGCGCCGATAGGGTTAAAATAGCGCAACAGCACGATGTTCCATTCCTTGTCGGCCTTCTGCATGTCCATCATGATCTCCTCAAGCATGCTCTTGGTCTGGCCGTATGGATTGGTGCAATGTCCTTTGGGACATTCCTCTGTGATGGGGATGATGGCTGGGTCGCCGTAGACCGTGGCCGACGACGAGAAGATGATGTTCTTGCAGCCGTGTTGGCGCATCACGTCGAGAAGGGTCAGCGTGCCGCCGATGTTGTTCTCGTAGTATTCCCAAGGCTTCTCGACGCTCTCACCTACGGCTTTCAGCCCGGCGAAGTGGATACAGGCATCGAAGCGATGGGCTTCCATCACGCGGTTGAGGCCTTCGCGGTCGCGGATGTCGACTTCATAGAATGGGATCTCTTTTCCTGTCAGCTCCGCCACGCGCTCGAGCGACTTGCGGTTGCTGTTGCAGAGGTTATCGATGACTACGGTCTCGTGGCCCGCAGCGTTGAGTTCAACTAGGGTGTGGCTGCCGATGAAGCCGGCGCCGCCAGTGACTAGGATGTTCATATTTGTAAAAACTAAGGTCCCTGAGCCCGTCGAAGGGCCGACAGATTAGTGTTAAAACCAAGGTCCCTGAGCCCTGAGCGGGTCGAAGGGTCGAAGGGCCGACACCAAGGCAGCCTATTTATGTTTCGACAGCTCGGGCAACAATTCGGGGTGATTATTAATTAAAGCTTCTTTCTTTTTTCTATTCCATCCTTTGACTTGATGCTCTCTTTGAAAAGCATCTACAATTCTTTGAAACTGTTCGTAATAGACAAGTTCAACAGGAAGATGTTTTTTTGTAAACAGAGCGCCTTCACCACATTGGTGTTCTGCAAGTCTTTTATCTAAATCATGTGTGCTTCCAACATAATACTGGCCGTTTGAACAACGAAGTATGTACATGTAACACATAACTCTATTCTTCTTAAACCGGCCCTTCGACGGGCTCAGGGACCTACTTTACTCTATTATTAAAGCAATTTCTTCTTGATCAAGCTCATACAAAGAAAAAACCAACGCGTTGATTTCGTTTTCAGCACTAACATCCCCACCCAAAACCCGATCAACGAGGGCACTCAATGTCTTATTCATCTTGTCGTCAATTTTCGGGAACGGCAAAGTGGAAAGGTTGCCTTTCAAAATCTTGAGGTCGTTGAAGCGTTTGGTGTACAAGAAGTTGAACAAGGCCGAGTTGAGGAAAGCCAGCACCGTCTTGATGCTCATGCCATCGACCTTGGGAATCAAGATATTTGCGCTGTTGAGGAAAAGGCGCTGCTTGTCGTCGTAAGCGAAACAAAGATGGCCAGAGACGAACTTATACACCAACTTTTCCTTGGCGCGGTAAAACTCATCCTTGGCACATTGCTGGAAGTCGGCGCGATTGTATTTGATGAAACGCGTGGCACTCTTCAGGCTGTACTTGCCAATGTCCTTGCCAGTGTAAATGGGTTCCAATCCCTTGTGCGGCCGGTCTTTCAGCACCTTCGCGTTGTTGCCCGTGATGATGCCGAGCGCCCATTGACTATGCGAGAGGTCATCGTGGCGCAAGCGCTCCACCTTGCCGATGATGCCTTCATCGCGGTCATTGAGCATAGGGATGGCACAGAAATCGTCATCAAGCGGCTTGAACTCCTTGCGCGACACCTCGTTGTTGGCACCGTACACCACATAACTCTGTACGCCAAACACCGGTTTCCTGCTCACTTTCATACTCAAGAAATCGGTGAACACCCCTTTGAAGCGCTCGCGATAGCATTTCAGGGTTTCCATACGCGTCTCGTGTGTCACGAAACGGCGGAAATCGCCATGAACCTTGATTTTCATCAGCGATGAGGGCAACAGGAAATGTTGAATCCCATTCTTGTTCAAGAATTTGAACGCCTCGGTAAAGAACAACGATGCTTTCTCCTTCGATTGGATAACCTCAGAAATGTGAAGTTTGCCTTTCTCGGTGCCCCAAGGCGGATTGGTGACGATGTAGTCGAACTTCATTTCGCCCAAGGCCGATGCCGCATGCAATAGGAAATCCATCTGATAGATTTGAGGATATACCTCCGACGTATTGTATTTCACCATCAAATTGGCCTTGGCAATCATCACGGCGAGAGGGTCATTATCGATACCATACAGTTGCTCCAACTCAGCATGTTCCACCTTGAGAAGAAAGATGCCGCTGCCGCAGCAAGGATCGAGGAATCGCTCACCGGACAAAATCCGAATATCAGAAAGCATCTCGTTGACAATCACTGGTTTGGTGTAGTATAACCCTTTCAAGATACGACTGCCTTCGGTAGTCAGTGACTGGTAAACGAAACCAATCCAGTCATCCTGCCGGTTTTTCAAGATTTGCCTAGGCACATAAACGTCAACTTTATTGTAATGGGCATATTCCTCGAAGAAACGCTTGCGGTTGGCCTCGACGACTTTGTTATGCTCCACATACTGGGCGCAAAGACTGTAAATCAACGCGTCGATGGGATAGGTGGTATCCCTAAGCTCTTCTACGAAACGAGGCAGACTGCCCGCCATTACATAGCCTTCGGGCGTGACAATCTTCTGTGAACGGCTCTTGTTGGCACGGCGCTTCAAACGGTCTGTGCCGTCACTTTTCAGCTTGTCCCAATTGCGCTGCGTGGCTTTTGATATGAAAATGTTGGATTCTGTCATGATACAGCTTCGCCTCCTAAGTCCCATTAATACTGCTTAACGAACTCTATTTCAAACATATACAATAATGCCTATTATGGCAAATTAATCTTGCAAATATACGGTTTTTCACGTATTAACAACTAAATTAATTTTATAATTATTAAAAGCGGAGTAAACTTGTTTTTTGCTTATTTTTGCCTCATTAAAACTGAAGAAAATGATACTGTGTTTAGAAACGGCCACGCCGGTATGCTCAGTAGCGCTTAACGACAACTGCTGCACCATAGCATTGCGCGAAACAGAGGGGCAAAACGCTCATTCAGAGAAAATCACCAACTTCATCCGCGAAGTGATGGAAGTGGCCAGAATCAATTATAAGCAATTGGATGCTGTCGCTGTGAGCAAAGGTCCCGGCTCATATACGGGCCTGCGCATCGGGGTAAGCACAGCCAAGGGCATTTGCTATGCCGCCGATCTGCCGTTGATGGCCATCGACACGCTTGAAGCCATGGCTTACGGCATGAAAGCCAAGCTCGGCAGCCAAGTCGAACCCAACGACCTGCTCATCCCCATGATTGATGCACGCAGAATGGAAGTGTATGCCGCCATTTTCGATGCCAACCTAAACAAAATCGAAGACACCGCTGCTTTGGTCATTGATGAACATTCGTTTGAAGACTTGAGAAAAGACCACAAGATTTGGCTTTTTGGCGATGGCGCCCCAAAACTCAAAAAAGTCTTTGAAAACCAATCAAATATCCACATTATTGAAGGTTTCAAGCCTTCAGCAGGCTATATGCTTCCCTTGGCAGAAAAAGCCCTGCGGAATCATGACTTCGTCGATGTGGCCTATTTTGAGCCGTTCTATCTGAAGGATTTCATCGCGGGCAAACCGCATGTGAAGGGATTAGTTTAGAGTTTAGAGAAGGTAGAGTTATGAAGAAGGTAGTTATTATTGTGTTGATGATTATGGGATGTTTGGGAATGCAGGCACAGGCACCGCATCTCTTTGAGCACACCTACCCTATTGTCAAGACACAAGACCCCGAGATTCGCGCCCTGATGGATTCCGTGTCAGTCGACAGCATCAAAGCCAACATCGAGCACCTCTGCTCATACCATACACGCCGCTACGACAGTCGTTACATCTGGGAGGTACAAGACTGGTTGGTAAGCCGTTACAACGACTTCGGCATCGACACAGTGATGCTCCACGACTTCCCTGTTCCCTATTTCGAACAAGGTACTGCCGACAACATCCTGGCCGTGCAATGGGGTACCAAGACCCCAGAGGAATATGTCATCTGCGGGGCTCACTATGACTCTTGGAACGCCGACGGCTACGACCCTGACACCATCCGTTCACCTGGTGCCGACGACAATGCCACTGGCGTAGCAGGCATCCTTGAAACCGCAAGAATATTAAGCCATTACACCTTTGACCGCACCATCATCTATGCCAACTGGTGTGCCGAGGAAATCGGACTCGTGGGCAGTGCCGCCTATGCCGCTGACTGCGCCGCACAACGCATGGACATCGTCGCCTATTTCAACCTCGACATGACGGGTTACTTGGAACAAGGCTCAGACATTCATGTCAACCTGATGTACACCACACAAGACTCACTCCTCGGCAACTATGTCAAGCGCTTCAGTCGTACCTACTTCCCTGAGATGCGTATTTGGCAAGACTGGCTCGCCTGGGGTGACAGCGACTACTCTTCGTTCAACCGCAACGGCTATGCCGCCATCCATCCCTTTGAGGACACCCATGCCAGTTCTCCTTTTATCCACACCCGACAGGATGTCTTGGGGGTGAGCGTCAACAATTTGGAGCAATGCAAACGCTTCACCGAGCTCAACCTCGGCACGGTGGCAACCTTGGCAGGTCTCAACCACGACGGCGTTGAAGAGAAGGCCTTGCCTCATGTGACTGCCTATCCTAATCCAGCAAGAGAATCCGTAACCATTTTGGCTGACGATGAACTCCAAAGCGTAACGGTGACCAACCTCGTTGGGCAGACCGTAGTCCATAATGAGGTACAAGGGGGCAACCAGTTCGTGCTTGGAACAAACTCTTATCCTTCAGGGATTTATTTATTGAAGATAAGCACTAAGAAAGGGACTGCCACCCAACGCCTGGTTGTTTGGTAATCCCTGTTAGCGGTTTTTATTCTTAGTCTTGCAGGCCTTTGAAGTCATGTCATACCGAGGCCTTGGCCGAGTGTATTTATGGCTTCAAAGGCCGTCATATTTTGGTTTTTACTTTTTGTGCCGCCTTCCATAGATACGCTCCCTCGTGCCTCGGTCGGTATGACATTGGGGAATGTTCCTCGGTCGGTATGACATGGAAGGCTGGTAATTAACCCAAAGCCTTGACGCCAGCGTCGATGCGCTTCAGCGTCTCTTCCTTGCCCAAGAGTTCGAGGATCTCACCCATGTGGGGACCCTTGCCGGCACCCACCACCATCAAGCGGAGACCGTTCATCACGAGGCCCATATTCATCTCATTGGAGGTGATCCAGTTGTTAAGCGTCTCGTCGATGTTGGCCAGGTTGAATGGTTCGATGCCTTTGATGACTTCCTTCACCTTGAGCATGGTCTCTGCCGAATTCTCTTTCCATCGCTTCTTCACGGTCACGGGGTCATATTCCGTGGGTGCCTCAAAGAAGAAGAAACTCTGGTCCCAGATCTCTTTCACGAAGTTGACGCGGTCTTTCACCAAACCAGCCACTTTCACAGCAAAGTCGAGCGGGGTGTCGATGCCCTTCTCTTCCTTCAGCCAAGCCTGGTAGTCCTTGCCGACTTCCTCATCCGACTTGCGCATGAGCCATTCATGGTTGAACCACTTAGTCTTCTCCACGTTGAACTTGGCGCCGCTTTTGCTGCAACGCTCGAGCGAGAAGGCTTGGATGAGTTCGTCCATCGTGAAGATCTCCTGTTCGGTGCCAGGGTTCCAACCCAGCAACGCCAACATATTAATGAACGCCTCAGGGTAGTAACCCGACTGCTTGTAACCCATGGCGGTGTCGCCAGTCTTCGGGTCAACCCAATACATCGGAAATACGGGGAAACCAAGGCGGTCGCCATCGCGTTTGCTGAGTTTGCCGTTGCCGTCGGGTTTGAGCAGCAGGGGCAAATGGGCAAACTGAGGTGCCTCCCAACCGAAGGCCTCATAAAGCATGACGTGGAGCGGCATCGAAGGCAGCCATTCCTCGCCTCGGATGACATGACTGATCTGCATCAGATGGTCATCGACGATGTTAGCCAAGTGATAGGTAGGCATGCCATCCGACTTGAACAAGACTTTATCGTCAAGGGTGTTGGTCTGCACGCGCACCTCGCCACGGATGAGGTCATGCATGACAATCTCACGGTCCTCAGGAATGAGGAAGCGCACTGTGTAGGGTACGCCGTCGGCCATCAGTTTTTCCACCTCTTCCTTGGGCATCGTCAGGCTGTTGCGCAGATGCTTACGACTTTGGCAATTGTAGATGAAAGTCTGCTTGTTGGCTTCGGCTTCCTTACGGTATTGATCCAACTCTTCGGCGGTATCGAATGCGATATAAGCACAGCCTTTGGCGAGCAACTCGTCGCTATATTGTTTATAAAGGTGTTTGCGATTGCTTTGCTTGTAGGGACCGAATGCACCACCCACATAATCACTCTCATCGAACTTGATGCCGCACCAGTCGAGCGACTGGACGATGTATTCCTCGGCACCTGGCACAAAACGGGTCTGGTCGGTATCCTCAATGCGAAGAATCATCTTGCCGCCGTTCTTCTTGGCGAACAGATAGTTGTATAATGCGGTGCGTACGCCCCCGATATGCAAAGGGCCTGTTGGGCTAGGGGCAAATCTGACTCTGACTTCTTTCATGTTTAGCTACTATTTTGATATTCTACATTTCTCTTTTTGACGCGGGACGCGAGACTACCTTGTCTCTTGGCGTCATGGCGGAGGATTATCCGCCATCTCCTATACTAGAGGGTGTACCTTTCGATTCGGAGATTGCGGATCAAGTCCGCAATGACGACCATGGATCAAGTCCGCAATGACGGTAAAGACTCGGTAGAATCCTCTCGGTATCATATCGAGTCTTATTGGGATGCAAAAGTAGAAAAAAAAACAAAACAAAAAAGCCCGCTCTTTCAGCAGGCTTTGTGAGGTACCTGGCGGACTCGAACCGCCGTCCCCGGTTTTGCAGACCGGTCCCTAACCGCTCGGGCAAGGTACCCTTTAACTACGTTAATCTTACGATTTAACTATCGTTGATTCTTGCGAATTGCGGCGGCAAAGATACGACTTTTTGGCGAAATGCAATATATTTTCAAGTTTTTTTTCAAACAAGACCTCGCGCCGACAACTTCAACCAACTCCAGGCGACTAAGGCCAAAAAAAGCGCACCACAATATACATAGAAGAGTTTCAAGTCTTTACGACCCATTTTTGTCATTGCATAAGCAGCCATGATTATGATTAAAGGTACGGCGACTTCATGGTAGCGTTCGGAGTTGGCGGCAAACGAGAACATGATGATGGCGAGATACGACAACTCGTAGGCGCCAATCAGGCTGAAATCGCGCCATTTCCTTTGCCTAAAAGCGATGGCGATAGCCAACATCGCGAAGAAAGCAAGGAAATTGGTGACATAAATGCTACCGTGAATCATCTTGTTGTGGTCGGGACTCTCTTCCACCATGGGCGAAAGCGGCAATACAAATGCTCCCGGTGCCATAATCCAACTCTGCGCCAATTCACTATGCTTCATTCCTTCAGCGGCATATTTCTCGGTCTGGTAATTCAAATCTGTGAATTTCTGCCGATAGATTATCTTCATCTCACGCCCGAAAGGCGAGAGAAGGAAAACCAAAAACACAATCACGGTAGCCGCGACAGCAATGATTTTGCTCTTTTTACTCACCAAAGCCTTTGACGACAGCACCACAAAGACCAAAAACGCGAAAATGAGGCACATCCCCACTATGGTACGGAAACCGAATGCCAGGCCAGTGAGCAGAATAGGGAAAATGATATTCCATACCGTATGGCGCTTGCTACGAATAAGGTAATCCATACGCTCGAGGGCGAGGATAGAAAGGAAGGTCAGTTCCATCTCTTTGTTGTGGAGACCGCACATCTGGATGAGGAGGGGCGTGAAGACGGCCATCACCGCGGCCAAACGACCCGTGCGTTCACCAAAAGTGCGTGTACCCAACTTGTAGACGACCACGCAGAGATAAGCACTCATCAAGGCTTTGAAAAGCCGCGGCACCAACCAACTGCGGCCAAAAATGGTATAAAGCAAGGTCAACCAAAGCATGTAACCCTGGTCGGACCAACCCATCGTATAGGCATTGAGGTACTTGAAAACATAAGAGATATGACCCGCCCTAACGCATCTCGACAATTGCACTGCCATAGAGTGATAACTTAGGCTGTCGGCAGCGCCATACTCAAAACCGATGCCAGTCTCCCAATAATAGTAGTAGCACATCACGAAGGCATACAAACCCCGGATGACAAAAGCCACCAGAAACACCTTCCACTTGAACTTTTTTGTCTCGTCGTTTTTCCAACGGGGATAGAAAACGGCGGTCAGCACGAAGAAGAACAGCACTTCGCCGATGCCCCAAAGCATCCATTTCAGTTGCAAGGCATGCTCTCGAAATGCCACACTGATGACCAGCAGCGCCAACAGATAAACGCCGATGCCGTAAAGCGCAATATATCTGGTCAGTTTCTTTGACATTAATCCAAAAAGATCGGTTCGTCGCCCTTGCGCTTAATGGCCTTGTGCTTGAGAAGGGCCTTGGCATCAGGATTGATTGTACCAATCTTACGCATATCGGCGCGTTCCCACCAATGGTCCTTGTATTCGTGGATGAAACGGAACAGCGAGTCGCTAGCCGTCAGCACCTGCGGGTCGTAGTTTTCGTGACTGTCGTCGATAGTTTCAAACTCGATATGGAGCATCTGATTGATGGGGTTGTATTCGTATGTGAATGTATAATAAATCGCTGTGTCCTTGTGATGGTCCATCTGCACACCCGTCCCGTCGGCAAGGAAATACATGGTATAACCCGTAGCCGTGTCGTATGGATCATACTCCTTATGCTTATATGAATCTTCAATCATCTGGTTCATATAGTCAGTGTTCCAATGCTCTACACTTGACACACCAAACACCTTATTATAAAGGCCCTCGAAATCCAACTTGTTTTGCGATACGAAGACGGTGCGATGGACGTGTCCGCCAGGCGAATTGATGATAAAGGAGGAACTACGGAAATCTGCATCTTCCAAGGCCTCGACGGTGATGGTAAGCGAGCCGTCGTTTTTGCCGCTCATCGTGCTGATGGTGTACCACTCGGCATCGTCATTCTTGGAGATGGTCCATTCGCAGTTGGCGGTGAAGTTAAGAGTCTGTGAACCAGCATTCAAACCAAACCAAAGGTTATTGGTTGGGACTTGGATTTTGTAGGTTTTTACGCAACTCGTTAACGCTGAGGCAGCAATTAGCAGCAAGGCGGCCACGGCCAAAAGATGAATATGCTTTTTCATTTTGGTTAGATTTAAAGTGCAAATGTACATAATTTCTCAATATAAGCGTCTTTTCTGCTTTGACTTCCTCGCAGGTGGCAGCGTATCGGCCAACATTTCAAAGTCCATCTTGTGCTTGAACAGATCGACCGCCTTCACGCGGATGCGCACCTCGTCGCCCAATTGGATGATGCGTCCCGTGTCCTGCCCGATGACGCGGAAGTTGTCGTCGTCGAGGTAATAATAGTCGCCGGGGAGGTCCTCATAGCGCACCAAACCCTCGCATTTGTTGCCTTTCAGTTCCACAAAAAGACCCCATTTGCTGACGCCTGAGACCAAACCTTCAAACACTTGCCCAATCTTATCTTGCAGATACTCCGCCTGCTTGTATTTGATGGACTGACGTTCCATCTCCTCAGCTTGCTTCTCCATTTCGCTAGCGTGCACACACATCTCCTCGTATTCCTTCTTATTGACTGAACCCTGACCTTCAATGAGATACCTTTCTATTAATCGGTGCACCATCAGGTCGGGATAGCGGCGGATGGGTGAGGTGAAATGGGTGTAGTAGTCGAAGGCCAAGCCATAGTGACCGATGTTGTCGGTGCTGTAAACGGCCTTGGCCATGGTACGCAGGGCAACGGTCTGGATGAGGTTTTTCTCGCCCTTGCCTTCCACATCCTCGAAAAGCTTGTTATAGGAGTTGACCAAAGTGCTACGGTTGCTGAGGTTCATCGAATAGCCCAAGCGCGAGATGAGCAGCATGAACTTGTTGAGTTTCTCGGGGTTGGGCTCATCATGTACGCGGTAGACGAAAGTATCGTTGTGCCATTGGCTCTCCGGCTTGCCGAAGGTCTCGGCCACGGTACGGTTGGCCAGCAACATGAAATCTTCAATTAATTCATGCGACTCGTTTTGCACGCGCACGTAGGTGTCGATGGGTTTCTTGTTCTCGTCGAGGATGAAACGCACCTCCTCCGAGTGGAAGTTGATGCTGCCTGCCTCCATGCGTTGTTCGCGCAACTTGGTGGCCAAACTGTTGAACGTCAGGATTTCATCCTTGTAGTCGCCAGGGCCACCTTCGATCATGGTCTGCACTTCTTCGTAGGTATAGCGGCGGCACGACGTGATGATGGTCTTGCCAATCCATTTGTCATAAATCTTGGCATCGTCGTCCATCTCGAAAACCACACTGAAGGTCAGTTTCTCCTCATCGGGACGGAGCGAGCAGACGTTGTTGCAAAGTATCTCGGGCAGCATGGGGATGGTGCGATCGACGAGGTAGACAGAGGTGCCACGGTCGAGGGCTTCCTTATCGATGGCAGAGCCTTTCCGCACATAATGCGACACGTCGGCGATGTGGACGCCCACCTCCCAATGGCCGTTTTTCATCTTCTGCAGACTGATGGCATCGTCGAAGTCCTTGGCATCAGCCGGGTCGATGGTGATGGTGAAGGTCTTGCGGAAATCACGGCGTTTCTTGATTTCTGCTGCACTGATCTTGACGGGAATCTGAGCGGCTTCACGTTCCACGTCCTCCGGAAACTCGATAGGATAGTCGTGGGCCGCCAAGATGGACTCCATCTCCACGTCGTTCTCGCCAGGCTTGCCTAAAACGCGGACGATTTCGCCAAAGGGGTTTCCTGAACCATCTGGCCAGTCGGTGAGGTGAACGATGACCTTCATGCCGTCTTTGGCGCCGTTGAGGTCGCCTCGTGGGACGAAGATGTCGACAGGCATCCAGTCCACATCGGGGCGGACGAAGACATAGCCATGCGAGATGCTGAGTACACCCACAAATTCAGTATGCTTGCGTTCCAACACCTCTACAATCTCGCCTTCGGGCTTGCTGTTGTTGCGCTTGGGGAACATCGCCACGCGCACGCGGTCGCCATGCAATGCCTTGCCGGTGTCGGCAGCGGCGATGAAGATGTCCTCACCATCGCCATCGTCGCGCACCACATAGGCCTTGCCCGTCGACTTCATCTCGACCGTGCCTTCTACGTATTTCGTTTTAGGCCCGAATTGCGCCATGCCCTGTGGACCCATC
>JAEEGH010020229.1_pt1 | contig 13869 bp, 18 predicted proteins | sample 9134181 | NCBI WGS metagenome assembly JAEEGH01 (sample SAMN16246544, study PRJNA631951) | gut metagenome | biome: gut microbiome; feature: rumen; material: DP-attached | host: Bos | place: Iran: Karaj | collected 2018-10
ACTTTTTCCACAGCATCTGGAGTATGAGCATAATCTATAACCGCTACTCCTTTACCTGCTTTTATTATTTCACATCTTCCCTTTGGAGGATAAATGTCTTTAGTTGTTTCTATTATTTTTTCATCATCTATTCCTAAGCTATTAAGAATTAAGAAACTAGTTAAATAATTATATACATTAAATTTTGATGTTAAATTAGTAACTGCTGTTAATTCCTTACCATCTTTATTAAACTTAATTGTAGTATTTAATGGTGTATAAGTTGCTTCTTTTATTACTACATCTGAATCTTCTTTATAACCAAAAGTTAACGAATTATTTTTTATAAAGTTACTAGCATAACTATCATCATTATTAACAATCATAGTTCCATCATCTTTTAAATAATTGAATATTTTTAATTTAGCATTCAAATAGTTTTCCATAGTCTTATGATAATCTAAGTGATCTTGAGTAAGATTTGTAAATGCGGTTACATCAAAATGAAGACCTGCTATTCTTTCTTCTTCTAATGAATGAGAACTTACTTCCATAACAATATATCTACAACCATGTTCTTTAGCTTCCATTATTAAATTATAAACTGTTAATATTTCTGGAGTAGTATTAGGAAGTTCTATCTTTACATCATCATAATAAAATCCAATAGTTCCTAAATACGCAGCTTTATAACCTAATTCATTTAAGAATTGATAAGTTAAATAACAAGTAGTTGTTTTACCATTAGTACCTGTTACACCTATTATATGTAAATCATCAAATTCTTTAGAATATTTTTCTACTAATTGTTCATTTAAATATTTTTTTGAACTTTCTACCTTAATATATGGTACTGAACATTCAATATCTTTTTCTCCAATTACTTTAGTAGCACCATTTTCAATAGCGCTTTCAATAAAATCATGACCATCAACAGTAAATCCTGGTATTGCCACAAATGTTTGTCCTGGTTTTATTTTTCTAGAGTTAGTTTCAAATTCTATCATATTATATTTCCTCCAATTCATATAAAGTAGTTCCAAGGCCTAATTCTTCAGCATATTCAGTAATATGTCTCCCTAGTCTTGAATCTATTCTTTCCTTAATACTTTCAGTTCCTTCTTCATTAGTATTCCAAATAGCATCTAAGAATGCTTGATCATTTGCAACAGGATCTAATGATGCAAATATACCAATATCTTTTATAACAGGATCATCTTGGTCGAAAGCACAATCGCAAAGTAAACTTATATCATTAGCAACTGTAATATATACTATTTGTCTATTAGTTTCTTTAATATAATCACTAACTGCTTTAGCTGCTTCAGCCATTGACTCAATAAAATCTTTTTGATTTATTTCTACAGTCCAACATTCATCTGGGCTAGTTGTTTTTCCACAGGAATGAATATATGCTTTACCATTTCTTGATGCAAATCCAATAGATTGATTTTTTAGATTAGCACCAAAACCTCCAGCAATATGTCCTTTACCATGAGCTAAGTTTAGAATTGAGTCATAATGCTTAATTCCTTCTCCAATAATGTCATACTTTAAGTGCTTTCCATTATGTACTGGTATTTTAAATTCTCCTATACCATCCATTATTTCAATACCTTGTCCCATATCAACAAATCCATGTTCTTTAGCTACTTTCATATGATCTATAGCGTTATTTCTTTCTCCTGGATATGCAGTATTACACTCTATAATAGTCCCATTTAATTTTTCTACAAATGGTTTTATTAATTTTGCTTTTAAATATCCTTTAGATCCTGCTTCTCCTGTGGAAACTTTGATACCAATGTTTCCTTTTAATTCTACCCCTAGTTTTTCATAGATTTCTATTAATTTTTCTGGAGTTATCTCCTTAGTAAAATATACTATACTTTTTTCCATATTATCACCTAATTAAATTATAACATAAAAAAAGAGACTAATGTCTCATTTTTTATTAAGCTAATTCTACAGTAGCTCCAAGTTCTTCTAATTGTTTTTTGATATCTTCTGCTTCTTCTTTAGAAATATTTTCTTTAACAGCACCGCCGTTATCAGCTATATCTTTAGCTTCTTTTAATCCTAAACCAGTTATATCTCTGATTAATTTGATTACTGGGATTTTTTGTCCACCAGCTGAAGTTAAGTTAACTGTAACTGTAGATGGTTCATCTGATCCAGCACCAGCAGCAGGAGCTGCAGCTACTGCAACAGCAGTAGGATCAATACCATATTCTTCTTTCATAGCGTCTACTAATTCTTTAATTTCTAATAAACTCATTTCGTTTAAAGCAGCGATAAAATCTTTAGCGTTTAATTTAGCCATATTATTTTCTCCTCCTATTTTCTTATTTACTTTCTTCTTTTTGTTCGCTAAGTAAATTTAAAGCGATTGATAAATCTTTGACTGTACCAATAAGTCCAGTAGCAAGCATAGTAAGTAATCCTTCTCTTGATGGTAGAGCTGCTAACTTCTTGATAGTTTCAAGATCTGTAACTTCTCCATCAACGATTCCTCCCTTTATTTCAAGTGCTTTATGATCTTTTGCAAAATCACTAAGTGTCTTGATTGGAGCAACTGAATCATTTGAATATGCCATAGCACTAGGACCTTCTAGGCAATCGTCAAGATTGTAGTTTAGACTATCTAATGCTCTTTTTGTTAAAGTGTTCTTCCAAACTTTATACTTAGCACCATTATCTCTAAGAGCTTTTCTAAGTTCAGCAGTTTCTTCAGCAGTAAGACCACGATAATCAAACAAGATAAATGAAGCTGATGATTTAGCAACTTCAGCGATTTCATCAATTACTGTTTGCTTTGCTTCAAGTATTTTTACGTTTGCCACTTGCTTTCCTCCTTGCTTATTTATATTAAAAAAGTCTTTGCGAAACGGCAAAGACTTATATTTTATAAGTATAAGATTTTGCCCTCGGTAAGAAATTAAGTTCTAAGAACACTTACTGTCTTCGGTTCAAACTTTTTTAATAACGTAATTATTATAATAAACTAATATTAGTTTGTCAATGTATTTAGGTCAATTTTTATTCCAGGCCCCATTGTTGAAGATACTGAAACATTTTTAATAAATTGTCCTTTAACTGTAGTTGGTTTAGATTTGATAATTACATTCATGAATACATCTAAGTTTTCTACTAACTTAGCAGCATCAAATGATACTTTACCAATGATAGCATGTACATTACCATAACTATCTGTTCTAAATTCAATTCTACCTTTTTTAACATCTTCGATTGCTTTAGCAACGTCAGTTGTTACAGTACCAGTTTTAGGATTTGGCATTAAACCTCTAGGTCCTAATAACTTACCGATTTTACCTAGTAAAGGCATCATTTCTGGAGTAGCTATAATAACATCGAAATCTAACCAGTTTTCTTTAGCTATCTTATCGATTAAATCTTCTCCTCCAACAAATTCAGCACCTGCATCTTTAGCAGCTTTACTTTGTGCATCGTTCTTAGTTAATACTAATACTCTTTTAGCTTTACCAGTTCCATTTGGAAGAACTAAAGCTCCTCTAACTTGTTGATCAGTTTTTTTAGTATCTACGTTTAATCTTACTGCTATTTCAACAGAACCATCAAAATTAGAAGTACTAGTCTTTTGAACTAATTCTATAGCTTCTTGTTTAGTATAAGCATGATGCTTTTCTACTAATTCCATAGCTTTTATATATTTTTTACCTTTCTTCATATTTACCTCCTTGTGGTATTAACGATTTCTCTCCCACTTATTTTATTAATCTTTAATTTCGATACCCATGTTTTTAGCAGTACCTTCAATTATCTTCATAGCAGCATCGATGTCATAAGCATTTAAATCTTCCATCTTAGTTTCTGCTATTTGACGTAATTGATCTCTAGTTATAGATCCAGCAATATCTTTAGATCCAGTAGCTGATGCTTTTTTAACATTAGCAGCTTTCTTGATTAAGAATGCAGCTGGTGAAGTCTTAACTTTGAAATCAAATGATCTATCATCATAGATGTATACTTCTACAGGAACGATATCTCCCATTTTATCTTTTGTAGCATCATTAAATCTTGTACAAAAGTCTGGAAGAGCTATACCGAATGGTCCTAAAGCAGTTCCAACTGGTGGAGCAGCTGTAGCTTTTCCTGCAGGTATTTGAAGTTTTACCTTATTTAATAATTCCTTTGCCACGAAAAACACCTCCTATTAAAATTTTTTCGCGAGTGGTACAAATGACTATATGCCTCCCACTTCATCTATATATAAAATACATAGTTGCCAATATAATATACCATTATTTTAATGGTTTTGCAATAACTATTTATCAAGTTCTATTTGAGTTAACTCTGCTTCTACAGTAGTTTCTTGTCCAAATAGATCGATTGATAATTTAGCCATATTATTTTCTTTATCTATCTCTATTACTTTACCAGTCATTAACTTGAATGGACCATCGATAAGTTTAATCTTATCTCCTTCTTTTAAGTCAACTACAACTGGCTTATCAGTAACACCAATAGTCTTAAGAATATTATCTACTTCATGCTTATATAATGGGAATGGTTTAGCTCCTTTACCAGATGATCCAAGGAAACCTGTAACACCTGGAGTATTTCTAACCACATACCATGCTTCATCAGTCATAATCATTTCTACAAGTACATAACCTGGAAATAATTTTTTAACTTTTTCCTTTTTAACACCATCTTTTATTTCGATTTCAGTCTTTTCAGGAACGATTACTCTAAATATATAATCTTGCATGTTCATAGATTGAATACGCATATCTAATTTTTCTTTAACTTTATTCTCATGTCCAGAATAAGTATTAACTACATACCATTGTTTTTCTTCCATAATTAAAACCACCCTTTAATAGCGTCTACTATAGATTTAAAATCAATCATTTTAACTAGAACAACGATATATTGGATTAACATAAAGAATAATGCAAAGAATATTATTGTTACAATTGTAATTAAAACATTCTTCCATAGTTCTTTACCTTTACACCATCTTATTCTTTTAATTTCTGATTTCATATCAGAGAAAAAATCTTTAACTTTTTCCATACTTTCACCTTTTATTTCAAAATAAAAAACACTTTTCTCGTGCTTCTGCATATAATTTAACATAAATTATATGTTTAGTCAATAGAAATAAGTGTTTTTTTACTTTAATTTATCATATCTATAAATTCATCTAAAGTAGTTGAATCATATATGTGATATCTAGGTATTTTATACTTGTGATCATCTCTACTAGCTTTATATCCTCCACCAGTGAATGCTACCTTATATCCCATTTCTTGTAAAGCTTCAATAACTTTGTCATTATATACATACATTGGATAACAGAAAGCATTATCTGTACCAATTTCATATTTAGATGTAGCTAAATCTGCTTTTATTTCTTCTTTTGAAGAACAAAGTAGTTTAGATCCTCTTTCTTCAGTAGAACAGTATCCACCTTCATGCATATTATATGTATGAGATTCAACATCTAGATTAGGCGATATATAGTTTTGATATTTATGCCATCCTGCTATTAAGAATAATGTTGCATGTAGATCATATTTTTCAAGTAATGGCATTAATTTATTACCATTATCTAATCCTGTACCCATAGCACCATCATCTACTGTAAGAAGAACGCTTCTATTAGGTAGTTCTATTTCTCCATACATCCATTTAATAAATTCATCCATTGTAAGAGTTTTCCACCCATTTTCTTTTAAATAGTATAATTCTTGTTCAAAATCTTTTACATCCATACAATTGCCTTCTCCACAGTATTCTCCTAGAGATGAATCATAGAAGAAATGGTAATTAAGTACTGCTATAGATGTAGCATTACCTTCTTCACTTCTTATGGTGTGACCATAATACTGATTAGTTAAATCAATAGATACAATTGGTTCTCCATCAAGTATTTTCTTTAATGTTTCAGTATTAGTATTAGCATTTATTTTATACATAGATACACCACTTGTAGAACCTTTTTTACAACTTGCATTATCACTTCTATAAGCATAGTCTCCATAATTCTTTTCTACATATATACCATATTCTTTTGCTTTATTAATAACTGCATCATTATTAGATAATACAAGTATTGCTCTATTGTTAAGATTAATATTATCATTAAACCATAAAGTAAAATCTTCTATAGTTATACCAAAATAACCATCTTCTTTTAAATATTTAAATTGTGCATCCATATTATCATTAGCATCTTCATAATATAATACACTCACATATTCTTTTTTTATTAATTTAATTGGTTTTACTTCTTTTACATCATCTTTTTTAACACCATATAGATTATTTAATAATTTAAAATAATAATAGTTATCATCCTTAGAAATTACTTCATATGTATTACCTTTATTAAGTTTTATATTAGCTTTATCTTTAATATATAACTTAGTATTATCTTTTAAAGTAATATTTTCTCCAATAGAAACATAATAATCTTTTATATTATTATCTTGTTTCTTTGTTTTTTTAACATCAGAATAATAAATATAATATTCAGAATCTTTTATTTTATAATATTTTCCATTTTTATATTTATCTAATTCAAAATAAGAATTTTTATATATTTTACCTATACTTTTATTTTTAGAATCATATAAATTTGTATCTTTAGTTATTAATACATATTTGCTATAGTTCTCTTTAGCTTTATTTCCATTTAAGAATATAACTGCTAAAAAAACTAATATTAATACAAATATTATTCCTAATAACACTTTGGTTAAATTCTTTTTATTAATTCTTCTCTTCATATTACCTCCTATTTATTCTCATCTAACATTTTACTTATTTTAGTTTTTATCTTTTCGATATATTTACCTACTGATTTCTCAGTTATATTTAGTAACCCAGATATTTCTTTGTAAGAAAAGCCTTTTGTTCTTAGATCAAATACTTCTACTTCTTTTTCATTTAATATAGATACTATATCATTATATAAACTTTCTTTTTCTTCAGACTCTATAAATGTTGTTTCAGGATTAACATTTTTATCATCTAATAAGTTTATTAATGGTAATCCATATGAATTAGTTGTAGTATCAAATGATAAAGATTCATTTAATACTTTATGTCTTCCTGCACTTATATTTCTCATAAAAGAAAGTATTTGTCTTTCTATACATATATTAGCAAATGTAGTAAATTTAACATCTTTTTGTTCACTAAAGTCTTTTATAGCTTTAGATAAACCTATCATTCCTTCTTGAATTAAATCATTATAATCATAGCCTTTAGATTCAACATATTTAGTAAATTTCTTTGCTTTTAATTCTATTATAGGTTTATATTTCTTATAAAACAATTCTTTAGCATCTTCATTATTTTCAGATATTAAATATAATAATTCATAATCATTATCTCTATATTCTTTCATTTTTTTGTCTCACTACTTCATATATACATATTCCTGCAGCAACTGATGCATTTAAACTATTTATTTTTCCTGTCATAGGAATACTAATAATAAAATCACATTTTTCTGATACTAATCTAGATATTCCATTACCTTCAGCACCAATTACTAAGCATGTTTTAGGGTCATATACAACGTCAGTATAGTTACTACCATCCATATCTGTTCCATAAAACCAAAAACCATATTTTTTTAATTTTTCTATTGTTTGAGGCAAACTAGATACTTCAACTATTTTAATATTATTTAAAGCTCCTGCAGATACTTTCATAACTGTAGAAGTAATTTCTACACTTCTTTTCTTCGGAATAATAATTGCATCTACTCCTGCAGCTTCACAAGTTCTAATAATAGCCCCAAAATTATGAGGATCTTCTAGATGATCTAGCATTACTAAGAATTTAGTATCTAATACATCATCTATACTTAAATATTTATAATCTTCGATTTCTAAAGCTATTCCTTGATTATTGCCTTTAAACTTTTGGTCAAGTATTCTTTTGTCCATTCTGTTAATTTTTATATTGTTATCTTCAAAGTATTTAATTATTTTTTCATCATCAAAGTTATTAGCTAAATATACTTTTTTTATTTCTTTTTTACTATCTATTACTTCTTTAGCAACATTTTTACCAAATACTATCATATATTTTCCTCCAATATAATTTTCATTATTTCATCTATTCTTTCATCTTTTTTAAGTAAATAAAGATATCCAAATAAACATTCAAACGCTGTAGCCCACTTATAAGTTACTATATCTGTATTTTTTGGATGAGAATAGGTACTTGCATTTCTACCCCTTTTAACAACATCTATTTCATCATCATTTAAGTAATTATTATCAAGCAAATAATTTATAAACTTACATTGATTTTTAGCAGTAACATAATTCAAAGATTTAGTTTGTAAATTATTAACTTTATATATCTTGTTTTTAATTAAGTATTCTCTTATTCTAAGTTCATATACAGAATCTCCTAAATAAGCTAATGCTAATATATTCACTTCGTTTATATTCAAACTTCTTCACCACTCATATAATACCATAAAATCATAATAAAAAGAATACTAATCAGGTATTCTTATTATTATTTCTCCAGCTTTAGAATATAAATATTTTTCTCTAGCATATCTAGCTATATAATCAGGATCTTGTAATTTATTCACTTGACCCTTTAATTCATCTTCTTTTTCTTTTAATACTGATAATTCTTCTTGGAATTCTCTCTTTTCTTTAGATTTAGTATATAACTCATAAGCAGTTTTAACTACTGTTTGCATTAATAAGAAACCTAAAACTAAATAAATAAGAGTAATTATTACAAAGTTTCTTCTAATTTTCTTTCTCTTCAAGTTATATACCTCCATTCTAATTTAAGTATAATTTATTTCTTTTTAGCAGTCAATTTGTTTTTATTTTAGAATGTAAAGTAATAAAAAAGAAGAAGATTATTCTTCTTCTCCTGATTCAGTGGAATCTTCTACTTTTGCAACTTCTGCTTTATCATAAGCTTCAAATATTGCTTTTTCGATCATTTCTCTAGTTTCACCATTGATTGGATGAGCAACATCTCTATATTCTCCATCAGGATATTTTCTACTTGGCATAGCAATGAATAATTTGTCTTCGCCTTGAATGATACGAATATCTTTAACAGCAAAGCAATCATCTAAAACGATAGATGCTATACCTTTCATTCTAGAACCTTCCTTTTCAATCTTTTTAACATTTACTGATGTAACTTTCATATTATCCCTCCTTAGTATAATGCTACTTATATTATATAATAAATAGAACATTTATTCAATAGTTAATTTTTTTCTTTATATTGTGCTTCTACTATTTTACCTTCAGTTGGATCTGTATCTTTTTTTAGACTAAATGCTATAGTAAAACTCTCAATTAAATCTAATATTGAATATACTATTAAGGCTATTCCTATTATTTGAACTATTCCTTTAGCTCCTTCAAAAGGATTAAATATTAACATTATTCCAAATACTACTATTAGTATTGAACCTATTATAGATAATATATTTTTATTAATTTTATATATTAATAATGAATATGATAACTTAGTAACACCGTTTATTACCATCCATACTCCAAGAAGTAATGGAACAATACTGGCTATTATAGTTGGTTTAATTAATATAATTATTCCAAATATAAATACAAATGCTCCAAATATAAAGTTTAATGATAAATAGTTATTAGAACTTTTATCACTAAAGAATTGTATTATTGATACTACTCCCCATAAAACTAATATTATTCCTAGAACATAACAAACTATATTAATTGCAGTTTCTGGTTTTAATAGTAAGAATATTCCAGTAAATATAAATAATAATGCAAATACTATTGATGTTATACTCATTTTTTTAACTTTTGTACTTAAATTATTTTCCATTCTATCACCCACTCTAATTCTACCACATTTTTATTCAAAATTATATATAAAAATCATTCTATCTCTACCTTCTAAATCCTTCTTTAAAAGAATAGAACTATCTGGAAGATATTTTTCTTTTAATTCATTAATAGCTTCTCCTTGGTCTTTCCCTATTTCAAATGCTATTAAATATTTATCATTAAGAATGTTTTTAATATTCTTTAATATTTCTTCATAAAAATATAATCCATTATTATCTGCATATAATGCTATATGTGGTTCATTATTCTTAACAATTTCATCTATTTCTTCATCATATCTGATATATGGAGGGTTACTAATTACTACATCAAATTTTTCTTTTATTCCATCATATATATTAGTATTAATAAAATTAATGTTTACATTATTTCTTTTAGCATTTTCTTTAGCTACCTCTAAGGCTTCTTTAGATATATCAGTAGCATATACTTCTCCAGAGACTTCTTTTTTAACTGAGATTGCTATTGCTCCTGAACCTGTTCCAATGTCTAATACTTTTATCTCTTTGTGGAAATATTCTTTAATAAAATTAATGGTATTTAATACTAATTCTTCTGTTTCAAATCTAGGTATTAATACATTTTTATTAACTATAAAATTAGAATTATAGAAGTCTACATTTCCTACTATATATTGGACTGGTTCACCATCATTAAGTCTTTTAATAGCATCCTCAATATTTCCTTTATAATATTTCTTTAAATATTCTATATCTGTCATATTAATCCTCTATTTGCATTTCTAAGACATGTCTTTGTTCTGTATAACCTAATTTTTTATATAATCTAATGGCATCTTTATTAAAATCATAAACATTTAGTTCTATTCTTTTAACATTCTCTTTTCTAGCTATCTTTTTTACTTCTTCAAGTAATTCAGTACCATATCCTTTTCTTCGTTCATCTTTTGCTATTTCAAATTCATCTATCCATAAATATTTAGTTACTTTTTGAACTATTTTATATGATAAGAAACCTATTAATTTATCTTCTTTAAAGTAACCAAGTATTTTTAGATTGCTATTATCTATTTCATAAGATATCCAGTTTTTTAATTCTTCTTTTGTTCTTTTTATAATTAAATCAGGTCTATTACTATAGTGATACATGAATCCATTTTGTAATAGATCATAAAAATCATTATTTAATTCTTCTTTTTTTATCTCTTTTATCATAAGACACCTCTTCCTTAATTATAGCATAAAAAAAGAAAATTATTCTCCTGCTAATTTTCTCTTTATATCTTCATTTATTAATGATTCAATTAATTCATCCATTTTTCCTTGCATAATTCTATCTAGTTGCATTAATGTTAAATTAATTCTATGATCAGTTACTCTATTTTGTGGATAGTTATAAGTTCTTATCTTTTCAGATCTATCTCCTGTACCTATCTTACTTCTTCTTTCAGCTCCGACTTCTGCTTCTTGTTTTCTTTGCATTTCATCATAAATTCTTGCTTTTAAGATTCCTAAAGCTTTAATTTTATTTTTTAACTGACTTCTTTCGTCTTGGCAAGTAACTACTATTCCTGTTGGAATATGAGTAATTCTAACAGCAGAATCTGTTGTATTTACTCCCTGTCCTCCTGCTCCTGTAGATCTATAAACATCTATTCTTAAGTCTTGTTCCTTAATATCAATGTTAACATCTTCTACTTCAGGCATTACTAATACTGTAGCAGTAGATGTGTGAACTCTTCCTTGTGATTCAGTCTCTGGAACTCTTTGAACTCTATGAGAACCAGATTCATATTTAAGTTTAGAATAAACATTTTCTCCCTTAACCATGAATTCTATTTGAGCATATCCACCTGCAGTTCCTGGTTCAGCGTTAGTTACTTCTATTCTCCAACCTTGACTTTCTGCATATCTACTATACATTTCAAATAAGTCTCCAGCAAATATATTAGCTTCATCTCCACCAGCAGCGCCTCTTATTTCAACGATAATATTCTTATCATCATTAGGATCCTTTGGTAATAATAATATTTCTAATTCTTTTATTAATTCTTCTTTTCTTGAAGTTAAATTATTAATATCATCTTTAGCTAAATCTGCCATTTCTGGATCATTTAATAATTCTTTTGCTTCTTCTAAATCATTTTCTACTTTTTTATATTCTTTATATTTATCAACAACTTCTGCAATAGATGCTTGTTCTTTTGATAGAGAAGTCATTTTATCTACATTACCTAATATTTCTGGACTAGATAACATAGAAGTTAATTCATTATATCTATTTAAAGTAGCTTCTAATCTCTCTATCATAAGATCACCTATTCCTCTATACTTAAATCTTCTTCATCAACGATAGTTAAATCTCCAAGATCATCTTCATCTTCTTTACTATCATCAACTGCTTCATCTGAATAATCATCTTCGATATCTCCATTGTCTTCATTATTTTCTTCGTCTTCTGATTCATCCATTTCGATATCTTCTTCGTCGCCATCATCAACAACTACTTTTACTTTGTGATTTTCTTTTAAATCCCAAGCTTTACTATCTATAAATATAAATCTTCCATCAGTAGTTAAAGCTGTAAAGAAATCACCTATTTGTTCTATAAATGTATTTTCATCTAATTCAAGTAATTTGCATACTTCTTTGAATAATTTCTTTGTGTCGTACTTTTTCTTATCCTCTTTAATTATTTCATAAGCTATATCTGTATAGCTCATTAATTCTAATTCTTCTAATTTCTTTTTTCTAATGCTCATACTAAAACTTCCTTTCTGTGTGAGTATTTTTACATTCTTTCAGGCATTTCTATACCTAGTAACTTACATCCTGTCTTAAGTATTTCAGATACTACTGTAACAAGATATATTCTTGAATTTCTTTCTTCATCATCATCGCTTAATATTTTAACTTCATTATAGAATTCGCTATAAGTAGTTGCTAATTTTATTAAGTATCTAGATAAGAAATAAGGTTCATTCTTACTGATTACATCATTTAATACATCATTAAACTTATTAATTAATTTAACAAGTGTAAATGCTGAACCCTCAAGTAATTTATCATATTTAACACTATTAAGCAATACCTCACTATTATTTTTTCTTAAAATGCTCTTAATTCTTACATACATATATTGAATATATGGGCTTGTTTCCCCATTAAATTTAAGCATTTCATCTAAATCAAATACTTCATCTTTATTTAAAGAATTATATAAATCTCCAAATACTACTGCTCCTATACCTACTTTTGTAGCAATATCATCTAAATCTTCTATTTCTGGATTTTTTTCTAGTAATATTTCTTTTGCTTTATCTATTGCATCATTTAAAATATCATCTAGTTTAATAAAATTACCTTTTCTGGTAGACATTCTACCTTCTTTTAAGGAATATAATCCATAAGATATATGTGTTAATCCTTTAACGTATTTTTCGTCTAAATCAAGGTATTTAGCTACTGCAAATACTTGATTAAAATGTAAGTCTTGTTCATAACCAGTTATATATATTGATTTAGTATAATCATATGTTCTTGCTCTATAAAGAATAGCTGCTAGATCACGAGTAGCATATATACTAGATCCATCGCTCTTTTTAATAATACATGGAGTATTTATACCATCTTCTTCTAAGTCTACTATTTTAGCTCCTTCAGATATAGTTATTTTATTATTTTTTTCTAATATATTTACTACTTCATCTATTCCATCTGAATATGAAGCTTCTCCTTTGATACTATCAAACTTAATACCTAATTTATCATATGTTTTATAGAATTCTTCTAAACTTAGATCTCTAAATTTTTCCCATAAAGCTACATATTCAGGGTCTTTTTCTTCAAGTTTTCTGAAGTTTTCTCTACATCTATTTAATACCTCTTCATCTTCTTCACATAAAGCATTAATTCTAACATATATTTCTACTAATTTATCAATCGCATCAGTACTTAAATCATATTCATTACCCCAAAGTTTATAACCTTCGATTAATTTACCAAATTGACTACCATAATCACCTATATGGTTAATACCTATAGTGTTA
>JAEEGH010020231.1_pt1 | contig 13868 bp, 10 predicted proteins | sample 9134181 | NCBI WGS metagenome assembly JAEEGH01 (sample SAMN16246544, study PRJNA631951) | gut metagenome | biome: gut microbiome; feature: rumen; material: DP-attached | host: Bos | place: Iran: Karaj | collected 2018-10
CGGCAAACTCGCCTTTTTCAATGCTGAATGAAACTCCTTTTACAGCCTCTACCCTTTGTTTTCCAAGAGGGTATGTTTTACGTACATTGTCTAGTGTGATAACTGGCATTGTAAATCTCCTTGAGTATTATTGTATTAATACGATAATACAGTTTCTTTTATGTTTTTGTCAATATAACTGTATAATTAATAAGATAATAAAAAAGTTACTAAAAGGAAAGGAAATTTTACAGTACCGATTTCAGGAATTGCTGAAGTCTTTCGCACTTTGGATGCTGGAAAATCTGCTCTGGAGTGCCCTCTTCTTCTATGTAGCCGCCATCCATGAACATAACACGGTCTGCAACCTCGCGTGCAAAGCCCATTTCATGAGTAACAACAACCATTGTCATGCCTTCATGAGCAAGATCCTTCATAACTTCAAGAACCTCACCTACCATTTCTGGATCGAGCGCACTAGTCGGCTCATCAAAAAGCATTACATCTGGGTGCATTGCAAGAGAACGAACAATTGCAATACGCTGCTTCTGACCGCCGCTCAAGGTTGAAGGATATACGTCTGCTTTTTCTGGCAAACCTATGCGTTCCAAAAGAGCATGAGCCTCTGCTTCGGCTTCTTCTTTAGTTTTAAGACCAAGCTGAACAGGAGCAAGAGTGATATTTTCCATTACAGTAAGATGTGGAAAAAGATTAAAATGCTGAAAAACCATCCCCATTTTTTGACGACATGCATCAAGATTTGTTTTTGGGTCGGTCATGTCATTGCCTTCGAAAAGGATTGTACCGCCATCCGGAGTTTCAAGACGGTTTAGACAGCGCAAAAAAGTTGATTTTCCGGAGCCGGAAGGACCAATTACTACAATTTTTTCGCCTTTTTTAATGCTGGTAGTCAAATCTTTAATTACGTGAAGGTCACCAAAGCTAATTTTGAGATTTTTTACTTCGATTAATGTATTATCTGTCACTTTTTGCCATCCTTTTTTCGAGTAGACCAAAGAGCTTGGTAAGTCCTACAGTAAGAATAAGATATATTACCGCACAGGTTAAAAGAGGAATCCAGGCATTGTAGGTTGCATTACGAATCATATCTCCGGCTTTAGTCATGTCGCGAACGGCAATAAAGCTTGCTACAGAAGTTTCCTTAATTAAAACGATGAATTCGCTTGTATATGTAGGAAGACATGCTTTTACAGCCTGAGGAAGCACAATCTTAAAAAGAGTCTGCCATTTACTCAAGCCCAAAGAACGGCCGGCTTCGGTTTGCCCCTTGTCTACACCTTGAATTCCTGCACGGAAAATCTCGGTACAATAAGCCCCGGAATTAAGACCATAAGAAATAATTGCTACTAAAAGCTTTGGAAGACGCAGAGGTGCAAATACAACAAAGTAAAAAATCATAAGCTGAGTTGCAAGAGGAATACCACGCAAAATAGTAGTATAGGCATTTGCAATTCCGCGTAAAATTTTACTGTCGGAGATTTTCATGAGGGCAAAAATACAACCAAGAACTGTACCAATAAGAATGGCACAAATTGCAATAAGGAGAGTTACTCCCAAGCCCTCAAGAATTAAAACATAACTGTCGCCGGCAATCATTGTGTCGTAAAAAGACTGCCCCAGGTTTGTAAAAAACGAACCCATTCCAAGCCCCTTTCAAAAAAAACAAGACCGATAGGATAAACACCTACCGGTCCATCTCATAATTGAATTATATATTAAAAACTATTTTCTAACAATAATAACCTGTTCAGAAGCAAAGTAAGGAACAGAGAAATCTACGTTCTTCTTGCGTTCTTCTGTTACAGACATACCGGCAGCAATAAAGTCAATTGTTCCGGCCTGAAGAGCAGGAATCAAGCTGTCAAAAGCCATATCCATAACTTCGAGCTTCATACCGGCATTCTTGGCAATTTTTTCGCCCATTGTAATATCAAAACCAACGATATCTTTACCGTTTACATATTCAAATGGAGGGAAAGCAGCGTTTGTTCCAAGAATAACTTTTTCGCCGCTGCCAGTTTCGCTTGCAGGAATTTTAATATTTCCATCAGCTGGCATAAAAGCAGCAACAAGAGCTTCATATTCGCCGTTTGATTTCATTGCATTAATTGTATCATTGATTTTTGCAAGAAGATCTTCGCGACCTTTCTTTACTGCAATTGCATACTCTTCTTTGTTTTCTGAAAAATATGGATCGCGAACAATCTTCAATGAAGGATTGCGTTTTACAATTTCCATAGCTGGAAGTTCATCAAGAACAACACAGTCTATAGCACCATTTTTAAGGTCAAGAGCTGCATCAATACCACTTTTGAAAGAAGAAAGCTTAGCATTTTTTACTTCATCCTGAACAAACATTTCGCCAGTTGTTCCGGCCTGAACACCAATCTTTTTTCCGTCAAGGTCTGCTTTACCCTTGATTGATACCTTTTTTGGTTTTGCACAAAGTGGAGCAGTTAAAAGGATAGCTGCACAAATTAATAAAGCTGTTTTTTTCATAAAATATCTCCTGAAAAAATTATATATATAGAAAATAACACTTTATTTATGTTCTTTCAAGATATTTTCGCCCCTTACATCTTGACATTTTTCGTAATTTTGTCAAAATAAAAGATATAAAATTGAAATTTAGATTGCCGCGCCCTTAGGGCTCGCAAGAACATTTTATAGGAGAACCTTTTATGATTCATTACACTTTTGACAAAACCTTGCCAAAAAACATTCCGCTCCTTTTCAAAAAGAGAGCCGAAGAATTTCCAGATATCAAGCTTCAGGCATATAAAGATGCTCAGGGTAAGTTTGAATATTCAAGCTATTCCAGAGTTTACCATGAAGTAATCTGCTTTGCTGCTGCACTTTCTAAGCTTGGAATTAAAAAAGGTTCAAATGTAGCCTTGATTTCTGATAACAGACGTGAATGGCTTATTACTGACCTTGCAATTCAGTCTCTTGGTGGTGCTGATGTTCCACGTGGCTGTGATTCAATGGGTAATGAAATCCGCTTTATTATTGATTTTGCTGACTGTGAATTTGCCTGCTTTGAAAACGTTCGTCAGCTTGAAAAGGTTCTTGAAAAATCTGAAGAAACTCCAAAGCTCAAGACAGCAATTCTTTTTGACAAACCAGAAACTGAGCCTGCAAACTGTCCTTACCAGATTCTTTATTTTGATGAAGTTCTGCAGGACGGAAAGAATATTTATAGAGAAAACTCATTCAATGTTCAGAGCGAAATTGAAAACGGAATGCTCAGCATTGAACCAAATGATACAGCAACAATCATCTTTACTTCTGGAACAACAGGAACTCCAAAGGGTGTAATGCTTACTCACAACAACTACATCAGTCAGCTTGCAGTTATCAAACCTTATCTTCCTGCTCATGCCGGTGAATGGTGGCTCAGCGTTCTTCCTGTATGGCACGTTTTTGAACGTCTTATTCAGTATGTTGCAATTTACTTTGGAAACGGCCTTGCCTACTCTAAACCTATTCCTTCTATGCTCCTTTCTGATATGGCAGAAATCAGACCTCACTGGATGTGTGGTGTTCCACGTCTTTGGGAAGCCTTAGCCGCAGGTGTTCATAAAGCAATGAAAAAGACAGGCGGTATTAAATACAAGCTGTTCAGTTTCTTTGTAAATGTTGGAGATAAATATAACAACTGCAAAAATCTTGTTTGCGGATACGTTACACAGATTAAGAGACGCAGCCGCTTCTTTGATTTCCTTATTGGAATTATTCCTATGATTCTTTTATGGCCAATCAATAAGCTGGGAAATATTCTTGTATTCAAAAAGATTCAGGCAAAATTTGGTGGACGTCTTAAGATTGCAATTTCTGGTGGTGGTTCATTACAGCGTACAACAGAAAACTTCTATCATTCAGTTGGTTTGAACCTTTTGGAAGGATATGGTCTTACAGAAACTGCTCCTGTAATCAGCTTCCGTCACTACAAGACTCCACGTCCTGGTTGTGTAGGACTTATCTTCCCTACTTTTGAAGTTAAGATTGTAAAAGAAGAAAACGGTGTAATTGTAACAGACGAAAACGGAAAGCCTGTAGAAGTTGGTCCTGGACAGAAAGGTATTATTCTTGCAAAGGGTTCTCAGGTTATGAAGGGTTATTACAAACGCCCAGATCTTACAGAAAAAGTTATAGATAAAGACGGATTCTTCAACACAGGTGATATTGGTCTTATGACATACGACAAGGAAATTAAGATTACTGGTCGTGCAAAGGATACAATTGTTCTTCTTGACGGAGAAAATATTGAACCTGCAGTTATTGAAAACGAGCTTTGTACAAGTCCATTTATTGAAAGCGCAATTGTTCTTGGACAGGATCAGAAGATTCTTGCTTCACTCATTGTTCCTTCAAAAGAAGCGGTTATTCAGTACGCTCAGGAAAATGGTCTTGACTTTACAGACTATGAAAAGCTTTTGCAGACAGAACAGATTAAGGACTTGATTTATAAAGAAGTTAATACAAAAGACAGTCCTGCAAACGGCTTTAGACCATGTGAACGCATTGCAAAGATTGCACTTCTTCCAAACAGCTTCAAGGTTGGAGAAGAGCTTAGTGCAAAACAGGAAATGATGCGCTTTAAGATTGTTGAAAAATACGCTAGTCTGATTGCGACTTTGTTCTAAACTGAAACTTAGTTTCTGCAAGAACAACAGCAACAAAAATTAATATACACCCTGCGGTCATACGCAGGGTTATTTTTTCGTGTAAAAAAATCGTACTGAACAAAACCCCAAACACAGATTCAAAGCTTAAAAAAAGTGACGCAAGAGAAGACTGCACATATTTTAATCCGATATTCTGAAGACTAAAACAAAGCATTGTGCTGAACAATCCCAGGTAAAGCATAGAAAGAATTACACGAGAATTCTGTATACCAGCAACCGGAAAAGCGCCGTCATAAATTGGAGCAAGCACCCATCCGAGCAAAGCGCATACGACAAACTGAAGCAGCGTCAAAAACAAAGGGTCGTCGCCCTGTTCGTTGTAGCGTGCAGTCCATATAATATGCAAGGCGTAAAAAAGACCGCACACAAGAGTAAGCCCGTCTCCAAGATTCAGTCCTGCTGTGTCACCGGTGCCCAAGGCCAAAAGTCCAATTCCAGTAAGTGACATAATAGCAGCTACAAACACATACCAGCCCGGACGTTTTTTATAAAGCAGCCACGAAATGAGCGGAATTAAAATAACATAAACAGTTGTAAGAAAAGCGTTCTTTCCGGCAGTTGTGTAGTCGCAGCCGATAGTTTGAGTTGTGTATGCAGTAAAAAGGAATATTCCTGTAATAAGGCCATGGCGAAGGTAACGTGCATCCATCATCCGCCACTTTTTTATAAAAATTATTCCCATAACAACAGCGGCCAGAGAATAACGGATTGCAATCATGTAAACGGCGCCAATGTAGTCAAGACTGTCTTTTACAACTACAAAGGCAAAACCCCAGATGGAAGCAGTAAGCACAAGGCCAACAGAAGCCAGAAAGGATGTAGATTTTTGATTCATAAAGTAATATGTATCAAAATTATTTAAACTTTTCTAGTAGCTCGGCGCGGTTTTTCACGTTTGTCTTGTCGTAAATAAAGCTTACGTAATTCTCTACAGTGTGCATAGAAATAAAAAGCTCGTTGCTTATATCTTCGTTTGATTTTCCCTGAAGAAGTTTTTCGAGAATACAGGTTTCCTGCTTTGTAAACAGCAATGTCAAATCTTCGAGCTTTTGCTGAGCTTCGATTTTTTCTTTTTCAAGATAGATTCCACCGCTCTGCACTACTTCCAGACAATGAACAAGCTCTTCTTCACTTGCAACTTTTGAAACGTATCCTTTTGCACCGCTATTTTTCGCCTGAAGAATATAACCTGCACTATCGTACATGGAATACATTACACACTTTATAGTTTTATAGTGCTTTGTAATTTCCTGAACAAGAGAATAGCCTGTTTCATCTGCAAGCTGAATATCGACAATTATAATTTCCGGCAAGGCCAGACTTTTAGGTCCAATTTCTTTTAGTTTTTCAAGGCATTCTGTTTTATTTGTAAAAATGTAGGGACACTTCCAGTTAGTATGTTCTTCCAGATAATCCTTGAGTCCCCTTAATAACATTTTGTGGTCATCCACGATGTATAACTCATTTCTCATTTTGCTTTTTTGATACTCCACATAAAGAAATCTTTATCTGCATTCCGTCTCCTGGCGCAGAAAAGAATTCTACAAAGCTTCCTTTAATCATGCTTACATGATCTTTTATCATCTTAAGCCCAAAATGATTTTTTAAATTCTTTTTTTGAAGAACCTGTTCTATATCACAGCCACGACCATCATCAATAATAAACAAGGTCATATATTCATTTTTGTTTATAATTTCATGGCGGCAGAAAAGCTGTACCGAAGTTGCAAAAGAATGCTTTTCTATATTTTTAAATGCTTCCTGTACGATATTAATTATGTTATAGCAGTCATCCTTTAAGAAATAAAATCCATCTTCTTCATCATCAGCAGAAACTGTACAACGAATATTTGTACGTCTGAAAAACTGTTCACTCAGAGTTTGGAGGATTGAATATACATCAACAAGATCTCCAGGTTTTACATCAAAAAATTCTGCAGGTGAAAGACCGTAACAAATATCACGCATTTTCATAATACAGTTTGTGAGATTTGCAATGAGGTTATCTTTTTTAATTTCGTTTGTCTTTTTAACCTCGAGCATTTCTGTTCCAATACGGATAGCACGAATATCCTGAACAACAGAATCGTGAATGTCATAAGAAATTTTTCTGCGCTCATCCTGCTGAACCTTAAGCTTCATTTTTTCTTCTTTCTTACGTCTATGGGTAGAAGCAATAATCATATAAATAATTGCCTGAATCAAAAGAATAGTAACAAAGACATTTAAGACAAGAAGAACAGCGCTATAATTCTTTGGGTCCTTCTTCTTATTTGAAGCATAAGCGAGCATTGCGTCTCTATTATCAAACCGCTTAGATGCTTCTCCGTCAAAAAGCCATACAGCGTCGCCATTTGAATCATTAATCACAAGTCCGTAGTCTGTAGCTTCAAGCGGAAGTCTTTTAACAACCTCGTTATTTGCTTTATAATGATCATATAAACAGGCATGGATTCTTGGAAAACCATCAGGCTGTGAAATATAAAAATCCTGTGAAGTATGATTTATTTTAAAAATCTCACTCCAGTCTTGCGACCAGATTATTTGATTTTTAATTCTTTTTTCTGAACCATAACTGGCCGCAAAATAAACTTCATCGTTATAAAGCACCATTTGAATCTGTTCAAACTGGAATTTTAATCTGCCCCAAAAGCAGTAGTCACTATCATAATAGCTTACAGCTGATGTTTGTGTAGGCTTACCCTGTTCATCTGCAGCAAAAAGAAATTTATCTACCGGGAAATAATAATATTCATTATGATATGAGCAGAATTTATCAAGCTCATTACCGATAAGAAGATATTGAACAGCTTCTTTATCTGTAAGGACTTGTCCCTGCTTATTTGTTACACAAAAAACCGGAGTAACACCAGGATCGGCAAAGTCGTAGAAATATTGCAAGAATGAATCATAATCTGGCAGAGCAGGAAATTTAAGATAACTATTGCATACATTTTTAAGTACCCACTCTTCAAGAATATAATATCTGTGCACATTTTCTCTGAGATACCGTCCATGAGAATCTTTTGTAACTGTATAAATACCGGTGTATTCATAAGTCATAAGATTATATTTATTGTTGTCTGCATTATATATAGAAAAATAAAGTGTTTTATTCTTGGGATTATAAACAAAGCCTGAAATATCACTTCTAAACTTTTTTTGATATTCATATACAATATTTGATTTTCCTTTATTCGAAGGATCTACTGCAAGGATTGTATTTTTACCTGTAACATCATAATACATGTTTACAAGATATATTCCTGCATTATCCTTTTGATATTCAAAAACTCTATATCTTCCATAAGTTTCATCAAGATATTTTTTTAGCTCATGCGGAACCTGTTCTACATAAGCCCAGAGGTTTGAACCGGCACTAAATAAAAAGAGGATTCCCGCAATTACATAAATTCGTTTTAACATTTTACCCATACTCCAAATCATATACTATGTTTGATTAAAAACAATACCCAAAAGCACATTTTATTAAAAAAAGGAGAAAATCTCCCAAAATCGACCACGAAAATTAGGAGTTTGTCTCCGTTCACAAATGACACTTTCAGGCTTATGATTTTGATAAGGTTGAAAAATAATTTCGACCAATTTCTTAAAAATTTTTACAAAAGGGAGATTTGTATGAAAAAAACAAAAATCTTTTCTATTGTGTTTGCAGTTGGGCTTTTGAGTCTGGTTGCAACTGGATGTGGCGGAAAACCTGGAGTAGATGCAGAGACCCACACAGCAAAGAGTTCTGATTTGATTAAGTTCAACATCAAAAAAGCAAAATATCTGGCTACACAGTGGGCAGACCAAACTGATGAAAGATCTGCACGAGCTGCTTATGCAAGAAAGATTGCACGTGAAGCTGGGGAAGAGGCTGCTGATGAAGAAAAGGTAGAAGACCCATTACAGTCGCTTGTTGCCGTTGTTGAAGGCGAAGACGGAGCACTCAAAGAAGAAACTGTTATGGAAATTCCTGTAGAAGAACTTAAACTTGCAGAATGGTGTGTACCACAGCCTGTTCGCGAAATTTATCAGTGTCCTTATGATCAGGCAGAAGAAAAAGCAAAAGGTGTTTATACAGTTTTTGCATGCTATATTGACTGGTGGAAATACACAGATGATACCCCTGCTCCTGGAATAAGTATGCTCATGTATACAAAGCCTGATGGAAGTTCTTATGATGTATTAAACATTAAAGGAAACGTAAAATACTTCCTTACAACATGGCAGAAAGAAAACGAAGGTGAAGATTACATTCAGTTTGATGAAAATGGAAACCTTTTTGCTTTAGCAAAGGATGATACAAAAGAAGAATATGCAATCTTCCGCTACAACCCTCTTTCTGATGAAGTTACTGATTACAGATTGACAGGTATTAAAGGCGAAGTTTATATCAGAAACTTTAAAGTTACAAGAGACGGTAAATGGATATTCTTAAATGTTATGGTAGATAACATGAAGAACAATGTTTATGCAATCAAGGTTAATTCAAAAGATGCTCCAATAACAATGTACGAATATAAAGGTACCGAAAAAGCAAAAGAACCAAGCTGGGCAGTATCAAGCATTGGAATTAATCCTACAAACCAGAATGTTTACTGGTACGTAGATGATTATAATGATTTTGGAAGACCTAATGCAGGACTTTATGTTGCAGAAAAACAAACAGCAGGTTATTCAAAAGAAAATGTAAAATATTATCATACACTTCAGTGGTGGCAGATTCTTGATTTTGTAAAGGTAAATCTTTTTGATGTAGATCCAAGTGACACAGAAAAATTCAGAGCTTTTGATGGTTATTCTGCTGTTGTTGCTGCTGATGCAAACAAAGATTATAAGAAGCTTTTGGACTACCTTAAGGGTGTATGCGGTTATACTGGCGAAGTTGAATTCAATTTCTCTAAATTCAAAGATTTGACAGGACTGGCTTGTAAAGATTGGGATGGAAAAGCTTATGAAACTGACGATTTTGCAAAGCTTGGTGAAAGCACATTAACAGATGAAGCTGCTTTGAAGTATCTGTTTACAACAAGCTATGAAGATGCACTTGAGTTACCAGAAGATCAGAAGAGCGACTGGACAAAGAGAAATCTTTTTTCAAACTTCATTGAACGCTTCTACCATGAATGCTGGAAGTTTGGTGAACTTTACAAGACAGAAGGTTATTCGATTCTTGCAGACAGTGAATCAGAAGAAGTTTCATTCCCACTTGGATACTTTATGTTCAAAAAAGGTACAACAAACTCTGCTTACTTCCTTGATGATAATAAGGACAATTACGACAATGCACAGGCTTACATAAAGAGTGCCTTTGGTGCAAAAATGAATGGTATCATTCTTGCCAACGACGAAGGAACCTGGGTATTCAGTGATATTTGGGATGAAAATAAAGTTAAAGCAGATGGAGAAAAAGGTAATAACAGTCATTCTGCTGGATTCCGCCTTACAGATAACAAAGGAAACTTTAAGTGTAATCAGCCAGGTGACCTTGCTACCCTCAAGTTCAAGCCAAGATGGGATGCTGATTTCGCAGAGCGTGATGAAACAGATCCATGGTATCAGAGCCCTGTAAAGGCTAATTCAAAAGGCATTGCTGCAATTTCTGATGATTACAAAACTATCTATTATCATTCAGGTGATACTACAATTGATTTGCTTGCAAGTGATACAAACAAAGCAAAGATTGCCACAATCTATGCATTTACACTTCAGGAAGACCAGCTTATATACAATGCTGTAAGTTCAATGGGTGGTTACATGATGGTAAGCGTTGACCTTAAGGACGGAACAGCAACAAAGCTTCCTCTTAAGAACAAGGTTGAAAGCATGCTCGGATTGTAATCGTTATGATTAATTAAATTAATCCTCCATAAAAACTAAGGGGTTGTCCGAAAGGACAACCCCTTTTTATTATTTGTGAATTATTTCGTGGTACTCGCAATGACGAGCGCCTTCGAATTATTTAATTACCAGATCAAACTTTAGGTTTTCACCTTGGTACGATGGGAAAATCAAATTTTTATCTTGTTTTATTAGCTTTTATATGTTAATATCTAATCGAAAAATATGTAGATTTCTACAAAATAGGAGATTAGATAATGAAACGTCAAAAATATCTTAATCAACTTATAAATTCAAAATGGAATGGGTTTGCAAAGATAATTACAGGAATCCGTCGCTGTGGAAAATCTTATCTCCTTAAAGAATTGTTTTATAAGCACCTGATTTCTTCCGGTGAAAAGCCGGAGAATATTATCATTCTTGAACTTGATGACGCAAAAAATTCAAAATACAGAAATCCGCTTGAATTAAACCAATACATTCTTGAATTAACAAAGGACAAAAAGCAAAAGTTCTATGTTTTTCTTGATGAAATCCAGAGAGTTTATACAATAATAAATCCTGATTTAACTGATGGAAAAACTGTCCTTGCAAAAGAAAGAGATGCAGAAGTAATCTCTTTTGTTGACGTTGTGCTGGGACTTTCGCATGAAAAAAATATTGACTTGTATGTGACAGGTTCAAACTCTAAAATGCTTTCAAGTGATATAGTTACTGAATTCCGCGATAAAGCAACAGAAATTCACCTTGCCCCACTTTCCTTCACAGAATATTATGAATATGAAAATTCAAAACCTGATAACAAACTTGGAAAACAGGAACTCTTTTATGAATATATGATGCATGGAGGCATGCCGCTTGCGGTATTAAAGCCTGAGGAGGAAAAGGAAAATTACCTGAAAGGTCTGTTTGAAACCACTTATCTTAAAGATATAGTTGAACGTAAAAAAATTAGAAAAACAGAAGCTTTGGATGAACTGTGTACAATTCTTTCAGATTGTACCGGCGAATTATTAAATGCAGAAAAAATAGCAAACACTTTTGCTTCCAGAAAGCGCGAGAAAATTGACAAAGAAACCGTCACATCTTATATTGATTCCTTTAAGGATGCCTTTATCATAAATGAAGTAAGACGCTTCGATTTAAAAGGCCGCAATTATATCAATTCAACAAGGAAATATTACTTTTGTGATACAGGCCTTCGAAACGCAAGACTCGATTTTATGTACAAAGACGAAGGCCACCTTTTAGAAACAATTGTTTTAAACGAGCTTATGTATAATGGTTACAATGTAAATGTGGGCTCTTTTGATTCTGTAGAAAAGGATAAAAACGGAAAAAGCGTACGCAAGAATTATGAGATTGACTTTATGGCAGTCAAGGGAAATATGAGGATGTATTTGCAGATTGCAGACAATATCTCAGAATCCAAAACAAAAAACCGTGAAACCAGACCATTTCTTCTTTTGAATGATCAGATAAAAAAAGTCATCGTCATTAACCGACCTGTAAAAGAAAGCCTGGATGAAAACGGCTTTACAATAATCGGCGTCGTTGACTTTCTGCTCTCGCTGTAAAAACTTTTGGGGTTGCCCGATCAAGTCGGGCAATGAAATGTGGCTTATTTCTTTTTAATCACGATGTCGTCGATGTAGATGTCGCCTTTCAGGTCATCCTTTTCATGGAAAAAATCAACAAGGATACAGTCAATACGTGACCAGTCAAATTTGCCCTGCGGATTGAACCATTTACCTTCCTTATCTGACCATGCACCTTCTTCCTTTAACTGTGACAAAGGAATTTCAACAGTTACCCATTCACCAACCTTATAGTCAGAAGCGTTTATATAAGCTGTGTTTCTCCAGGGAGGAAGTTCCTCTCCGCCGTCTGTATCCATAAGATGAAGCTTAAAGTTCTGCTTTGCGTCGGTAAATTTTACAGAAAGGCTTATAACAAGGTTGTTGTGGTTGGCTACAACTTTAGAAATAATTGGCGTTAGAAGATAAAATGCAAGATTAGCATTCTTCAAGTTTAATGACTTTATACAATATTGGTGGACATCATCATCTTTTACTGTTTTAGTACCAAAACCCCCGTCTACTTGCGTTCCTTTTCCAGCTAAACCGTCATAAACAAGATATGGTTTTTGTGGAAAAGCATTGACAGCGGCATTAGCCTTTGATACTAGACTTTCATCCGGCATTTTAAATCCATAAGCTTCCAGGGCGTCTTGATCTATATCATCCGGGAATAGCCCATTTCCTGTTTTTAAGAAGCCAGTGCCACCGTCTATTCCCCACACACAATAAGGAATGTTATTTGCTTTGTATGCGTCAACAGCCGCGTTAATCCATGCAAGGCGGTCTTTTGGATTTATCCAGTAATTGGCACCCATTTCTCCCGCCCAAGCTCTAACCTTGTTCTTTTTAGCCCAGTCACCAACCTTCTTTATTCTATCGTTTAAGTATTTTACAGTTCCTATCTTGTAATACTCATTATACATATTTTGCCACCAATCATTTGTAACTGATTCTTTACTAAGTTTAGCAGCTTCTTCTTGAGTAAGTTTAGGCATTCGTGCTTTTTCATAAGGAAACGGAACGTCTTTTATATTCTGTTGTGTAACCCCAGGGCCGTCTTGCCAGGTGAATAATTCCGGTTCGTAAGAATGGAATGTATATATAAGATTGGGATCTTTATATGGCTTCATTTTTGCAAGCTCATCCAGGCTACAAAAATCTGCAGCGGTTACGACAATCGTATGCTTTGTGTCGTACTTTCTGATAACGTCAATAATTCCCTGCTGAATTTTATACCATTTTGTAAGAAGTTCTCTATGGGGTTCGTTTAAAATTTCATAAATAATGTATTCGCTTCTGTCTTTATAACGCTCCGCAATTTGAGGCCATACTGCTTCAAGATGCTTCCTGTAAGTTTCTGCCTCAGGCGGATTATGACCTTCTTCGTCTGAATTAAAAGAATGGTTATCGATGACAAGATAAATCTGATATTTTTCCGCCCAGTCGCAGACCTGGTCAAGATTTTCAAAAACTATGTCATAAACTTTGCCGGTATTATCTGGTTCCATCAAATTTGCAAAGTGAATGGGAAGTCGTATTATCTCAACACCCATGCTCTTTAACATGGCAAAATCTGTTTCATCATATTTGTTTAGATTTGGAAGGTTCCCCTGGTGCCATAACTCATAAAAGTTGCACAGGTTTACCCCTCTTGAAAACGGCAGGTTGTTCTGGGCAAAAGAAAGGCCTGACATAATAAGCACAGTTAAAATCAAAATTAGTTTTTTCATAATTACACTCCTTGAGTTTAATT
>JAEEGH010020233.1_pt1 | contig 13865 bp, 14 predicted proteins | sample 9134181 | NCBI WGS metagenome assembly JAEEGH01 (sample SAMN16246544, study PRJNA631951) | gut metagenome | biome: gut microbiome; feature: rumen; material: DP-attached | host: Bos | place: Iran: Karaj | collected 2018-10
CACCAGCTCAACGTCGAGGCTCATGTCCTTCTCGGTCTTGGTGGGGTCGTAGGCGTTCTTGACGAACTTGCTGGCATACTGGCTGTAAAGTTCCGTGTTCATATTCTCGGCAACCCACTTGGGGTCGAGGTCTTCGATGGGGGCAAAGCGGCCGCGCTTGTCAACCATAGGCAACTGCTTGCCATCGCGGTCAAAGAGCAGAAGTTCACCGATGCCGGCCTTCTTGGCCACACGTGCGTCGTCGGCACCAAAAGTGGGGGCGATATGGACAATACCGGTACCGTCCTCGGTGGTGACATAGTCGCCCAGGATGATGCGGAACGAGCCTTTGTCGCTCACTTCGCGCGGCTTCACCCAGGGGATGAGCTGCTCGTAGTGCAAACCTTCCAACGCGGTACCTTTGCATTCGGAGACAATCTTGTATTCGGGGCTCTTCCCTTCGGGGAACATGCTGCCCACCAGAGCCTTTGCCATAATGATGCGGCAAGGAGTCTCCTTATAGGGATGGGTGGTCTCGATGGTAACGTAGTCGATATTGGGACCGACGCAGAGGGCGGTATTCGACGGTAAAGTCCAAGGTGTGGTCGTCCATGCGATTGCGTAGGTGTCGGCCTGGTCGCAAAGTTTGAACATCGCCACACAGGTGGTGTCCTTCACATCCCTATAGCAGCCGGGCATATTCAGCTCGTGGCTCGAGAGGCCCGTGCCGGCGGCGGGGCTATAGGGCTGGATGGTGTAGCCCTTGTAAAGCAATCCCTTGTCATAGAGTTTCTTGAGCAGGAACCACAGGGTCTCGATATACTCGTTGTTGAAGGTGATATAGGGGTTCTTCAGGTCGACCCAGTAGCCCATCACGCGCGTCAGCTCGTCCCACAACTCCTTGTATTTCATCACCTCCTCGCGGCAGGCGCGGTTGTAGTCGTCCACCGAAATCTTCTTGCCGATGTCCTCCTTGGTGATGCCAAGGTTCTTCTCCACACCCAGCTCCACGGGCAGACCGTGGGTATCCCAACCGGCCTTGCGGTCGACGAAGTAGCCCTTCTGCGCCTTGTAGCGGCAGAAGACGTCCTTGATGGTGCGGGCCATCACATGATGGATGCCGGGCTTGCCGTTGGCACTCGGGGGACCGTCGTAGAAGACATAGGCGGGATGTCCCTCGGCCAGCTTCTGGCCCTTCTCAAAAGTCTCATTCTCCTCCCAGTAGCGGCGCACATCCTGCCCGATCTGGGTCAAATTAAGCTGTTTATACTCGTTGTACTTCATATTCACTTATTATATTTAACCTAATAGTCAATCGTTTGGCAGGAACACCCGCCAATTATTAAAGAACAAAAATACAAAAAAGAGCCGACATGGCAAAATTTTTTTCCTCCTCCCCTGCCCTCACCCGACAATAAAAAACCCCCACCACATTAGATGCGGTGGAGGCAAACAAAAGCGTATGAAAAAATTTTCCTCTTGTATTATTTCTTCTTCAGATACTCCTGCACATTGTCGGAAGCCACGATTTCCTCCTTGAACATGTAGGCGCCGGTCTTCTCGGAGCGGACCATGCGAATAACCTTTGCGAAGCTCTTGCCGGTCGTAGTCTTGAGGGTTGCAACAACTTTCTTTGCCATAGTCTAAATCTCCTATTTTATTTGATTTCTTTGTGAACGGTGACCTTCTTCAGGAAGGGGTTGTACTTCTTGAGCTCCAGACGCTCCGGAGTGTTCTTCTTGTTCTTGGTGGTGATGTAACGGCTCATGCCGGCGACACCGCTGTTCTTCTGCTCGGTGCACTCAAGGATGACCTGCACGCGTGCATCTTTATTTTTCTTTGCCATGACTGTTGTATTTTATTCTATCCTTAACTGTCTGATACCTAAAAAGAAAAGAGCATCAACAATTCATTTTTAGGCATTCAAACCGGCTGCAAAGATACAACCTTTTTTGAAACTGGCAAAATTTTTCTTCATTTTTATAATTCAGTGCCCGTTGACCGGAACATCAGTCGCCATTTTGGGGGTCAAAAAAGGCACCCTTTCGGTCCGGTTCCCCTCCGGTCCCGCTCCGGTCCCCCTCCGCTCCCCCTCCTATCATCTTCGGAAAAATTTGCCAGCGGATACGGAGGGGATGTGGAGGGGATACTCGGGGGGATGGGAAGATACTAACAGGCTGTTAATAAAAAGAGGTTCAATGTATAAAAATAAAACCGTATTTTTGCAATCGGAAGAAACATCCGCACAAAGCGTTGGAACACTATGGAACGACCTGACATCAACAGCATTACAGAGAAATACATCGACATGGGGAAAATCCTCGCCACCAAGGGGGTGAAGCTCCCCAAGGGGGTGGTGAAGCTGACGGAGCGCCTGCTTCATGTGCCGGAGTTGAACGACGGCATCTACAAAAACCGCGAGTATTTCGGGCTGGACTTCGTGTACAAGTTCCTGGAGGGCAAAGACCCGCAGGACCTGGGCATCACCATCGTCTCGCGCGGCGAGGAGAACATCCCGAAAGAGGGCTACCCCATGGTGGTGGGCAACCACCCGCTGGGAGGCCCCGACGGACTGGCGCTGATGGGTGCCGTGGGGAAGGTGAGGAAGGACATCCAGTTTCCTGTCAACGACTTTCTACTCTACCTGCCGGGGTTGCGTGAGTTGTTCATCCCCATCGACAAGGTGAACAAGACGCGCACGCTGGCGAGCCTGGAGGATGCCTTCGCGGCGAAGAACGCGTTGCTGTACTTCCCCGCGGGGCTGTGCTCGCGCCTGCAGAAGGGCGAGGTGCGCGACCTGGAGTGGAAGTCCACCTTCATCAAGAAGTGCGTGAAGTACCAGCGCGACGTGGTGCCGGTGTACACTGACGCACTCAACCGCAAGCGGTTCTACCGCATCGCGCGGCTGCGCAAACGGCTGGGCATCAAGTTCGGCTTCGAGATGGCGCTGCTGCCCGCCGAGATGTACGCGCAACGCGGCAAGACATTCGGCATCACCTTCGGCAAAGCCATCCCGTGGCAAACCTTCGACGAGCGCCACACGCCGGGCGAATGGGCTGCAATGGTGAAAGAGCATGTATACAAACTGAAGACGAACCCGGAAGCAACATTTGAAGTATGACAGACCTATCCTACATAGCCCCGCCGGTAGACCGCGAGCTCATTAAGAAAGAGCTGAAGCAGAAGCACTTCCTGCGCATGACCAACCGCGGCAACAAAGAAATTTACATCACGACGGCGCACCTTTCGCCCAACATCATGCGCGAGATTGGCCGCCTGCGCGAGCTGAGTTTCGCGGCCGACGGGGGCGGCACCGGCAAAGAGGTGGACATCGACGAATACGACACCCTGCCCGACCCCTACTGCTGCAAGCAGCTATTTGTGTGGAACACTGAGGACGAAGAGATTGTGGGCGGCTACAGGTTCAACCACGGCAGCACGATGATGGAGCGGGCCGACGGCTCGTTGATGACCCCCACGGCCGAGCACTATCAGTTCAGCCAGGAATTTCTGGACAACTACCTACCCTACACCGTCGAGTTGGGACGCGCTTTCGTGCAGCCCGCTTACCAGCCCAGCCAGAACCTGGGCAAGGGGCTCTACTCGCTAGACAACCTGTGGGACGGTCTCGGAGCACTCATCATGGAGATTCCCGAGACACGCTACTTCCTGGGCAAAATCACCATCTACGACTCGATGGACAGCGAAGCTCGCGACTTGATCCTGTACTTCTACCAGAAATATTTCCCCGACCCCGACGGATTGATGTGGCCTTATGAACCGACCCGCATTGAGATGGACTACAACAAGCTGGTGAAGCTGTTCAACGGGCGCAACTACAAGGAGGACTACCAGATTCTGCTGCACGCCGTGAGGGCGCGCGGATGCACGGTGCCGCCGCTGGTGAACGCCTATATGAACCTCAGCTCGACGATGCGCTACTTCGGCACCTGCCCCGACCACGGCCTGCCGGGCACTAACGGCGTGGGCATCCTCATCAAACTGAAAGACATCAACGCCGACAAGCGCGTGCGCCATATCGACAGCTACTCGGAGAAGAACCGTAAGTTCGACCGCAAACGGCTGTTCCACATCGACATGCGACGTCTGCCATGGTGGCGCAACAGCAGCGAGGAAGAGGCCGCCACATTGCGCGAACTGCGCGAGATGAAGCAGAACCGCCGCAAACAAAGGAGAATGGACAACAATGAAAATTAGCAGCGCACAATTTGCCATCAGCAGCCCGAACTACCGCAAATGTCCGCAGGACGGGCGGCCTGAATACGCCTTCATCGGGCGCAGCAACGTAGGCAAGTCGTCGCTCATCAATATGCTGACGGGCGTCAAGGGACTGGCCAAGACCAGCGGACGGCCAGGCAAGACGCAGCTGATTAATCACTTCCTCATCAACAACGAGTGGTACCTGGTGGACCTGCCGGGTTACGGCTACGCGCGGACAAGCAAAAGCAGCCGCGAAGCCTGGGGAGCAATGATCAGGGACTACTTTCTGAAACGCGAGGCACTGACCAACACCTACGTTCTGGTGGACAGCCGCATCCCACCGCAGCGGATAGACCTGGAGTTCATAGACTTCCTGGGGCGCAACGGGGTGCCGCTGACCATCGTTTTCACCAAGACCGACAAAGAGAAGCAGCGCGAGGTGATGGGGAACATCAAGATGATGAAGCAAGCCCTCTCGGAGCTGTGGGAGGAGTTGCCTCCAATGCTGCTCACCTCGTCGCTCACAGGCTACGGACGCGAGACACTGCTTGACCAAATAGAACAAATCAACCAAGGACTGAAGACAGATACACTATGAAGAAAACACTAACAACCACACTATTGCTTGCACTGGCCGCCCTATGGGCGCCACTTCCTGCAGCAGCACAGAGCACAGCCGACATAGAACAACTGGTGAACCGCACACACAAGGAAACGGGAATGCAGCACGGGACACTGGCGGTATGTGTATACAACGCCACCAGCGGCAAGACTATCTACAGCCACAACGCCGACCTGTCGATGACCCCGGCATCGGTACAGAAACTCTTCACCACCGGCACGGGCTTCGCACGGCTGGGGGCCGACTTCCGCTTCACCACCAAACTGGCGGTGCGCGGCAACGTGGACCGCGAGGGGGTGCTACACGGCAACGTATATCTCATGGGCGGCGGCGACCCGTTGCTGGGGTCGTACCGCTATCGCCAGACAACGCCCGACTCGCTGTTTGCCGGATGGACGGCAGCGTTGCACAAGAAAGGCATCCGCCGTGTAGACGGGCGCGTGTGCTACAACGTCAACGTCTTCGACGAGGCACCGCTGCACGACAGCTGGCAGTGGGGCGACGTAGGCAACTACTATGCCGCCGGTGTCAGCGGACTGAACTTCCACGAGAACATGTACTTCGTCTACTTCAACCCGGGCAAGAAGATTGGATACCCCGCATCGGCAGTGCGCACCCAGCCCAAGAACCTGGATATCCACGGCACCTGTGAGGTGACTACCGCCGGTGAGAACTCGGGAGACAACGTGGTCATCTACGGCAGTCCCACCTCGAAGGAGCGGCTCTACCGCGGCACCGTGCCGCTGGGCAAGACCGACTTTGCGGTGCGTGGCGCCCTGCCCAACCCCGCAAAGAGCTGCGCCGACCTCTTCTCGTCCTACCTGCGCACCCACGGCATCGGCATCTCGTCGAACTCAATGCAGGTGTATAGCATACCCGACAGCTTGCGCCCCGTGCTGGACTACAGCAGCAGCCCCTTTTACACCATCGCCCAATACACAAACCTCACCAGCAACAACATCTACGCCGAGAGCATCTTTAAGTACCTGGGCTATACGCGCTTCGGCAAGGGCTCGTGGGAGAACGGACAGCGTGCGGTGTGCGAGTACTTGAAGGAGAAAGGGCTGCCCATGGGCGATGTGCGGGTGGTCGACGGCAGCGGACTGTCGCGCCTCAACCACACCACAGCCGACTTCCTGTGCCGCTACCTGGCAGCCATGACCAAGGAGCCGTTCTACGAGAAGTTCCTGCACTCAATTGCCAAGGCGGGCGAGAGTGGCACGGCACGCAACCTGTTGCCCACACTGCCCACAGGCAGCTCGGTGTATGTGAAGACCGGCACGATGGACGGCGTGAAGGCCTACGCCGGATACATCGTCACCCAGCGGGGCGAGACTCTGACCTTCGCCATCATGAGCAACGGACACGACTGCTCCGGGAGCGAAGTGGGCGAGAAACTGAACAAGATACTCTACAAGATAGCCACGCTTTATTAATAATGTAAGAGAAAAAAAGAAGAGGGGCGAAGCGCTGCAGCGCTTCGCCCCTCTCGTGTTGTCGCCCGCTCACCCCATTCGGAACGGGCCGTTTAGTTCAGGTGTTTTGGAAACTTATTTCTTTTTCAGTTTGCCAAGACGAGCGGTCACCTTGTAGGTGGTGGTGGAGAAGATGTCGGTACCAAGGATAGGAGCGTTCTTGTGGCTCTCGACCTGAGGATAGAACACCACATCGTAGCCAGGGTTCTTCTGCATCATGTCATAGATGGCGTAGTCGGCACCATGCGACTGCAGGTAAGCACCAATAACGGGGATGCTGACACCGCTGAGAATACCGGCACCACCCTCCTCAATAACACCCATCTTCTGTTCGCCAAAGAGGCGCTCCCAGTCGATGCCGATGATTTTGGTAACGGTGGCTTCACCAGTGACAGGGCCGGAGAGTTCGAAATCGCCAGCATACAGCTCGACATGAGCGTTCGGGCCCTTCATGGAGTGGTTGTAGACGTTGCAGCTAGCAAACATCATAGCGCAGACTGCGCAGATTAAAAGAACGGAAATCTTTTTCATAATGGTAATTGTTTTGGTTTGTATTGATTGTTTATGGGGTCAATTAATGGGGTCTAACGGATAAGGAACGAGAACTTGTTGAAGTTCTTCAAAGCAATGCCGGTACCGCGGGCCACAGCGCGCAGGGGGTCGTCAGCGATGTGCACCTGCAGTTTGGTCTTACTGCTCACACGCTGGTCGAGGCCGCGCAGCAAGGCGCCGCCACCGGCCAGGTAAATGCCGGTCTTGTAGATATCGGCGGCCAACTCGGGAGGCGTGGCTGCCAAGGTGTCGAGGATAGCCTGCTCAATCTGCGCAATGCTGCGGTCGAGGGCATGGGCAATCTCCTTGTAGTTGACGCTAATTTCCTTGGGCAGACCGGTCAGCAGGTCGCGGCCCAGGGTGCGGAAGTCCTCGGGCGGGTCGGCCAACTCGCTGACGGCGGCGCCCACGGCAATCTTCACCTTCTCGGCCATACGCACACCGATAATCATATTGTGCTGGCGCTTCATATAGTCCACGACGTTCTCGTTGAACACATCGCCTGCCACGCGGATGGAGTTGTTGCAGACAATGCCGCCCAGCGAGATGACGGCGATTTCAGCCGTGCCGCCTCCGATGTCCACCACCATGTGTCCCTCAGGCTGCAACACGTCGATGCCGATACCGATGGCGGCGGCCATAGGCTCGTGAATCATGCGTATCTCCTTGGCTCCAGCCTGCTCGGCGCTCTCGCGCACGGCGCGCTCCTCGACATTGGTGATGCCGCTGGGGATGCAGATGACCATGCGGAGCGACGGCGGCAGGAACGAGCGGTTGACATTGGTCATGCCGATGAGCTCGCGGATAAGGTGCTGCGCCATCTCGAAGTCGGCAATGACACCCCCGCGCAGCGGACGCACCGTCTCGATGTTCTTGTTGTCGGTGCGGCCGTCCATGCGCTGGGCTTCCTTGCCGACGGCGATAATCTTGTTGTTGTTTCGGTCGTAGGCTACAATGGAAGGCTCGTCGATGACGACCTGGTCGTTGTATATCACAATGGAGTTGGCTGTGCCCAAGTCCATTGCTACCTCTCTATTGAAAAATGACAGAAGTCCCATAACTTTTCTTCTTGACTGCTTTATCTACTTAACTACTGTCTGTTAGTGTTTGAAATGACGTTTACCGGTAATGGCCATACCCATGTGGTTCTTCTCACAATAGTCAATGCTGTCCTGGTCGTGGATGCTGCCGCCCGGATGGGCCACAGCCACGATGCCAGCCTCATGGGCTATCTCCACACAATCGGGGAAGGGGAAGAAGGCATCGCTTGCCATGACTGCGCCGTTAAGGTCGAAGCCGAAGCTCTTGGCCTTGGCAATGGCCTGGCGCAGGGCGTCGACGCGGCTGGTCTGGCCGGTGCCGCTGGCGTAGAGCTGACGGCCCTTGGCCAGCACGATGGCATTGCTCTTGGTATGCTTGACGAGGATGGTGGCAAACGCCAGGTCCTCGGCCTGCTGCTTGGTAATCTTGGTGCTGGTGACACTCTTCTCCATGTCCTTGGCGGTAGGCACCACGGTGTCACGGTCTTGCACCAGCACTCCGTTGAGCACCGAACGGAACATCGGATCGGCCATCTTGAAGCCCTTGCGGCGCAGGATGATGCGGTTCTTCTTGCCCTTCAGGACTGCGAGAGCATCCTCATCGTAGTCGGGGGCGATGCAGACCTCGAAGAAAATCTTGTGCATCTCGTCGGCCACCTCTTTGGTCACCTTCTGGTTGCAGATAAGCACGCCACCAAAGGCGCTGACGGGGTCGCCGGCCAGAGCATCCTTCCAGGCGTCCAGCAGGGTCTTGCGCACAGCCATGCCGCAGGCGTTGTTATGCTTCAGTATGGCGAAGGCGGTCTGTCCCTCGAAGTCGTCAATGAGGGCACAGGCGGCGTCGATGTCACCCAGGTTGTTATAGCTTATCTCTTTGCCGTTGAGCTTGTCGAAGCAGTCCTCGATGTTGCCATAGAAGACACCCTTTTGATGGGGGTTCTCGCCGTAGCGCAACACCTCGCCGTGGCGGCTGCTCTGCTTGAACACCGGCAACTGCTCGCTCTCATTGAAGTGGTTGAAGATGGCGGTGTCGTAGTGGCTGCTGACATTGAAGGCGTATGCCGCAAAGCGGTGGCGCTGCTCCAGCGTGGTGCAACCGTCCTGCTCCTTGTAGATGTCGAGAAACTCCTTGTAGTAGTCCACGGCGGGCACTATCACCACGTCGTTGAAGTTCTTGGCGGCAGCACGGATAAGGCTGATGCCGCCGATATCTATCTTCTCGATGATGTCCTGCTCTGCCGCGCCGCTGGCCACGGTCTGCTCGAAGGGGTAAAGGTCGACGATGACGAGGTCAATCTCCGGTATCTCGTACTCAGCCAGCTGCTCGCCGTCACTGTACATGTCGCGACGTGCCAGGATGCCGCCGAACACTTTGGGGTGCAGGGTCTTCACACGGCCTCCAAGGATGGAGGGATAGCCCGTCAGGCTCTCCACGGCCACCGGCTGGATGCCAAGTTTGCTGATGAAGTCATAGGTACCGCCCGTGCTGTAGATGGTTACTCCCTGGGCGTCAAGTGCTTTAACGATGTCCTCAAGTCCGTCTTTGTAGAAGACCGACACAAGGGCTGATTTTATGCGTTTGGGTTCCATTTTGTTAATTTATCTATTTCCTCTCATGCAAATAATCGCACAAAACACTGACAATACACCATTTGAGCAATATTTTGCACAATTCTCGCTGAATGCAAATATACAACTATTTTTAAATTGTGCAAAATATTTTTATTAACATATTTTAAATAACGCTACCGCACAACCTTGGTGAAGACGGGAGTCTGGCCGTTGAGGACGGTGACATAGACCTGCAGCTCGCCGGCGGGGGGCATGTCGGGCTTGTCCTCACGCGGGAGGTCTTCGGCGGTGAAGAGGTACTCGGTGCCTTCCAGCAGGGCACGGGTGGCCACGCTCTTGGCCTTGGCATGCAGCATGGGGTAGCCGTCCACGGCGGCGTCAAACACAGCCGCCTCCTCGTCGCTCACAGGATGCTGCTCCGGAAACTCATCCAGCACAAGATACGCTCCTTCCAAGAAGTCGTTGGCTTTCAAGAACTGATCCACCTCCTCGGGCATGGCCTCCAGCCGCGCGGCACGCACGCCGTACCCGTCAATCACATTGGCAGTGGACTGGCACTGGCGCAGGTCTTTCACGCTCGACTCCAGTCCTCCGCTGCCGAAAGTGCAGAAGGGCACCACCTTCTTGCCGCTGAGGTCGACGCCCTCAAGCCACTTGGCCACCGGCGGCGCATAGGTGCCGAACCACACGGGATAGCCCAGGAAGATGGCATCATACTTCGACAGGTCGGCCTTCACTGGCTGAATCTCGGGCGTCACCCCTGCCTCGCGGTCCTTCATGCATTGCGCAATGGTAGCTTGGAAGTCAGGGTCGTAGGGGTTCACCATCACTATCTCCTCGATATCGGCCCCGAGGCGATTGGCAATCTCCTCAGCCACCATCTTGGTGTTGCCGGTCTGCGAGTAGTACAGCACCAGCACCTTCTCCCCTGCTTTCTTCGAGCCGCATCCGGCGGCAGCCATGGCCACTATCGTCATGGCCAGCATCAACTTCATCGTTTTCATTGTCCTATCTGTTTGTTCATTTGTCATTCTTGCACACCATCATCTTGGCATACAGCTCCGGAAAGCGTGTCTCGAGCGACACCGGACGCCCGTTCTCCATGAAGCAGTGGGTGCTCGTGCCGGTACACACCACGCGTCCGCCGCAGGTCATCGTGTATTCGACCACCAGCTTCAGTGTCGTCGCTTCGGCCACTCTGGGCACAATCTCTATCACGTCCTTGAAGGTGGTAGACTGGCGGTAGCGGCACTCCACCGATACCACCGGCGACACCACCCCCTCGGCCTCCATGCGGTCGAAACCATAGCCCAACTGATCCATCCAGTCCACCCTCGCCTCCTCCATGAAGCGTATGTAGTTGCTGTGGTGCGTGATACCCATGCGGTCGCACTCGTAGTATTTCACCTCGTGTCGGTAAGGTCTAATCTCCATATCTTCTGTCTTTTCTATCAGTCTCCAAACTCAATTCCGACCCCCTTGGCGGTGTGTACCAGGCGACTGTCGGGGGCCACGAGGTTCTGCTCGCGAACGGCCTCCTCCAGCGGTATGCCCACCACATCGGGGTGATGGTAGGCCACCATCTGGCCGAAGCGGCCTTCCATGACAAATTCCATGGCGCGCACACCGAACTCAGTAGCCAGCACACGATCGAATGCAATCGGTGTGCCGCCACGCTGCAGGTGACCCAGGATGGTGTAGCGTATGTCGTGCTCCACACCGGCCGCCTTGAGGTCGGCAGCCAGCTGCTCGCCCACGCCGCCCAGCTTGATGTGCTGGTAGCCCACTTCGCCGCTCACGCTGCCCGTAACCGTGCCGCCCTTGGGCATCGCACCTTCGGCGACCACCACAATGCAGTAGCCGCGACGCTTGTTGTACCGCTGCTCGATTTTCCCCTTAACTTTCTGGATATCATACGGTATCTCCGGTATCAGGCACACGTCGGCGCCGCCAGCGATGGCCGAGTGCAGCGCTATCCAGCCTGCGTCGCGACCCATCACCTCGAGGATAAACACGCGGTTGTGCGACGCCGCCGTGGTCACCAGCTTGTCGATGGCGTCGGTGCAAATCTGCACAGCTGTCTGGAAACCAAAGGTGTAGTCGGTCAGCGAAAGGTCGTTGTCAATGGTCTTGGGTACGCCCACGATATTGAGTCCTTTCTTGCTCAAACCCAGCGAGATGCGCTGGCTGCCGTCGCCACCAATGTTAATAACGGCATCCACACCCATATACTGCAGCTTGCGCAACATCTCGTCGCTGCGGTCCACGGTGATCCAGCTGCCATCGGCCTGCTTCACCGGCCAAGCAAAGGGGCCGCCCTTGTTGGTGGTACCAAGAATGGTACCGCCCTGGATTTGAAGCCCCTCGACGGTCTTTTCGTCGAGCATCACTATCTCGGTCGGCTCGCGCAGCACGCCGTTGAACGACTCGATGCAGCCCACGACCTCCCAGTCGGTGGCCTGCGAGGCGCGCTTCACGATGCCGCGAATCACCGCATTGAGGCCCGGGCAGTCGCCCCCGCCGGTCAAAACCATCACTCTTTTCAGTGCCATAGCGTCTATTTTTAGTTCAATATCAAATTCTTGCCGATTTCCGCAACACTGGTTGCGGACTACAAATATAAGAAAAATATCCGACCCCACCAAATCCGCACCGTTTTTTTTGCTCCTCCTCCCCCTCCCGCGTCACTTTTTCCTCCCCTTCCCCTCCGCTTCCTCTCCGGTCGTTCTACGGTCGTTCTACGGTCGTTCTACGGTTTTTCTACGGTTTTTCTACGGTTTTTAGCGTTAAACGAGCGTTAAACGACCCTGGCGGATGCGGAGGGGAGGGCATTTCAACCGGCTGTTTGTAACTTTTGACGCGCGGTGTGAATATTATTTTGTATCTTTGCACCGAATTTCATGTTGCGCGCGTAGCGCATAGGCCTGACAATGAAACACGGACAGCACCCCAGGACGATGTGGGTGGCGATGGTGGCAGCCGTCGCCGCAGGCATAGTCGTGTCGTGCGGTTTCAGTGTCGTCGACCGGCAGGCGCGAGCTGACACCGAGCCCATGGCCGACACGGTGGCACTGCCGGCAATGCGCCAAGGCGAGGACATTGTGCGCCACACCGGCTACACGGCCTCCTACAACCACACCACGCTCTGCCCCGACTGGGTGGCGTGGGTGCTCACCGCCGACGAGGCAAATGGACAGTGCAACGGACAGTACTCCTTCAGCTGGGACCCCGATGTGCAACGCCCCAAAGCCTCGCGCGAGGACTACTCCAACAGCGGATGGGACAAGGGGCACATGGCACCCCGCGCCGACATGAAGTGGAGCGAGAGAGCGTTGGAGGAGAGCTACTACTTCACCAACATCTGCCCGCAGCACCATGAGATGAACTCCCAGGCATGGCGCAAAATCGAGGAGTTGACCCGCCGCACGGCGCGGCGGCACGGCAGCGTGGCGGTGGTGTGCGGCCCCCTCTATGACGGCGAGGAGCGCCACATAGGGCCCGGATGCGTACAGGTGCCCGACCGATTCTTCAAAGCGCTGGCCGTCAACACCGGACGCGGCTGGCAGACGGTGGGATTTATCGTCGCCAACGACCGGCAGACCGGCGCACCGCGCACCTACACCGTGACGGTGGACAGCGTCGAGGCCGCCATCGCGGGCAGTCGCCACGGCTGGCCGGCCGACCTCTTCCCCACCCTGCCCGACAGTGTCGAGGCAACCATCAACTGGAACATTTGGCAATAAGAAAAGAACAATAACGATATGGACATCAGACACATCATCCTCCCGATCGCCGGCCTGGCACTTCTGGCCGCCTGCAATCCCAAACCCGCCGCGACAGACGACTCCGCCACCGCACAGCCCGAAGTGGTCGTTGCCGGTTTCGAAGACACCGTGCAATTGGAGTTGAAGCCCGTCAATCTGACGAAGGGCGAGAGCTACTTCGACAAGAAGGCCAAGAGCCCGTCGCCGGCCACCTCGGCCACTGCCGCCCAGCGCAAGCAGGACAAGGCCCAGGCCGAGACCATCTATGTAGAGACCGAGGGGGCGCAGGGACGCGTATGGGGCCATGTCACCATGAAGGGCGACCGCGGCACCGGCACCATCCACGACTGGGACGAGAACACGCTGACCGTCAGCGTCACCCGCCACGGCGACGAGCTCTTCGCCGTCGACCAGAACTCACGCCAGTATGTATTCAAGTTGAAGAAAAACAAAACACAAGAATAATGAAAACGACAGCAGAACTCCAGCAGATTGCGACGCAGGTGCGCCGCGATATTTTGAGAATGACCACCAACGCCAAGAGCGGTCACCCGGGCGGCTCGCTCGGCACCGCCGACTGGTTCGTGGCCATGAACTTCAACCTCATGGACTTCGCCCCCAAGAGCTTCACCATGAGCGG
>JAEEGH010020237.1_pt1 | contig 13862 bp, 11 predicted proteins | sample 9134181 | NCBI WGS metagenome assembly JAEEGH01 (sample SAMN16246544, study PRJNA631951) | gut metagenome | biome: gut microbiome; feature: rumen; material: DP-attached | host: Bos | place: Iran: Karaj | collected 2018-10
GATGTTGTCACACAGATTGCACAGATGACACAGATTTATTGGGTCGTCCTAAAGGACTCAAAATGAAAACAAAAATAAAAATAACACACAGATATGATGTCAGAGAAAAAGGGGCCCAGGGCAGATTTTATCAACACATTCCCCTACGAGAGTCCTGCCCTGGAAGGCCCGATATTATTATGTCACACAGAACCGATGGAGCAGCGAGAGAAGAGCCAAGCGAATGAGCAGCGAGAGAAGAGCCAAGTTTGCTTGAGCTATTCCGAGTCGCGATTGAGTTCGAGGGACTCAAATTGCTTGAGCTATTCCGAGTCGCGACAGAGGAAGACGATAGTCAAATCACAGAAATCACGGAAATATTTAACTCACACAGATTACACTGATGGCACAGATTTAACTGATCTTATCTGGGTTCCAAGATTTCAAAAGATGACAGTCCGACGGACTGCTTTATTCTGAATAAAGGTTTTTATTGATAGAAGAGCTTATAATAGCGAGCTCTTAACACTCTACCAACAATAAAAACTTATCATCTTTTTAAATCTTTTCGTATTATGGTTCGATTTCTCGCGAAGCAATGCTAATCTGTGAAAATCTGAGTAATCAGTGTGACAGAATAGTAAATGAAAGACAAAGTTAATCGTTCGGCTCCATTGGGCAATACTCTATCTTTGAAATGTCAAGAAGACGGGAACGGACTTCTAATAAAATGTCATCTGAAGACACTTCTTCTTCCATTGGCTCAATCTTAATCATTTCGCCAGTCTTGATGTTTTTCCCTTCTGAACGAGTAAATATGCCTGCATGAGACTTGGCAAATCCATCACGTGGTTCTACTTCAACATCAATATTAAGCTTTATCCCATCAAAGGAAATCTCGGAATTCCTAATGTCTCCCACATAAAGAAGGGCACGTGCATATTCTGTCTTTTCACTATCTGAATAAAAGTCTGGGTGACTCTCGACAAAAGACTTTACATCATCAGTATAGGACGAAACAGCAGGACGGTTAACGGATATATACGTCTCATTGCGTCGTAAGTCGAAAGCATAGTGCTGAAGGATACCGTCAACAACCCAGTTCGGTCTGAGTATCCTTGCCACATCCTCTGTATCAGCAACTTTGTTCACAGTATTATCCATCAGCCTATTTTCCTGAGTATATCCAAAAAGACTGAGGGTGAAAACTCCATATGGCTGGCAGCTATGCGCTCTCCATTAATCCTAACATAATAGGAAAATTCATTAGCACCAAGACTTACCAATGCCCTGGAATGCTTGGACTGAAGGCCAATAGTGGCATTTGTTTCAGGTCCCATCATCCAGTTCTCCCAATCTTCATTGTCAGAGATAAGCAGGACATCCTTTATATTTCTCAACACCCTCACTGAGATTGGTAAGGCTCCTTCTCCATCCCAATCTTCTTGGAGGTGGCTCAACTCTTCCACCTTGTCGTAAGCTTTAGAAAGTGCAGGTTCTGTCAGTTCCTGATTCAGTCGGTGAGCAACCTGTTCTTTTACATTGCGCGTCATGGGCATGGAGTGAAGAAAGGTCATCACTGACATATATGAATTCGTTCCGTAGGTGGAAGTTGGTTCACTTACAATATGTGGAGTGGTCTCTGACATAATTTGCAATAACTATTTGATTGCAAAGGTAGATATATATTTTGAATTCGCCAAATATTTGGCTGAATAATTTTTGAATGTCACACAGATGACACAGATGACACAGATTTATATATTGGTCGTCCTGACGTCCTCAAAATTTAAGCAAAAATGAAAGGTCACACAGATATCACAGATAACACAGAAAAAAAATATTACTCCAAGATTTCAAAAGATGACAGTCCGACGGACGTTCTTACCACTCTTCCAACAATAAAAAACATCTCATCTTTTTAAATCTTTCCCTATTTTTTAGGACCAAAGGTCCGGTGTTTTGGCCATTAAAGAGATTGAATCCCTGAAAGGGAACGGCATTAGGGAAAAACTTATTTGAGAGCCTGCTCTCAAGGAAGTTTGGCGTTAATCCCGTTAATACTCTGATAAGAGTATAATCTCTTTAATGGGGTTATTGATGTTTTTGTCAAAATCCAAACACAGGGTGTTGCGAGTGGTTTGCTATAGGTAATTGATGTCCTGAGCTCGTGTGATGCGTATCTTGATGCACTTGCTCTGGGGGAGGTTGATAATCATCACACGGTTGTTGTCAACGCGCTTGATGACGCCCTTGACGCCCTCAAAGGGACCACCGACGAACTCTATCTCACGGTCGGGCTTGGCGAAGGGAGACTGCTTGGGAGCGTCTTCGTAGGTGCGCAAGCCTGCGGGGTCCTTGACGGTGGCAGCCTTGATGATGTTCTGCATCTGGTTTTCAGGAACGGTGATGATGGTCGAGGTGTTGTCGGAATTGTTGCGGAAGCTCATGTACTGCATCTTGGTGCATACCTCGTTGTGCATCTTCATCCACGTGATACGTTCCTGACTGGAATAGATGAAGATGAGGTTGTGGATGGCTGGCACGACATTACGCTGATCGACGCCATTACGTCTGCCCAACACCTCTGTCATGGGAATGAAGGAAAGGATGTCCTGGTCGGTCAACGCTTTCTGTACCTTGAGCTCCTGACGGTACTTGACGTACATGGGGTACCAGAAATAGCCTGTCTTCGGAACAAAGGAACGAGTGCTCGCATCTTTGACGCAAGTACTACCATTAGTGGCTGTTGCATTGTCTGTCATACTATCTGGACCAAATAGTCAACGTGCAAATATGTACCGGATAGCGAAGCTCTTCAGGGAAACTGGGTCGGAGGTGACCTATGGATACAAAAAGAGCGTGAACTCTCACTCTGCCCGTCCGTCCTTTAGGTCCTGAGAAACCTGTACATATAAACAGACAGAATTATGACGCTCACGCCGTAGGTATATAATCTACCCGTAAAGTGTGCTTGAGGCCGCTTAAGCCTCTCAGCACACCGACGGGATGTAAATACCTCGCCTAAGCATCTACTCTGCAGTGTTCTTGATATGTACGTATTTGAATTTCTCAGGTTCAAAGGTACCAAAAACAAAGCGTTGTAAGACGCTATTCCCAAAATGTTGGCCCACACCTTCACAGCCCACGAAGAGCATGTTGGCGCGAACTCGGGTGCAAAGGTACGAAAATAATGCAAGATGATAAAATTTTGTGGATATTTTTTTGTTCGTCTGCACTATTTTTTGTACTTTCGCAGGCAAAAAGGAGTCAAAAGCATGATTGACAAACAAACACGAGAGCGCATCATTGCGCTGATACACCAGGAAGTAGTGCCGGCCATTGGGTGTACGGAGCCGACGTGTGTGGCACTTTGTACGGCAAAGGCTACGGAGAAGTTAGGTTGCCGACCCGAGAAGATTGAGGCCAGACTGAGTGCCAACATCATCAAGAATGCCATGGGTGTAGGAATCCCTGGCACGGGGATGGTCGGACTGCCCATCGCCATTGCCTTGGGAGCCCTCATCGGCAAGAGCGAATACCAGTTGGAGGTGTTGAAGGACCTGACGCCTGAAACGCTGGAGGAGGGAAAGCGCTATGTAGCTGAAAACCGCATCCGGGTGGAACTGAAACAGGGCATTCAGGAGAAGCTGTACGCGGAAGTGACCTGCAAGGCTGGGGACAAGGAGGCAACGGCAATCATAGCAGGAGGGCATACGAACTTTGTGGAGGCCTCCCTAAATCCCTCCGAGGGGGGAGCCCCACCAAACCTCCCCAAAAGGGGAGGCTTACCTACGGAGTCCGAAGGGGTTGATCTTACTATGCGTCTGGTGTATGACTTTGCGATGACGGCACCACTGGACGAGATACGTTTCATTGAGGAGACAAGGACCTACAACATGAATGCGGCGCGTGAAGCACTGAAGGGAAACTACGGCCACAACCTGGGAAAGACCATTGACCGGCCACTCTCGAAGGGTATCTTCGGCAACAGCATCTTCTGTCACATCATCTCCCGTACGGCATCAGCCTGTGACGCCCGCATGGGTGGTGCCATGATTCCCGTGATGAGCAATTCAGGTTCCGGCAACCAGGGAATCTGTGCTACCAATCCGGTGTGTGTCTATGCCAAGGAAAACGAAAACACGGAGGAAGAGCTGATCCGTGCCCTTACCCTCTCCCACCTCACTGCCATCTACATCAAGCAGAGCCTTGGTGCACTATCGGCACTCTGTGGTTGTGTGGTAGCCAGCATCGGCAGCAGCTGTGGCATCACCTATCTGATGGGTGGCGACTATGATCACATCTGCCGCAGTGTCAAGAACATGGTAGCCAACCTAACAGGCATGATTTGCGACGGGGCAAAACCTGCCTGTTCGCTGAAGATTACCTCGGGTGTCTCTACGGCAGTGCTCTCTGCCCTGCTCTCCATGGAGGGAAAATGCGTATCGTCAGCTGAAGGTATCGTTGATGACTGCGTGGATAAGAGCATCCACAACTTGACTGCCATTGGTGCCGACGGCATGGGACCCACCGACGAGATGGTGCTCAACATCATGACTTCGAAGTGTTGAGCGTTCTCATGGCATTGAGGACAGCCAGCACGGTGACTCCAACGTCAGCAAAGACGGCGAGCCACATGGTAGCAATGCCGAAGACGGCCAAGACAAGGACGGCAAGCTTGACACCAATGGCAAAGACGACGTTCTGACGGGCAATGGCCAGCGTCCGACGGGCAATGCGGATGGCTTGGGCTATCTTTGACGGCTCGTCTGTCATCAGCACCACATCGGCGGCCTCAATGGCAGCGTCACTGCCCAGTCCACCCATGGCGATACCCACATCGGCACGTGCCAAGACAGGGGCATCGTTGATGCCGTCGCCCACAAAGGCGGTTGCTTGGTGAGTGGTTAGTGATGAGTGGTGAGCGGACTCAAAAAACTTGACTTTATCGGCGGGCAACAGTTCCGTGTGGAACTCGTCGATGCCCAGTTGCTTGGCAACGTGTTCGCCCACCTCCCGACGGTCGCCAGTTAGCATGACCGTCTTTTTGATGCCCAGGGCTTTCAGTTGGGCGATGGCCTCGGCACTGTCATCCTTGATCTTGTCGTTGATGACAATGTGGCCGGCATATTCTCCGTCAACAGCAACATGGATAATGGTACCCACATGGTGGCAGTCATGCCATTGGGCACCCACGGCATCCATCAGTTTTGTATTGCCCACAGCCACCTGGCGTCCTTCCACGTCAGCCGTAATACCTTGACCAGCCATCTCTTGAACATCAGTAATCCGACAACCATCAATGGCTTCGTCAGGGAAGGCATCGCGCAGGGCGGCACCAATGGGGTGCGTGGAGAAATGCTCCACATGGGCAGCCAGATGCAGCAACTGGTGCTCATCGAACTTGTCAGGATGGACGGCCTCCACGGCAAACTGACCATGGGTCAGCGTTCCTGTCTTATCAAACACCACGGTATCCAGTTTCGACAACACATCCATGTAGTTGGCTCCCTTGATGAGAACGCCGTTTCGTGAAGCGCCGCCAATGCCTCCGAAGAACGTGAGCGGCACACTGATAACCAAGGCACAGGGGCACGATACCACCAGGAACATCAGGGCACGGTAGAGCCAGATCGAGAATTGAGAATTGAGAATTGAGAATTGAGAATTAGCTATTGCCATCACAATAGGCGGAACAAGGGCCAGCGCAAGGGCGGCAAAGACGACCACCGGGGTGTAGATACGGGCAAAACGGGTGATGAATGCCTCACTCTTCGACTTGTGCTCACCGGCATGTTCAACCAGGTTAATGATCTTCGATACGGTGCTCTCGCCAAACACCTTGGTGGTACGGACCTTGAGTACGCCCGAGAGATTGACACAGCCGGAGATGACCTCGTCGCCCACCTGGACGTCACGCGGCATGGACTCACCCGTCAATGCCACAGTATTCAGGGCCGACGTGCCTTCCAGCACCACACCGTCCAACGGCACTTTCTCACCCGGACGAATGAGAATGACGGAACCTACGGGAACATCCTCGGGGGAGGCCTCGAACTCCGTAGGCAAGTCCCTCCTTTCGGAGGGATTTAGGGAGGCCGAGCCTCCCCCTTCGGGGAGGTGTGGTGGGGCTCCTTCCACATGTACCACATCCGGTCTGATGTCCATGAGGTGGGCAATGCTCTGACGGCTCTTTCCCTCGGCATAGCCCTCGAACAGCTCTCCCACCAGGAAGAACAGCATGACGAAGACAGCCTCCGGAAACTGTGTCTCGGCACCCGGCAGGAAACCGATGCAGAGGGCACCGATGGTGGCCACTGACATGAGGAAGTGCTCGTTGAAAGCGTCACCATGCAACAAGCCCTCCACTGCCTCCTTCAGCGTTTCGTGTCCTATAATTAAATAAGGTACGAGATAGACCAACAGCAACTGCCATGTCGGCAATGCCACATTCTTCTCTATGATGACGGCAACAACCAGCAGCACAGCAGCTACCAGTATCAGCATTAACTTGCCTTTCATTCCCCCATGATGATGCTCATGGTGGTGTTCGTGATGTTCGTGATGATGTTCATGCTCGCAACAATGCTCATGTTCGTGATGATGTGCCATAATTCTTTCCTTTTAATTCTTTTGCGCTGCAAAGGTACGCAGAATGTCATGCAACTTGGTTGCAAACCGTTGTTAGTGAAAGTTTTTGCAACTGAGTTGCACGAAATTAGCAAAAAAAACTACCTTTGACGATACCGTCGAAGGTAGGATGCACCTCGGAAATGAAAGAAAAATGAATTTTTTCGTTGCATTTCGCTCAGTTTTCACTACCTTTGAGATAAAACTCGAAGGTAGGAGGCACCTCGGAAATGAAAGAAAAATGTTTTTTTTCATTGCATTTCGCTCGGTTTTCACTACCTTTGTCCCAAAATCAGTAGAACATGGCCACAGACAAATATGTAAAGCTGCTTGAAACCCACGGCATCAAACCAACTGCCAACCGTATCATCATTGCCAAGTCGCTCAATGATGCGGAAGGTCCCGTATCCATGAAAGAACTGGAATACTCCATTCTTTCGCTTGACAAGTCAAGCATCTTCCGTACTCTGACGCTCTTCAGGGAACATCACCTGGTGCATTCCATTGAGAGTGGCGACGGCAGCGTGAAGTACGAGCTGTGTCAGAGCCACGACGAGGAGTTTGATGACGACGAACACGTACATTTCTTCTGCGAGGAGTGCCGACGCACCATTTGCTTAGACGACATTCCCCTGCCTGCGGTCAGCGTGCCTGACGGTTTCCAGCTCCACAGCGCCAACTACCTGCTCAGAGGCATCTGTCCATCCTGTCGCGACAAAAAGCGCTGAAGTATTAACTTGGGCAACGAAAAACACGCCACAGACGCTATAAAACAAAGAAACCGATACCCTGAAAGTATCGGCTTTTCAGTAGCGGGAGGGGGACCCGAACCCTCGACCTCCGGATTATGAATCCGACGCTCTAACCAGCTGAGCTACCCCGCCATCACAAGACGTTTTTCGTTTTGCGGTGCAAAGGTAATGCTTTTTTGTGATACTGCCAAATTTTAAGCAAGAAAATTATAAAAAATAAAAGGTTGGCGAGTAAAAACGTTAAAAATCCTATAGCAGCAGAAAATTCTTTCATCTTTCATCTTTAATCTTTAATCTTTTTCGTATCTTTGCCAACAAGTAATAAAAACACGAAGGAAAAAGGGTAAAAACAAGCAATAAAACAGCACGAAACATGAAGAAACTGACCGTAGAATACCCGCTGAACACCAAGTCTCCCAACATTGTTTGGGGCATGATCAGCACCGCGGAAGGTCTGCAGAAGTGGCTCGCGGACGTTGTAGTGGCCGACGGCGACTATCTGACGTTCACCTGGGGACATCCCTGGACAGACCGTGACACCAAAACTTCGCAGATACTGGAGTGCAACAAATTTAGTCACATCCGCATGAAGTGGGACTATCAGGAGGATGACCCCCAGGCGTTCTGGGAGATTCGTCTGGAGCCCAGTGAGCTGACAGGACAACTGAACATGCTCATTACCGACTACGCCGACGATGCAGACATAGAAGACCTGAAAGGCATCTGGGACGACAACCTGGACCGTCTGCATCGTGTAAGCGGATTGTAACAACGGCGAAAAATACAATATGTTTCGCATCATTAAGAAATTAGACATATTTATTGCCAAACAGTTTCTATTGCTGTTTGCCGGCACTTTCTTCATCTGCCAGTTTGTGCTGATGATGCAGTTTCTCTGGCGTTATGTAGAGGACCTTATCGGAAAGGGACTATCGCTGACCGTGATGGCACAGTTCTTCTGGTACATGGGACTGATGCTGTTGCCTGAAGCCCTACCGCTGGCCGTGCTGCTGTCGTCGCTCATCACCTTCGGCAACCTGGGAGAGAGCTCGGAGCTGACCGCTATCAAGGCAGCAGGCATCTCGCTCATGCAAACCATGAGGTCGCTGATTGTCATTACCCTTATCATCACGGGCATTTCCTTCTATTTCCAGAACGTCGTGGCCCCTGAGGCCAACAAGTCGTTCGGACAGCTGTTGCTGTCTATGAAGCAGAAGAGTCCTGAACTGGAGATTCCAGAGGGCATCTTCTACGACGGACTGCCCAACAGCAATATCTACGTACAGAAAAAGGACCTGGAGACAGGCATGCTCTACGGCATCATGATCTACCGGCAGAACGGCAGCTTTGACGACCACGCCATCATACTGGCCGACTCAGGAAGGCTGCAATCGACGGAAGAGAAGAAGCACCTGCTGCTGACGCTGTACAGCGGCGAGTGGTTTGAAAACATGCGTTCGCAGGACATTGCCGGAAGTGCCAGCGTGCCCTACCGCCGCGAGACCTTCGGCACGAAACGCATCGTGCTCGACTTTGACGGCGACTTCAACCTGGCTGACGTCAGCGGCATTGCCGCCAGTGCCAAGGCGAAGAGCATCAGGAAGATTTACCATGACCTGGACTCCATCCGCGAATTCAACGACTCAGTGGCCCACTCCTTCTACAGGGATGCGCAGTACGGCACCTTCAGAAAACCGCAGATTGACAGGAAAGACTCGCTGAAAGCCGTGGCACTGGCTGCCAAGGAGGAGACCGACTTCGACTCCATCTTCATCAAGCTGAAGCCGGAAGAGAAACAGAGCATCATGAAGCAGGCGACGGAAAACGCCCGTAACACGCAGATGGACATGGAAATCAAGAGTGAATACTCCAGGATGCTGAACCGTAACGAACGCCTGCACTCCCTGGAGGCGCTAGGCAAAATCACGCTGGCGCTGTCGTGTATCATCTTCTTCTTCATCGGAGCACCCCTGGGAGCCATTATCCGCAAGGGCGGTCTTGGTGTGCCCGTCATTGTGTCGGTCATCGTGTTCATTGTGTTCTACATCTTCAACAACACGGGCTTCCGTATGGCACGTGAGGATGAGTGGACCGTCTGGTTCGGACGCTGGCTCGGCACCATGGTGCTGTCGCCCATCGCCATCTTCTTCACCTACAAAGCCAACAACGACTCGGTGGTGTTCAACATTGACCTCTACAAGACCATTGCCATGCGCATGCTGGGCCTCAGGGTGAAACGTAACATCACCCGCAAGGAGGTCATCATTGAAGATCCGCATTACGAACAAGACCGCGAGCAGCTCATCAGGCTGAACGGGGAGATAGACGCCTATGTACACGAGCACAAGCTGCTGCGCTGGCCCAACCCCATCAAGGTGTTCTTCCGTCCGGGTGACGACCACGACATTGCGCGCATCAACGAGGAGCTGGAGGCCACGGTGGAGGACCTGAGCTACACGAAGGACAAGGTGATACTGTCGGAACTGAACAACATCCCCATCATTGCCACCCACGCCCATACCCGTCCGTTTGTGCGCAAATGGCTGAACATCATTACCGGACTCATCCTGCCGCTGGGAATCTTCTTCTACTGCCGCATGCTACGCTTCCGACTGCGACTGCACCGTGACCTGAAGAACCTGCGACAGGCCAGCGACGCAATTGTCAAGCGAATTGAAACGATGAACTAGTATATATATATAATAAGGTATAAGGACCTTGGATTATGGAAACATTTAAGATCAATACGATTGAAGAGGCACTTGAGGACTTCAAGGAGGGACGGTTTGTCATTGTAGTGGATGACGAAGACCGTGAAAACGAAGGAGACCTCATCATTGCAGCAGAAAAAATAACCCCCGAGAAGGTGAACTTCATGCTGAAGTATGCGCGTGGCGTACTGTGTGCCCCCATCACCCTCAGCCGCAGCAGGGAACTGGACCTGCCGAGACAGGTACAGGACAACACCTCCGTGCTGGGTACCCCCTTCACGGTGACCATTGACAAGCTGGAAGGCTGTACCACCGGCGTCAGTGCCCACGACCGTGCCGCAACCATCAAGGCACTGGCCGACCCGGCATCAACGCCTCAGACCTTCGGACGCCCGGGACACATCAACCCCCTGTATGCCCAGGACCACGGCGTGCTGCGCAGAAGCGGACATACAGAGGCAGCCGTGGATCTCTGCAAGCTATGCGGCCTCTACCCTGCCGGAGCATTGATGGAAATCATGAACGACGACGGCACCATGGCACGCATGCCTGAGCTGACCGCCTTCGCCCAGCAGCACCACATGAAGCTCATCACCATCAAGGACCTCATTGCCTACCGACTGCAGAAGGAGTCGCTCATCGAAGTGGGCGTGGAGGTCGATATGCCTACGGAGTTCGGACACTTCCGCATTGTCCCCTTCAAACAGAAGAGCAACGGACAGGAGCACTTCGCCCTCATCAAGGGCACGTGGAAGGAAGACGAGCCGATACTGGTACGCGTCCACTCGTCGTGTGCCACTGGCGACATCCTCGGCAGCAAGCGCTGTGACTGCGGTGAGCAGCTGCACAAGGCTATGAGCATGATTGAGCAGGAAGGCAAGGGCGTGCTGGTATATATGCAACAAGAAGGACGCGGCATCGGACTGATGAACAAGCTGGCGGCCTACAAGCTGCAGGAAGAGGGCTACGACACGGTGGATGCCAACCTGTGTCTGGGATTCAAGGCCGACGAACGCGACTACGGATGTGGTGCCCAGATGCTACGCTACCTCGGTGTGCACAAGATGCGACTGATGACCAACAACCCCGTGAAACGCGTAGGACTGGAGGCCTACGGACTGGAAATCGTGGAGAACGTACCCATTGAGGTAACACCCAACCAGTATAACCTGCGATACCTAAAGACCAAGCAGGACCGCATGGGGCATACGCTTCATATTTGAAAGATTAAGGATTAAATTTTAAAAAAGTGGCAGAAATATTCGTTTAAGACGAATAAAATGCTTACATTTGCAGCCAAAATTAAACACAACGCAAGAATATGGCACAATTATCTAACCGTCTGCAGAGACTGGCACCGTCAGCAACACTGGCGATGTCGCAGAAGAGTTCAGAAATGAAAGCACAGGGCATCGACGTGATCAACATGAGCGTCGGAGAGCCAGACTTCAATACCCCAGACCACATCAAGCAGGCCGCGAAAATGGCCATTGACGAGAACTATTCCCGTTATTCGCCTGTTCCCGGATATGCCGAGCTGCGTCAGGCCATTGCCCGCAAGCTGGAACGCGAGAACCACCTGCACTACCAGCCGTCGGAGATCCTGGTGTCGAACGGAGCGAAGCAGAGCGTCTGCAACACCGTCATGGCACTGGTGAACCCTGGCGACGAGGTCATCATACCCGCCCCCTACTGGGTGAGTTACCCGCCGCTGGTGCTGCTGGCAGGCGGCACGCCCGTCTTCATTGAGGCCCGCTTCGACCAGAACTTCAAGATTACCCCCGCTCAGTTGGAGGCGGCCATCACGCCCAAGACGCGCATGCTGATACTCTGTTCACCCAGCAACCCCACGGGCAGCGTCTATTCGAAGACAGAGCTGGAGGGACTAGCCGAGGTCATCAAGCAGCACGACGACTTGTTTGTGCTGGCCGACGAGATCTACGAGCATATCAACTACGTGGGCAAACATGAGAGCATCGCCCAGTTTGAGGGCATGAAGGAGCGCAGCATCATTGTCAACGGCGTATCGAAGGCCTACGCCATGACAGGATGGCGCATCGGCTACATTGCCGCCCCTGAGTGGATTGTCAAGGGCTGCAACAAGCTGCAGGGCCAGTACACCAGCGGACCGTGCTCCGTGAGCCAGAAGGCAGCCGAGTTTGCCTATACCCAGAGTCAGGAGTGCGTGGAACAGATGCGTCAGGCTTTTGAGCGCCGCCGTAACCTCATCGTGGAACTGGCCAAGGACATACCCGGTCTGGAGGTCAACGTGCCGGAAGGAGCGTTCTACCTGTTCCCCAAGTGTAGCAGCTTCTATGGAAAGAGTGACGGTGAGACCACCGTCAACAATTCCACCGAGCTCGCCCTCTACCTCTTGGAGAAAGGCCATGTGGCCACCGTCGGGGGTGATGCTTTCGGCGATCCAGAGTGTTTCCGCATGAGCTATGCGACGAGCGATGACAACATCCGGGAAGCCATGCGACGTATTAAGGAAGTGTTAGGGAAATTAAAATAAAATAGAAATATCAAGTTAAAAAATATTAACTCGGTGGTTAGTACGATTGAATTTACTATCTTTGCCGAGAGATAGAGTGGCGTAAGCCTCTTCCCAAGCACAATAAAACAGTGTAAACAGCGTTATATCAGAAACATAACAAACTTAATTTTTTAACAAATAACTTAAAATCAAAACATTTTAAAATTATGGCAACTACACAAAAAGCAGCAGCCCCAGCTAAGAAGAGCACGGGCTTCCAGGGAATCAAAGCAGCGTTCTGGATCATCGTTGTATGTTTCATCCTCGCAGTTTGTTTCTTCAAATTCTTCCTCGGCAACAGCGACCACATCGCTGAGAACGGTGAGGTAATCGACGGTAACATCTGGGGTACTATCTACAAAGGTGGTATCGTGGTGCCGGTCATCATCACCCTTCTGTTCACCGTTATCGCCCTGTCTATCGAGCGCTGGCTGGCTCTGAACACCGCATTCGGTAAGGGTAAGCTCCCCAAGTTCGTGGCTAACATCAAGGCTGCCTTGAATGCCAACGACTTCGTAAAGGCTCAGCAGCTCTGCGACGCACAGCGTGGTACAGTAGCTAACGTTGTAGGCGCTTCTCTGAAGACTTACAAGGAGATGGAAGCTACCGCCGGTATGAAGAAGGAGCAGAAGATCGCCCGCATCCAGCAGGCTCACGAGGAGGCTACTCAGCTCGAGATGCCGACCCTGACCATGAACATGCCGATCATCGCTACCATCGTAACGCTGGGTACCCTGACCGCTCTGTTCGGAACCGTTGTAGGTATGATTCGTTCATTCGCAGCTCTGGCTGCTGGTGGTGGTGCTGACTCTCAGGCTCTGTCACTCGGTATTTCTGAGGCTCTGGTTAACACGGCATCAGGTATCTTGACGTCTTGGGTAGCCGTTGTAGCTTACAACTACTACACGAACAAGATCGACAAGCTGACATTTGCCCTCGACGAAGTTGGTTATTCAATTGCTCAGACTTACGAAGCTAACCACGCAGAAGAGGCTTAATTTTTGCTAACCCTTTAAAACATTTATCGCTATGGGTAAAGTAAAAATTAAGAAAAGTGACATCTGGATTGACATGACTCCCATGTCGGACGTGATGGTGCTTTTGCTGACTTTCTTCATGATGACGTCAACGTTCGTCACGCCGGAGCCAGTACAAGTCAACACGCCGCAGTCGCAGTCAAAGGTCAAAGTGCCAGATGTAGATGTGCTCAACATTCTTGTCAACACTGAGGGCAAGGTATTCATGAGCATG
>JAEEGH010020241.1_pt1 | contig 13861 bp, 11 predicted proteins | sample 9134181 | NCBI WGS metagenome assembly JAEEGH01 (sample SAMN16246544, study PRJNA631951) | gut metagenome | biome: gut microbiome; feature: rumen; material: DP-attached | host: Bos | place: Iran: Karaj | collected 2018-10
GCGGGCGTTGAGAAAGAGCTTGCCCAGTTGAAGTACGATATCGCGAAGAACGATTACGAACAGTATAAAATCGACGGTCAGGAACAGATCGACAAATGTGAAGAACGCCTTGCCAACTATGATGTATGGGGCAACGGTGAGCCCTATGTCGTTTACGCGGAGAAGGAAGGCTACATAAGCAGCTTCGCGAAGTACACGGTCGGCAAGGAACTCGAAGCCGATCAGGAGATGTGCGAGCTGTATTATCCGGATTCGCTTTTCTACGGCGGCATGGACGAACAGCGACGGTTCCGTTACGGCATGACCGTGACCGTTGAGTATTCGGTGGAAGGCCAGACCGTCAGCACCACGGGTAAGGTGATTTCCGCTTATGACGTACGCCCCGAAGAAAGCAGTTCCGCTGCATTCGTATTTGTAACGCTTTCCGACGAACAGTACAAAGCGAGTGCCGCCAATGCGAACATCAGCGCAGAGTATTGTTCCGCGGAAAATGTGATAACCATCCCCACCGATCTCGTGTATCGTGAGGTTTCCGGCAAGACGGAGGAGACGGATGAAGACGAAGAGCTTGATCCGCTTACGGAACTCTTAAAGCAGAACCTTTCCGATGAAGAACAGCAGAAGGGTGTGCCTTATGTCTGGGCTTATGATGAGAACGGTCAGGTGGTAAAGCGGTATGTGACGATTGTGGAACAAAGCCGCGAAAGAACATGGATTTGCGACGGTATTACGACCGCCGACAGTCTGGTAGTACATTAGGAGGATAGGCATGTTACATTTTATTACACAGAAACTGCTGAATAAAAAATGGCTTATCCTCTGTATCCTCATCGGTAACATTCTTCTGGTGGCCATTGCTTCGTGTAACCCGATGTATACGAAGGCTGCGCTTCAGAAGATGCTGACGACGAAGATGGATAACTATCTGTCGGAGAACAATAAATACCCCGGCACGATCTATATTGAGGCCAAGCTCAGCGAAACAAGACTTGAAAAGAAAAAGTCCAATTACTTCAAGGACTATATGAAGGTGTTTGATACCCTTCGCAGCATGTACGGCGTCACGCCGATGGATGAAATCGCATACTACGGTCTTACGAACAACCAGGATGCACATTTTCAGGCGTCGAGAAGCAATGAAAAGGCGAACCGTGTGCAGATGAAGCTCGCATCCCTCACGAACCTTCTCGATCATATCGAGATTGTCTCGGGTACCGTATACAGCGCGACCCCGGATGCGGATGGCGTCATCGACGTTATCGTCAACGAGCCGGTTTACTTTGCTTCCCAGATGGTAGTCGGCGACATCATCACCCTTGATTCCTACCGCGACCTGAATGACAATCCCGTAGCCGTCCGCGTTGTCGGCGTGTTCCGCGCAAAGGACAGCGAAGACGTATACTGGACGAAAGAGCCTTTGTCCTATGAGAGCGAAATGTTCATGGACCAGGACCTTTTCGTAAGCCGTTTCTTTAACGAGCAGGGCATTGCGGGAAATGTCACCGCAAGATGGTACTCTCTGTTCGATTATGACAAGATCAATACCGAGCAGGTGCCCGGCATGATCGAAAACGATGACAAATTAAGCTACGACTATAAAGTCGGAGAGCTTTATCATGCATACTTCTGGTACCATGAGGTATTTGAGGATTATCAGAAGAGCTCCGGCCGTGTCGGCACAACGATGTTTATCTTACAATGCCCGATACTTGTGCTCCTTGCCGTATTCATTTTCATGGTGTCGAACCAGGTTGTTTCCATTGAGCAGGGTGAGATTTCCATCTTAAAGAGCCGTGGCGTCAGCAAGGGAAAGCTGATACTGACGTATCTGGTGCAGTCCGCGATACTCGCCGCAATCGGTTTGATCATCGGTATTCCTTTCGGCTATGCGCTCTGTCATTTGTTCGGATCGACGAACGCGTTCCTCGAATTTGTCGGAAGAAAGGCACTCCGTGTTTCGATTACCGGAACAGCTCTTGTTTACGGACTTGTATGCGCCGCCGCAAGCATTATCATCATGACGCTTCCGGTGCTTCGTTACGCAAGATTTACGATTGTCGAGCAAAAGGCGAACCGCCGCAAGAAGACGACACCGCTCTGGCAGAGAGTCGGCCTCGACTTTATCCTCCTCGGCATTTCCATCTACGGATTTTATAACTTCAATTCCCAGAAGAAGATGCTGATTGAGAAGGTTGCCAAGGGAGAAGCGCTCGATCCGATGCTTTTCCTTGCGGCTTCCCTGTTTATCCTAAGCTGCGCGATCGTGCTTCTTCGTATCATTCCGCTGCTTGCAGCCTTGATCTTCCGGATCGGCCGCCGTTTCTGGAAGCCCGCCGCTTACGCATCCTTCTTACAGATTATGCGAGATATCCGCAAGCAGAACTTTATTACGGTATTCCTTGTGCTGACCATTGCGCTCGGAATTTTCAACGCGAACATCGCGCGTACCGTTAATAACAACGAAGAGATGCGGATTCATTACAACACAGGCGCGGACATCGTCATCAGCGAAAAATGGGACGACAACAGTTCCGAACTGAAGAATGTTCAGAACGCCACCCTTATTTACTCGGAGCCGGATTATACCCGTTATGAGAAGCTTAAAGAGGCAAATCCGGATAAGCTTGTGGGACTTGCCCGCGTGCTTACCGATACGATTACCGTGAACTATTCCGGCAAATACACGGATAACGTGAAGTATTTCGGAATCAATACACACGATTTCGGAACTACCGCATGGATGCCCGACGGTGTAACGGCAGAGCACTGGTATACCTACCTGAATGCGCTTGCCATCAATCCGGAAGGCGCAATCATTTCGACGAATTTCGCGAACGCCGTAGGCGCCAAAGTCGGCGATACCGTTTCCGTATACCGGACCGACAGCACCGGCAAGAACCTCGGCCGTATGCCGCTTACCGTAGTCGCGATCATGGATGTATTCCCGTCCTTTGAGAGCCGCGTGCTTTCAACGGAGCAGGGTAAAGAAAACGAATATGTGGATCAGTATTTCCTGGTGTCCGCATTTGCCAATCTGAGCCGCTATTATCCGACGACGCCTTATCAGGTATGGATGAAGATTGAAGGCGACCATGGATTTGTCTATGACTGGGCGGAAGAGAACGGCATCGTGTTCACTTCCTTCGAGGATTACAACAATAAGATCATCGCGATGAAGAACGATCCTTATTTCCAGGTGACGAACGGAATGCTGACCATCAGCTTCATCGTTGTACTGGTGCTTTGCGCGATCGGTTTCCTGATTTACTGGCTCACGAATATCCGCTCGAGAGAGTTGATCTTCGGTATCTACCGGGCTATGGGTATGTCTATGAGCGAACTTATCCGCATGCTGATCAATGAACACTTCTTCGGTTCCCTGATCCCGATCCTGTTCGGCGCGGGAATCGGCATTCTTGCTTCGAAGATGTTCATCCCGCTGATTGAAATCGCATACTCGCCCGCGGAGCAGACGCTTCCTACGAAGATCTTCGTTGAGAGCGGTGATATCATAAGAATCAGCGTTGTTGTCGGATTAATGTTGATCGGATGTCTCGCGGTAATCTCCGTGCTGCTTTCGAAGATTAAGATTAACCAGGCTCTTAAGCTTGGGGAAGATTAAGGAGGTTACCCATGGAAGAGATATTACGTACAGAAGACGTGAAACGCGCGTTTCCGGTTGCGGGAGGCGATTTCTGGGCACTGAAGGGAATCAGCATTGTGGTTCCGAAGCCCTCACTCACCATCCTGAAAGGCCGTTCCGGTTCGGGTAAGACAACCCTCTTAAACATCATCGGTGCTCTTGACGCGCCGACCTCCGGCAAAGTAATCTTCGACGGAAAGGACATTTCCGATGCTTCCGACAAGGAGCGCGAATTGCTGCGCCGTCAGGAAATCGGCTTTATCTTTCAGTCGGTTGCACTGATTCCGGTAATGACCGCATACGAGAATGTCGAGTATGCGCTTCGTCTTGCCGGATACAAGGGTGATTACAAAACCCGTGTTATGGAATGTCTGAAGCTCGTCGGCCTCAGCAAGCGTGCATCCCATATGCCGCAGGAGCTGTCAGGCGGTGAGCAGCAGCGTGTCGCCATTGCCCGGGCCATTGCCCATAAGCCGAAGATTATCTTCGCGGATGAGCCTACCGGCGAACTTGACTCCGCGACAAGCCTTCAGGTAATCAGTATCTTTAAGGATCTGATTGAAAAGGAAGGTATCACATTTGTCATGACAACCCACGATCCGAAGCTGATGGGCTACGGCGATATGGTTTACGAAATTCTCGACGGTGAGGTTATTTCGACGACGAACAATATGAACGGAGGGGAAAACTGATGGCAAAACGTAACCGAAATAATATTGTTCAGAAGAAAAGCATCGTAAAGGACATTGCCGCGAAGCTCGAGAAGGAGCAGAAGGAAGCCGAGGCCAAAGCGGCAAATGAGACCGCTGTTGAAGCTGCTGAAGCTGCTACAGAAACCGCTGCCGAAACTGTTGCTGAAACCGCCGCCGGAGTAGCTGCTGAGGCTGCTGAAGACACTGCCGAAGGGTCCGCATCCGGCATGATGGCGGAAGAGATTTCGAAGGCACTGAAGGATTCCTTCATGGAAGCCTACAAGAAGCAGACCGAAGGGGAACTTGAGGATGAGCTTGACGACAATGTCATGATCCTCTGCGAGAACCTTGTAAAGATTTATAAGACGAAGGATACCGAAGTACTTGCGCTGCAGGGACTCGAGCTTCGTGTTGAGAAAGGTGAATTTATCGCAATCATCGGTAGCTCCGGTTCCGGTAAATCCACATTCCTGAACCTCTTGGGCGGACTTGACAGACCGAGTGCCGGAAAACTTTATGTTGACGGCAAGAACCTGTTCAAAATGACCGAGAGCCAGATGGTTGCTTATAAGCAGAAGACTGTCGGATTTGTATGGCAGAATAACGCAAGAAACCTGCTTCCGTATCTGACTGCGATTCAAAACGTAGAACTTCCGATGCTCTTCTGCGAGCCGAAGGAACGCCACGAGCGTGCCCTCGAACTCTTAAATCTTGTCGGAATGTCTCATAAGAAGGACAGCAAGCTGAATCAGATGTCCGGTGGTGAGCAGCAGCGTATTGCTATCGCAATCGCTCTTGCAAACCGTCCGAAGCTTCTGCTTGCCGACGAGCCGACCGGTTCGGTTGACCAGAAGACCGCCGATGCGGTGCTTGATGTATTCCGTAAGCTGAATACCGAACTCGGAATCACAATCGTTATCGTAACGCACGATATCAACCTTGCGAAGAAGGTTAACCGTGTCGTTATGATGCGTGACGGTAAGACAAGCATTGAGCGTATCATGAAAGAGGAATTCGTGAAGGAACAGCTTCATGGATTTGTCGAAGAAGATACGCACGAGGAATTCGCGATTCTCGACCATGCCGGCCGTGTGCAGATCCCGAGGGAAATGCTCGATGCCATCGGTGTTGACAGCAAGAAAATCCGCATGGCAGTGGAAGACGACAAGATTGTCATCACAAAGGCATAGAAAACGCCTTAAAGCATAAAAAGAAAGATGTACAGAAAGGAATAAAAACCATGAAACGAACTCGTAAACTATTAAGCATATGTCTCTCTCTGTGCATCTTCTTTACGTGCATAGCTTGGATAAAAGTTCCTACTGCGGCTGCGGCAGAGACAACACCTGCTTCGACGACGGATGACCCTGTCATCATCGTTTCTCTCGGGGACTCCTACTCGTCGGGAGAGGGAATTGAACCGTTTTACGGGCAAGATAAAGCTCCCGCTGATAAGGTGAAGGATTTAGACTGGCTCGCACACAGATCAACAAAGGCGTGGAGCGGAATGCTCACTTATGATAAATGGTATTTTGCTGCCGCCTCCGGTGCTAAGATAGAGCATCTTGCCAAAATGCAAGAAAAATCATATAAAATTGGTAGTCTTGAAGATAAAAAGAATCTTCCTGCGCAACTTGAAATATTCGATACAATAAAAGCAGACAATCTTAAGCTTACCGAGAATGATTATGTCACAATCACCATCGGCGGAAATGATATCGGATTTGTAGAAATATTGACTGCAGCTATCATGAATCCATCTGCCCTTGATTCTATGATTAGTGATGCACTAAATAGTTTTGAAAATAGTATCCGTGGTGAACTGAAAAAAGCATACAAAGCTATAGCAGAAAAATCGGGCAAAGCAACGATATTAGTTGTGGGGTATCCTAAAATCTTGAATGAGAATGGCTTCCAAGTTCTTATTATGACAATAACGCCAGAAACCGCACAAAAAGTTAACAATGGAATTGTTGACCTCAACTTAAAAATTTCGGATCTTGTTAACGAATGCCGTAACGAAGGAATGAATATAGTTTTTGTTCCTGTTACCGATACTTTTTCGGGACATGAAGCATATACGGATGAAGCGTATATAAACGGTGTTTTTTTGGGAAGTCAGTCAGAAGACTTGACTGACAACTTACAAGTAAGCGCTTACTCATTCCACCCTAACGTAGATGGAGCAGAGACTTATGCTGCGGCAGTACAAGAAAAGATAGATGAGATTGAGGCGTCGAAGAAGACCTTTTCTGCATTGCAGACACTTATTGACAACACTCAAGACGGGGGCACATTAAAACTCAACAAAGATTACACCGCGCTTTCTACCGATGGTTATATCAGTATTGCTTCTGGTAAGACCATAACAATCGATCTTAACGGGCATACAATAGATAGAAAACTGACTACGGCGACATTAAACGGTAATGTCATAATCAACTCCGGTATCCTTACGATTAAAGATAGCGGTACCGGTGGTAAGATTACAGGCGGTAATACTACCGGAAACGGCGGAGGAATCTGTAATAACTGCACTCTCATTCTTGAGAGCGGCAGTATTAGCGGAAACAATGCAGCATTAGGCGGTGGAGTATACAACAATGGAACGTTAAAACTGCAAACCGGCGACAATCCGATAGACATCTCAGGAAATACAACTGGTAGTACAGCGAAGAATAATGTTTATCTCCTGAATGAGAAAACAATAATGGTTGATTCGATTCCCTCAAACGGCTCGCAAATTGGTTTAACTTTTGCAACAGTCGCTACAGGAGCAAATCCCTTGACGATAACTGAAAACTGCAAAGTCGATATTTCGTATTTTGTAAGCGACAACACAGGTTTAGTTGTGGTAAAGGATGGTATTGCCGCAAAACTGGCTGTTCCGGTTAAAGTAACATTCGATAAGAATGATGGTACAGGAGCTACGGAAGAGCAGACAATCCCAGGAGGTATTGCTTCAGCCCTAAACTACCCAACATTCACGCGTGACTATTATGACTTCTCGGGCTGGAATACTAAGTCAGACGGCAATGGTGATATTATTAACAGTGCAAGTATCACGGCAACATCAGATACTATATTCTACGCGCAGTGGGCGAAGAAAACGTACATTGTGAAGTTTGTTGACGAGGATGGCGAAGATTTACAATCCGGCGCGGTTTATTATGACGAAATCCCGAAATACAACAGTGAATACCCTACAAAGGCACCAGACGCGCAATTTACATACACTTTTGAAAAGTGGTTTCCGGATATCGAGAAAGTCAAAGGAAACGTAACTTATACGGCAACATACTCAAAAACCATTAACAAGTACACAATTAAGTTCGTAAACGAAGATGGTACGGAACTTCAGTCGAGCGAGGTCAACTATGGTGAAACTCCTGCTTATAACGGAGAAAAGCCTGCTAAGGCACCCGACACGCAATATACATATACTTTCGAAAAGTGGGATTCCGATATCGTGGAAGTTGTAGGGGATGCAACCTATAAGGCAACTTACTCAAAAACAACCAACAAGTATAAGATAACGTTCGTAAACGAGGACGGTACGGTACTTCAATCGAGCGACATTGCGTATGATGAAACTCCGGTTTACAACGGAGAAAAGCCTACTAAGGCACCCGATGTGCAATACACATATACATTCGATAAGTGGTCTCCCGTTATCGCAAAAGTAGCCGGGAACGCGACCTATACAGCGACGTACACAAAAACAATTAACAAGTATAAGATAACGTTTGTAAACGAAGACGGTACGGTGCTTCAATCGAGTGAGGTCGAGTACGGAGAAACCCCGAAATACTTGGGCGAAACTCCTGTCAAAGCGCCCGACGATAAATACAACTACATTTTTGCCAAATGGTCTTCTGAGATTGTAAAGGTCACCGGGGATGCAACATATACCGCAACATTCAAACAATCGACCTGCAGGCATATTCCGGAAGAGAAGAAGATTGAGAACAAGAAGGAGCCTACCTGTACCGAAGAAGGAAGTTACGACGAGGTCATCTATTGTGAGACCTGCAAGGAGGAATTATCCCGCAAGACGATTACGAAAGATCCGACCGGCCATAACTTTGGTGACTGGGAGGTCGTAAAGAAACCGACGTTAACCGAAAAGGGAATGGAACATCGTGTATGCGCAAATGATCCCACCCATATCGAGACAAGAGAAATCGATAAACTTCCGAAGATGGTTTACAAGAGCACCTTTGCGACCATAACATGGCAAAAGTCAACGGTAAATCCCTTACGTGGACGATTCACCGCGACGAAGACGACGCAAACTGCATTAAACATTACCTACTCACGCTGATTGACGGAAAAGAGGTCAAGGTTTCGACTAAATCGGGCAGCACGATTATTACAATCAGTGCCGAAATACTCGAGAAGCTCAGTGTGGGAGCACATACCATTACAGTTCTTTTCGACGACGGAGAAGTAACACTTCCCCTGACAATCAGTGCGTCTACTACGAGTCCGGAGACAACTCCGAGCCCGGATGCATCGCCTGTGACCGGAGATAATTCGAATCCGGCACTGTGGTATTTACTTACAATCGGCAGTCTTATCGGTATGGCAATGCTTATCAGATACGGCCGAAAGCACGCAGAAGAATAACAAAAATAAAATGAATCAAAAAAGGAAGAGGCGGGATTGTTCCCGCCTCTTCTTGCGTCAAATGGTATAGTTTTATTCGTTCCGTTTATAGGCCTCTTCGCAGTAAATGCATCGGTATACCCGGTCTTCCTTATTGGTCAACCGGAAGATGTGCGGCAGTTCCTGTTCGATGCAGGTGATGCAGCGGGGGTTCTTACATTTGATGATGTTCGTCACTTCGTTCGGAAGCGTAACGGGACGCTTTTCGACGATGACGTCGTTCTCGATGATATTGATTGTTACGTTCGGGTTGCGGACCGCAAGCGCGTCGATGTTGATGGTCAGCGGGCCTTCAATCTTGATTATGTCCTTTCGTCCCATTTTCTTGCTGGACGCGTTCTTAATGATGGCAACTTCGCAGTCCAGATCGCCGAGATTCAGATATTCATATATCTTCATGGCTTCGCCGGCGGGGATATGGTCAATTACGACTCCCTGGTGGAGTCCTCCGATATTCAGCATGGTTTTTCTCCTTTTCAGTAGGTAGGTATATTCGGAAATGAGACACTTATGCGAGGCCGAGCAGGGTGGCAATCAATGCCATTCGAACATAGACACCGTAGCCTGCCTGGCGGAAGTAAGCCGCTCGCGGGTCATCGTCGACTTCAACGGAGATTTCGTTTACGCGCGGCAGCGGATGAAGAATGAACATGTCATCCTTTGCATTTGCAAGCTTCTTCTTATCGAGCAGGAAGGTATCTTTTAAGCGGATGTAATCCTCTTCGTTGAAGAAACGCTCACGCTGTACGCGGGTCATATAAAGGATATCAAGCTCGGGCATTGTATTTTCAAGGTTTGAAACCTCTTCATAGGGGATATGTCCGGCGTCAAGCACCTCTTCGCGGATATAGGCGGGAACCTTGAGCTCTTCGGGAGAGATCAGGATGAACCGGATTCCCTCGTAGCGGGACATCGCCTTAATGAGAGAGTGCACCGTACGGCCGAATTTCAGGTCGCCGCATAGACCGATGGTCAGGTTGTTGAGCCTTCCCTTTAACTGTTTCATTGTCATCAGATCGGTAAGGGTCTGCGTCGGGTGGTTGTGTCCGCCGTCGCCCGCGTTGATTACCGGGATTCCGGAGTGGAGTGAGGCAACAAGCGGAGCGCCTTCCTTCGGATGCCGCATCGCGCAGATATCGGCGTAATAGGAGATGACGCGGATCGTGTCGGATACGGATTCGCCTTTGGCCGCGGAACTGGAGTCTGCGGACTGGAATCCGAGTACCGAACCCCCGAGGTTCAGCATGGCAGCCTCAAAGCTGAGTCTTGTTCTTGTGCTCGGCTCATAAAAGCAGGTTGCGAGCTTTTTGCCCTCGCAGAGATGCGCGTACTGCTCGGGGTGGTCGTACATTTTACCGGCCAGCGCAAGAAGGGCGTCGGTTTCCTCCACGGAAAGGTCCATGGGGCTGATGAGATGTTTCATGTGTGTCCTCCTGTATATGTTATTTTCGATAATAGACAAATGTGACAGCCGTCCGCTTCAAAAAATAAGCCCGCTAGTTTATTTAGCAGGCTTAAATCCGAAGTAACGTAAACAATTGTTATAGCAGATATCCTCAACAAGGGAACCGAGGAACGTCATATTGGCGGGATACTCACCGCCTTCTACGAGACCGCCGAGGAACCGGCACAGGATCCGGCGGAAATACTCATGTCTCGTATAGGAAAGGAAACTGCGGGAATCCGTCAGCATGCCGATGAAATTCCCGATAACACTTTGGTTCGAAAGACTTGTGAGCTGGTCTAACATTCCCTGCTTATTGTCATTGAACCACCATGCGGAGCCGTGCTGGATCTTGCCGACGCACGAACTGTCCTGGAAACAGCCGATGACGGAATCGATAGCGGTATTGTCAATCGGGTTCAGGGAATAAAGAATCGTCTTCGGAAGCTCTTCCGTAGCGGCAAGGGCATTCATAAATTCGGTAAGGCTCGCTATCGGCGTATGATTGTCAATGCAGTCATAACCGGTGTTCGGACCGATCTTCTCATACATAAAAGCATTGTTGTCGCGCTTCACGCCGTAATGCAGCTGCATTACGAAATCCGCCTTGTGATATTCCCTTGCAAGGAATAAAAGGAGATTGGTGCGGTAAGCCATCGCTTCCTCACGGGAGATAATCCCGCCGTCCATTTCTTACGGAAAATGCTATTGGCAGTCTCATCATCGCAGGGGTGATACATTACAAACGGAAGACCGTGATCGGCGGTTTTACATCCGCGGAAAGCAAAGTACTGAATCCGTTCCGCAAGACAGTCCTTCAGATCGGAAAGACTGAACATTGCCCAGTCGCAAACCGAACCGAGCCGCTCAATGTGGGCGGCGAAATCGGGCTTTTCAATATCTACGAAAGGATCGGGACGGAAAGCAGGAAGCACCTGGACGTCGAAACTCTTGTCGTCGGCGAGCTGCTTATGAAAATGAAGATCGTCGCACGGATCGTCGGTGGTGCAGAGAATCCGTACATTCGACTTTTTAATGAGACCTCTTGCGCTCATGCCGGACTGTTCCAGCACGCGGTTGCAGCGGTCATAGATATCTTTGGCATTGGCGGCGGTAAGAGGCTCGTCAATACCGAAATAACGTTTTAATTCAAGATGGCTCCAGTGATAGATCGGATTGCCCGGAGCCCTCTCCAAAGCGGCGGCAAATGCGGCAAACTTCTCAAAGTCATCGCCGTTACCGGTAATCAGTTCCTCCGGTACACCGTTCGCGCGCATCAAACGCCATTTATAATGATCGGCGCCGAGCCAGAGCTCCGTAATGGAACGGAAGGTTACATCCTCGGCAATCTCCTGAACGGGAATATGGCAATGATAATCCACAATCGGCATATGCTCTGCGTACTTATGGTACAGTACGACAGCACATTCCGTATCAAGAAGAAAGTTTCTGTCCATGAATTCCATGCCGTAACCTCATTCTTGCGCATCCGCGCCTGTTCTTATCTGCATCATCCTAACACATTCGAACCGCTTTTTCAATAGAATTTCCTCGAAAAATGTAAAATCCCCAAGATATAGTAATTATTGAATTATTCATTTGCAAATCGTCGCAAGATATGGTAAAATTCTAACAGTATTTGTGTTCGGAGGTCGGTATGAGTAAAGTTGTTACGCTCGGCGAGATTATGCTTCGTCTTTCCACGCCGGGATATGAGCGTTTTGTACAGGCAGACAGTTTCGATGTATGCTACGGCGGAGGCGAGGCCAATGTGGCGGTTTCCCTGGCCGGATTCGGATATGACGTTTCCTATGTAACCAAGCTTCCGAAGAACGAGATCGGTAAGAGCGCTGCGGCTTCCCTGATGAAGGAAGGCGTTGAATGTTCGAATATCGTATGGGGCGGCGACCGTGTCGGCATCTATTATCTTGAGACCGGCGCTTCGGTTCGTCCTTCGAAGGTAATCTATGACCGCGCGCATTCCGCCATTGCGGAAGCGGTTCCTTCCGATTTTGATTTCGATAAGATTTTCGAAGGCGCGGAGTGGTTCCATTTTACGGGAATTACGCCTGCCATCAGCGACAGCGCGGCCGAAGTGACGAAGGCAGCTCTGATAAGCGCCAAGAAACACGGTCTGACGGTTTCCTGCGATCTGAATTTCCGAAAGAAACTCTGGAGTTCCGAGAAGGCGCAGAAGGTTATGACCGAGCTGATGCAGTATGTGGATGTGTGCATCGGAAACGAAGAGGATGCCGACAAGGTACTCGGTTTCAAGCCCGGCAAGACCGATGTAACAAGCGGAAGCCTGGAACTTGCGGGTTATGAAGACATCTTTAAGCAGATGACCGAGCGTTTCGGATTCAAGTATGTGGTAAGTTCTCTTCGTGAGAGCCTTTCCGCATCCGACAACAACTGGTCGGCAGCCATTTACGACGGAAAGAAATTCTATCATTCCCGTACCTATAAGCTGCATATCGTGGACCGCGTAGGCGGAGGCGATTCGTTCGCAGCCGGATTGATCTGCGGCCTTTTGGACGGAAAGACCGGGCCGGAAGCTTTGGAATTTGCCGTAGCGGCAAGCGCATTGAAGCATACGATTCCGGGAGATTTCAACCACGTAACAAGAGACGAAGTACTTGCCCTTGCCGGCGGAGACGGCAGTGGACGGGTACAGAGATAAATGAAAGGGGACAAAAACTATGGCACTGAAAATTCAAAAAGTAACCGATGAGGCATTCGCAACCTACGGACGTATCGTTACCGGATACGACACGAAGGAGCTTCTGGATGTTCTCGTAAAGACGACCCCCGCTCCGGCGGATGCGGTTGTTTATGTTCCTTCCGATGCAGGTCTTGAGGCGACTCCCGCGATGAAGGATTTCACGCTGAACTGCTACGGCGGCATGCCGATTCAGATCGGTTACTGCAACGGCAATAACTATCTTCTGAACTGTCTTGAGTACCACAGGGATTCGGAGATCAATATCGCGGCGGATGACGCGGTTCTGATCCTCGGACGCCAGGAGGATATTAAGGACGGCAAATACGATACGGCCAACGTCGAAGCGTTCCTGGTACCGAAGGGATGCGCAGTCGAGGTTTATGCGACCAGTCTGCACTATGCTCCCTGCACGGTGGACGGAACGGACGGTTTCCGCGTGATCGTGGTCCTGCCCCGCGGCACCAATACCGATAAGCCGGTTTTCGAGCCTGCCTGTGAAGAGGACCGCTGGATGACGGCCCGCAACAAATGGCTGCTGGCGCATCCCGAATCCAATGAGGCAAAAAACGGCGCCCACATCGGTCTGCGCGGCGTCAACATCGACATCAAGGAGGATATCTGAAGATGATGACCAATATTCCCGAAGTCAAGCTCGGCCTGATCGCCGTCAGCCGCGACTGTTTCCCCATCGC
>JAEEGH010020244.1_pt1 | contig 13859 bp, 10 predicted proteins | sample 9134181 | NCBI WGS metagenome assembly JAEEGH01 (sample SAMN16246544, study PRJNA631951) | gut metagenome | biome: gut microbiome; feature: rumen; material: DP-attached | host: Bos | place: Iran: Karaj | collected 2018-10
ACCGCATGAAGGTCAACGGCTGGTTCGGATTCTACGTAGGCGGAGGCTTCCGCATCTACGAGAACCTCGCGCACGAGAAGGGCGACGACGGCTGCGACGGCTGGATACGTTCCGGCGTGAAGTTTACGTTCAACCCGGTCGATACCAAGTTCTAAAAAGAAGCAAACCCCTTCAAAGGAGCACCCATGTCCCTGAAACACTCTTTAACCCGAATTGTGGCGTTAACAGCCACGCTCCTCGCGGCCTGCGGCGATGAAGTCACTGAAGTGACCGAAGTCCACGAGACTGGCATGAAGATTGTCGAAAAGGGCGAAAAGTTGCCCAAGTGCACCACGGAAAACGAGGGCACGATGGTGTATGCTTTGGATTCAGCTGCGGCGTACCTCTGCATCAACAGGGATTGGACTTCGTTCAACGGTAAGGACGGCGCTGATGGTAAGGATGGCCGTGACGGTAAAGATGGCGAAGATGGTGCGAAAGGCGATAAGGGTGACCAGGGCGAACAAGGTGTCAAAGGCGATGCTGGTGAAAAGGGCGATACTGGCGAGCAAGGTCCTAAGGGAGACAAGGGCGACGACGGCAACGATGGTAAAGATGGTCAAGACGGCAAGAGCATTGAAGGGGCCGAGAACTTTTTCATAGATGCTCGTGACAAGCAGATATACAAGAAGGTGACCATCGGGACCCAGACATGGATGGCGGAAAACCTCAACTTTGAAACTGATGGCAGCCGTTGCTACAATGACTCCGCTAAATACTGCGCCAAGTACGGCCGTTATTATACCTGGGCCGATGCCATGGACAGCGCTACGGTGTTTTCGGATAATGCCAAGGGCTGTGGCTATGACGTAGAATGCACAATAAAGACCCCTGCACGTGGTATTTGCCCGGAAGGCTGGCATATTCCGGATACTACGGAATGGAAAATGCTGTACACTGCAATGGGTGAATCATCCTACGCTATGCAGGCGAAAGGCTTTGAAAAATGGCCTGATGCCACGGATGAATTCGGTTTCTCTGCGTACCCTCTTTGTGACAACGTCTTTGACCGTTCCTGCAATGACGGCTCCGCAGCCTACTTCTGGAGTGCCACAGAGTATAATGAGTTTTTTGCCTCCTACTGGAACTTGCGTGCGAACAATGCTGCTATCAACAGCAACAGTAAAAGCGATAACGCAAAGAATGGAGGTGCCGCTGTCCGTTGCATCAAGGACTCTGCCGAGTAGGCTCGGGACCCTGCGTTATACTCGCGTAGTCGAGGATCTCCCTCTCGCATATTTATATATATTTCCCACAGACATAGCCCCATTCCTCGCGGTTTGGGGCGCGGTGCCGTTGTAATTCACTTTCAGAATTTCTACTTTAAGTAGTGCAGATACAACTCGTCCATCTTTAAACCGCAGTCATAAGCAGTTGTGATTTGCTTTCAGAATTTCTACTTTAAGTAGTGCAGATACAACTTCGCAACAGTAGAACCGAGCGATGGCGTAGTTGTGATTTGCTTTCAGAATTTCTACTTTAAGTAGTGCAGATACAACAAGAATGCCAACAATAAGCACAATGACTTCGTTGTGATTTGCTTTCAGAATTTCTACTTTAAGTAGTGCAGATACAACTCTTGCGCAGAACCATGCGTTTTCGTTGGCGTTGTGATTTGCTTTCAGAATTTCTACTTTAAGTAGTGCAGATACAACCCCAAGATAGCCTCGCCAGCGCGATCATTTGTTGTGATTTGCTTTCAGAATTTCTACTTTAAGTAGTGCAGATACAACAAACGCGAAGCGGCCGACAATAATGTCGACGTTGTGATTTGCTTTCAGAATTTCTACTTTAAGTAGTGCAGATACAACCGCTGGGGTTGACAACGACGCCCGTGTTGTGTTGTGATTTGCTTTCAGAATTTCTACTTTAAGTAGTGCAGATACAACATATTATCAGCAACATGCAAATACTTTTCCGTTGTGATTTGCTTTCAGAATTTCTACTTTAAGTAGTGCAGATACAACCAGGTCGGTCGGCGACTTCGACGGGCCGTGGTTGTGATTTGCTTTCAGAATTTCTACTTTAAGTAGTGCAGATACAACTTTTGGGATGATCCTTCTAATCCTATTGCTGTTGTGATTTGCTTTCAGAATTTCTACTTTAAGTAGTGCAGATACAACCGGACAATTAAGCATAAAAGGCATTAACACGTTGTGATTTGCTTTCAGAATTTCTACTTTAAGTAGTGCAGATACAACATGAAGGCACTTGTGGCGATGCACTACCTTGTTGTGATTTGCTTTCAGAATTTCTACTTTAAGTAGTGCAGATACAACTCCGTCATCGTGGGTGACTTCCTCTTCCTCGTTGTGATTTGCTTTCAGAATTTCTACTTTAAGTAGTGCAGATACAACTACACACTGACACCATTACAGACCGCGATAGTTGTGATTTGCTTTCAGAATTTCTACTTTAAGTAGTGCAGATACAACGGACTACATCAGCGCCATGCGCAGCGCCGTGTTGTGATTTGCTTTCAGAATTTCTACTTTAAGTAGTGCAGATACAACCCAGCTGATTGGCCGCAACGGACCCGAAGAGTTGTGATTTGCTTTCAGAATTTCTACTTTAAGTAGTGCAGATACAACCCGATCCTGAAGACTAGACCTTTCTCCCGCGTTGTGATTTGCTTTCAGAATTTCTACTTTAAGTAGTGCAGATACAACTTTACCAACATGCCGCGCGGCGTCCAGGTGTTGTGATTTGCTTTCAGAATTTCTACTTTAAGTAGTGCAGATACAACATGCGGCTTGACATGACGCGTCGCAGGATCGTTGTGATTTGCTTTCAGAATTTCTACTTTAAGTAGTGCAGATACAACATTTTGTCGGTGTCTTCGCCTTCACCCACTGTTGTGATTTGCTTTCAGAATTTCTACTTTAAGTAGTGCAGATACAACAAATTGATAGTGACATTCAGCTGCTGCATGGTTGTGATTTGCTTTCAGAATTTCTACTTTAAGTAGTGCAGATACAACTTTCACGCCGTTCATAAAGACGCTGCCAATGTTGTGATTTGCTTTCAGAATTTCTACTTTAAGTAGTGCAGATACAACACGCATTTGTTGACGAGCAAGCAAAGCATTGTTGTGATTTGCTTTCAGAATTTCTACTTTAAGTAGTGCAGATACAACAATTCGTTTGAAGGCTACCGCATTGATAGCGTTGTGATTTGCTTTCAGAATTTCTACTTTAAGTAGTGCAGATACAACTGTCAAACGTCAATATAGGATCATCAAACGGTTGTGATTTGCTTTCAGAATTTCTACTTTAAGTAGTGCAGATACAACCGTTCGGTTGTGCCAGTGCGCGTATCAACTGTTGTGATTTGCTTTCAGAATTTCTACTTTAAGTAGTGCAGATACAACGGCCGTGTACTTATAGACCTCGTTTGTATAGTTGTGATTTGCTTTCAGAATTTCTACTTTAAGTAGTGCAGATACAACAATATTGATAACGCCATTAACGTTCGGAGTGTTGTGATTTGCTTTCAGAATTTCTACTTTAAGTAGTGCAGATACAACAACGAAGTGACGGCAGCCTTGGCACGGTTCGTTGTGATTTGCTTTCAGAATTTCTACTTTAAGTAGTGCAGATACAACACCGTAAAGCTCGGGTGTGTGATGGTCTGTGTTGTGATTTGCTTTCAGAATTTCTACTTTAAGTAGTGCAGATACAACTTTTGAGCACGTAGAAGCCCGATTCCTTCAGTTGTGATTTGCTTTCAGAATTTCTACTTTAAGTAGTGCAGATACAACAGAACAAGATCTGCTGCTCAACGGCGGCGTGTTGTGATTTGCTTTCAGAATTTCTACTTTAAGTAGTGCAGATACAACGGACGCATAGAAAGATTTGCAATTTCATTAGTTGTGATTTGCTTTCAGAATTTCTACTTTAAGTAGTGCAGATACAACTGATTTGCTGTATCTGTAATTAAATCAAAGACTTAGACTTTGATTTAATAAAAGAAAAAATCGGCCTTCAAAGGGTCGATTTTTTCTCTTTTACACTAGTTTTTACGTTTCAAAAGAGCTCTAGTTGAGGGGATGCCTTGGGGGCAGGTTTCTCCTTTTTCCCGTAAATCACCTGGATTCTGCCAAATTGCTTGTCCGTTATGCATAGAATGCTGACGGTCCCTTTTGGGGGAATGCAGCTTTTTACTCGTGCGATGTGAACTTCCGCATTTTCCGCAGACGCACAATGCCGGATGTAAATAGAAAGCTGGAATCGGGTAAAACCGTCAAGAAGCAAGTCCTTCCTGAACTGCGTGTGTCGCTGCCGTTCTATCTTTGTTTCTGTTGGCAAATCAAAAAACACCAAAACCCACATAATACGGTACTCGCTAAATCGGTTCATCCGGCACCTCTGGATAAAGTACCTTTCGTGACTCTCCTTCAAAACACTTGCTTAAGGATGCCGCTGTCATTCCTACGGCATTCATTAGTGGACTTCGCCTGCTGTCAATTATAACGTCGGCTACAGGAATCTTTAAAAGTTCAGCCTTTATTTCTTTGGTTAAGTCTTCTGGATAGGAATTTGTTTTTCTAAGAATTGAAATTACTAATTTATCTACAATAGGGCGATATGGCTCCATTATATCATCGGCCAGACAATAGGCGTTGTACCGGTTGTGGTGATGGATTCCGAAGGTGGGGAGGAGACCGCTAGCCACGAGAGCACGGGCTACTATCCCTCGCAATATGGCGTAGCCATAATTTAACATGTTGTTGGGCGGGACACCGTTCCTGTCTCGAGTGAAGTAGGGAATGTCGGGAAACATTTCTTTCCAGTAATAAGCCGCAGCTACCGCCTCCCTGTTGTCCACGTCTCCACTTCGGACGTCGTTAGCCCAGACAAGCATGTTTTTTACTTCGATTTTGCGGCTTTGCTGTAGAACTTTCGCCTGATTGAAGATCTTCTGCTGTACCGTTTGCTGCCATAGTTGCTTTTTTAGCGGAAGGGATGCTTCTGTTTGCGCTTGAAATTTCTCGCTTTGTAGGGTGTTCCCTGTTAATGGTAATAGAAGACCAACAGGAAGATGTGTTTTGCCGCAGTTGATGATTGCGCAGTTGTTTTCGATTAGCGCCTCCAACAGGGCATTGGTAATTGTAATTTGCGGATTATCCAATACGATAAAACCGACATCCTCTATAGGGACGGTCTTTTCTTCTTCGCCCTGCTTTTTCACAACCAGTTGGTTGTTTCGAAGGCTCAGATAGGCAGAATTGCCGAAATAAAGAGTTCGTTTTATCATAGATACCTCTATAACCTCGCTTTGTCTGAAAGCGAACGAATGCCAATAACATTTTGACGAATTACTCTTTAGGTAATCAATTTTCCAAGTAGAGAAACTTTAACTTTGTGTGGCTTTGACTGAAAAAGTGATTTTATAGATTTTATTCGGATGAACTTACCTATTTCGCGAGCTTCTGCAGAACCATCAACATTTGTTTCAAGATGATATCTAAATATATAGTCGCATGCAGATAAGGATTGTACGCGATAAAGGTGTTGGTTGATGAATGCATAATTATGTTCTTTTATTGCTTTTTCATAGGTTTCGTCGTCTAATCCCATGACGAACATTTCATTGATTTGCATGCTTTGCACGAAAGTCCAGTTGTCTTGTGGTAAACACGAGGTGAATTCTTCGGGACAATCCTTTGCTTTCGCGATTTTCCGTGCTTCAACAGGATTGGTGATGATAATTGGTAACCCGTATTTCTTTCTTTCTACAGCATGCCAGAAGGTGGCAACGGATTCTTGTAAGTTTCCTGCTTCGTCTTTATAGATGGCAATATGATGGTTGCTTCCTGGTTTGACGAAACCAATGTCATTCCCATTTTCGTCTTTTTTGACAGGAACAACTGCAGACAATCCTGTAAAACAGCGGACGTTTCTTATGCGGATTTTGTGAGCGGAGTCTGTATAAATTGGGTTGTTTTCAATATCTTTGAAGGCGTCTTTTTCATTTCCATTAAATTCCTTCAAATGTCTATAAAGAATATCTTTTATGTGTCCATCAACAACAGATTCGATGTCTTTAGCTTTGAAACCTTCGAGCGGATATTTGATGACGAATTCTTCTCTGTGACAGTCTGCATTTTCAAGCTTTTTACCGCTGAGAAGTACGATAGGTTCCTTTTTGAGGGAAAGAATCGCTTTCTTTACATCGTTTTCATGTTGTTTTAATCTACCTATTATCGCAGCCTTTATTTCTGCGTTTACAATAGATTGCGGATTTTCGAAAAGATATTTAACAGGTTTATCCCTATCAAGAACCTTAATTTTTCCATAAACGGATTCTTCGCTTAAAGGGCCTCGAGGGATTACGATGCCTGTTTGCAAGATTTTTTTCTTTCCTTGCTCGTATTTTACACGCTTGCCAATAGTGGCGACGCGTTTTCCTGCTTTAAAGGAGATCAAAACGTTAGAAACCTTTTGCGCAACCTCGTCTGTGGAAAAGTGCTTGCGTTCTCTGAGCCATTCTTGCAACAAGGAATAGTCGTTTTTCCATTCCTTACTTTGCTTTTCTACCTCTTGGAATATTGCGTCACGTTCCGTATTTAGGTGATTTAATCGCTGGATAATGGATTGGCGAGTCATTGCGATAACCAAGGCATCTATGGCGTGATGACGGTGGTCTAGGCGTTTACTCCAGTTTTGAATCCTTTCTTCTGTATGTACTTCGCCCTTGTGATCAAATTCTCTGAGTTCTGTTAAACCACCTTTTTTGTAACGGTCAAAATTCAATTGATGGAGAATCTCGTCATACCCCCAGGTGTGTCGAATGAAATCTGTTACGCTGCCACTTGTGGCGTAAACATTGTAGCAGACTTCTTTGAGCATCTCAATGGCTTTTTTTGCAATGTACTGGGTTTGGCGTAGCTGTCTGTCAATGAAGTCGGAGGGAATGTCGTTTTGGGTTGTTAGCAAACGTTCGTATTTCGTTTTGCTGATTTTGCCATCTTTGTAAAAATCATTGACTCGCTTTATATACGCATCAAATGCATCGCTGTTTTGGCCTTTCATAAAGTCGTATGCAGTTTTATTTCCCTTGGTTGCGTTGCACTTGCGGCATGCGCAAACTTTGTTGGCAAAGCTGTCATCGAAGAGCAGTGACTTCGGGATGACATGCTCTACTTCCACGTCAAAACCGGAGAGAAATTCTACTGCGCTAACGGGTTGCCCGCAGTAGAAACATTTTTGGTCGGATTCTTCCCAAAGTCTATATTTTTGAATCCTGTTTCTGCTAACAGGAATGCCAAATTCTTGAATTTTTCCTCCAATGGCTTTATTTTCTCGTTCTCTTTTTGCGATGTTCGAGGCTGTTGCGTTGCGCTCGTCTTTGGATTGCTTTAATTCTCGGGCGAGTTCAACGCGAATTTCGTCCATTTGTCCGTATTCATCGTAAATCGCATTTACGACATTGACCATTTGGTTTAGGATTTTTTCGATAACAGGCTGACGTAAGTCATTCCTCTTGATTTGAGGTAACCTGTCCAGTAATGTGCGGGCTTGATTCTCTGCGGTGGTAAGGGATCCGGAATGATTGTAGCCTGCTGCTGCGCACGCATCGCTATATACCAATCCCTCCTGAAGGAATGGCAAAATGCGACGAATAGCCTTGGCGGATTTATTTCCAAATCCGGGTTTGACAAAATCAATCCTGAAAAGGTTGTCTACAATAGTTTCGTCGGTAATGTTGTATTTTTTCTTTAGAGTACTTTGTAGCTCATCTTTGTCGGACAGTGAATAGACTGTGTGCCAGAGCGTATATAACGGCTCGTTTTGAAAATTACTGCTAATAACTTTCAATACTTCGCCGGTGGCCTCGTTGACGAAGTTAGAGTTTTCGAGAGTGAGGTCAAAACGTAGAAGCTCATTTGCGCTTGGCATATTTGCTATTGCAGAGGCCAATTTTGTCTTGGTCGTATTGCCTTGAACGCCATTTTTTTCAAAATATTTTTTTAGGCCCTGTTCGTCGTCTTTATTTAACTTGAGAAGTTTGGAAAAATCTTTGGCGGTCATCTTTTCGTGACTGTCCAAATATTTAACGACTTTAAGGCGTTCTTCTTGTGTTAATTCTCTAGCTTCTTTGTTGCCGTTTTCAAGTCGAATGTTCTCAAGTCGAATGTTATTTACGAATTCCCAAATGCGGCAAATTTGAAATAGGGGAGATGTTCTCGGTGCGACTTTAGGGCCATCAAAAACAGCTTTTCCCTCCTTGTTTTTGTATTCGTGCTTTTCAAATTCGCAAATGGAAACCAAGTGCTTGCATGATTTTAGGTTCCGCTGATAGAAGATAATCTCGTTGCGAATGCGGTGTATAAATTTGTCCGTGAGTACTTGCGGATAATATTTGCGCTGGACAGCGATGATTTGATCAAACTCGGCTATATATGCTCCGCGAGGGAAAACCTGTTCCTTAGTTCGATAGGTGTAGAATTTTCCTTTTTCGGTTACAACTTCGTTTTCTTTTAATTTCTCGGCGAAGTATTGACCAATGGTTTGCCTGCGCTCTTTAATCATTGCGAAACGTTGATTTACGGCGGCGACATAATCAGTTTGCTTCTTGTCTCCGGCTTCGTCTGCTTTCGCGTGTTTATAGCCACGTTTTTGGTTGATATGATAAAGAACTCGTCCGATTTCGGGCAACGAAAGTTGATGTCCTTCTGTTGCAGCGTTTGCTCGTAAGGTCCATAGATCAAGGACGGGAAGCTTAATTAGATGTTCGTCAGGGAGCATCTTGTGCTTTCTTAGTTCGACGGTCAGGTTCTCTCGGCGAAGCTGGTAGCGGTCATAACCTTTGCGTGCCGTTCGCTTTTGTGTTCTTTTCTGGTTCTTGGAAATGGCGTTGCCTGTAGAGAACTCGTTTGCGTCATCCGTTGAAAGGGGAACAATCCTGCTTCCCATTCCAAGGATTTCTGCAGGATCTCCGTTTTCGTCTGCTGAGATAACACTCCAACCGATGGAGCTTACGCCCAAATCCAGTCCAAGAATCTTCTTCATTTGTCAAATCCTTTTGTTTATATTCTTTTTTAAAATACTCTCTTTTTTTATAGAAAGTATCAAAAAAAATGCTTTTTTTTGTTGAAAATTGCCTTTTTTGCCTGCCTTTTATAGGAGGCCAAATCTATAAATATAGGTTTGTTTGATGTCATATTTTGACAATTCGTAAATTGTGTGAAAAAGTGCAAAAAAAAGAAAAAAGATGTTGCTCGTTTGAAAAAAGAATTGTATATTATGTTCATTCTGAAAGCAAATCACAATAAGGATTATTCCGTTGTGAAAACATTTAGAGCGGCGCTTCTTTCGAAGCGTCGTTCTCTTTTTTTGAAAAACTCGCAAAACCTCTTGACAACCGCCATCTAGTAATTTATATTTAGTGCACAAGTGTGTAGAAAGTGGCTTTTCGCGCACGGTGTAAAACAATCAAAGCCCCGCCTTTTTAAGCATGTAGGCGGAGGGAGGAAAGATGAAGAATGGCGTAAACGCTGGTGGTGTCGGCATATGGCTCGACGAAATTGTTCCCTGCCTCAAGGATACCGAAACTGGGGAAATCAAGGAAACGGTGGTGTTCAGGATTGAAAGCAGGTCTTTCCTGGAAAAATTCAACGAAAAGAACGGGTGGGAAATTAATTGGATCAAAATTCCCAAAGAAGTTGAGGTCTTTGCCCTTGCTTTGAAGGAAAATAATGAAATTCAGGGGCTTGTCGGGGTGAGGAATGATGTGGATGTAAAAGCGGCGTATATTCATTGGGCTTGTACCGCTCCGCAAAATAACAAACATGCTTTTGGTAAGCAAAAATTCATCGGTGTTGGGGGGCATCTTTTTGCCATAGCGGCGGACCGTTCCCTTGCATGGGGATATGACGGATTTATTCATGGTTTTGCCCTTAACAAAGAGCTGTTAAATCACTATATTGATGTTCTAGGTGCAACTTATTTGGGTGCTCTGCATCCATACCAATTTGCTTTTAGCAGGATGGCATCACAAAAACTTCTGGAGGTCTATACCTATGAGTGGAATTAGAAAGCCCGCCGTCATTCTGGCGGATTCCATGGAAGAGTACTTGGCTCCTCCGAATCCCTATAAAAATCCTCCTAAAGGCAAGCTGAACCTACTGGAATTAGGGCGATATGCCGAGCGTGTTGGAAAGGAATTTGATGAACTGACTGCCGATGAAATCCTGCAGTTCAAGATTCCGTAATCTATAACCTTGATGTCATAGTAGCCCGTAGCCCCGCCTTTTTACGCATGTAGGCGGAAAAGCATGCAAGGCGAACGAAGCAAAATCAAACTTGTTTGATTTTATTTCTCTTCAGTATGCCATTTTGCATTTTTTGCAAATTACAAATTCGGGCAAACCTGTCGGAAATTCCGACAGGTTCAAATCAAGAGCTTCCTCAAGGTCTTTTTTTATTCTGGGATTTCAGGATAAGGGGGCGCCTCTAACATCATCCGGCCGCAAATAGCGGCCAAATGGAGGCTTGAAATACCTGTTATGAAAGAAAATATTGACAACTTGTCAAAAATTGAGTATATTGTAAGAAAGTACGGTCGAGGAAATGGGTTGCATGTTGGAAAAATGAATCGGGAACTTTAACCATAGAGGTCTACTATGTTGGCAGTCGTGAAAGCGCCCCCTACGCACGGCACTAAGAAGCCGGTTTCCTTCAAGATTGAAGGCGAACAGATTCCCGACTTCGTTTTGGGGATGCTTAAGTACATGTTCCCGAAGTGCGTCAAGATTTATGATGCCCCGGTCAAGAAGCGCCATGATAAGGACGAGGAGTCTGTTGCGCTTGAAAGCACCGATTGGTACAAGAAGATGTCTGCGGAGATGACTCCGGGCAAGGCAATCCGTGCCGATCGTGGGCTTCGTGGATGGACTCAGAATGTTCTTGCGCAAAAGCTCGGCATCTCTATACAGAACCTTTCCGCGATGGAACACGATCGCCGCCCTGTATCCAAGAAAATGGCCACGAAGCTGTCCCAGGTTTTCGGTGTTCCGCCCGAAACGTATTTCAGGTTCTGACTGTACTAAAAAATGCGGAATATCGCTCAATGGCGTAAAATGGCATATAAAATACCTTAGCAAAATCGGTACCATCTCTATATAACTATATTATTCCTAAACCAAGGAGTTTTTTATGGCAGAAATCGGTACACCTCTAAGTTCTAGCGCCACGAAGGTGCTGTTTTGCGGAGCGGGCGAACTCGGCAAGGAAGTCATCATCGAGATGATGCGTCTCGGCGTTGAGGTTATCGCCGTGGACCGTTATGCCAATGCGCCCGGCATGCAGGTGGCCCACCGTAGCCACGTCATCAACATGCTCGATGGTGCCGAACTGCGCCGCGTGATTGAACTGGAGAAGCCCGACTACATCGTCCCGGAAGTCGAGGCGATTGCGACCGACACGCTCGTGGAACTTGAGAAGGAAGGCTTCAACGTCATCCCGACCGCGAAGGCCACCAAGCTCACGATGAACCGCGAGGGCATCCGCCGCCTTGCCGCTGAGGAACTGGGCCTCAAGACGAGCCCGTACCGCTTTGCCGACAATTTTGAGGATTTCCAGAAGGCTGTCAAGGAAATCGGCATCCCCTGCGTGGTGAAGCCGGTGATGAGTTCTTCGGGTCACGGCCAGAGCGTCATCAAGACGGAGGCCGACATCCAGAAGTCGTGGGACATTTCCCAGCACGAGGGCCGTACCGGCCATGCCAGCCGCGTGATTGTCGAAGGTTTCGTGCCGTTCGATTACGAGATTACTTTGCTCACGGTGCGCCATGTGGGCGGCACCAGCTTCCTCGAACCCGTGGGTCACCATCAGGTGGGTGGCGACTACCAGGAATCCTGGCAGCCCCAGCCGATGAAGCCGGAACTCCTGGAACAGGCGAAGGACATCGCGAAAAAGATTACCGACGCTCTCGGTGGCCGCGGCATTTTTGGTGTGGAACTGTTCGTATGCAAGGACCAGGTACTCTTCAGCGAAGTTTCTCCGCGCCCGCACGATACTGGCATGGTGACGCTCATCAGCCAGGACCTTTCTGAATTTGCGCTGCATGCCCGCGCTATCTTGGGCCTGCCTATCCCGAACATCGCTTTCCACGGCCCGAGCGCCTCGAAGGCAATCGTCGTGGACGGCAATTCCGATCATGTGAAGTTCGGTGGCCTCGAAGAAGTGCTTGCAGAACCTGACACTGCACTTCGCCTGTTCGGCAAGCCCGAACTCAAGGGCCACCGCCGCCTGGGCGTGTTGCTTGCCCGCCGCGACACGGTGGAAGAGGCCAAGGCGCAGGTCATGGCCATGCGCGAAAAAGTAAAAGTGGAACTGTAATTGGTTGCATGTCAATGAAAAGATTATTTGAATTACTCTTCCCTGCACTGCTGCTTGCGGCATGCTACTCACCGGAGCCCTTCGAGGCTGAATCGGTCGAGTCTGCGTCCAGTGGCAAGTCCGATATCGGGACGGTCTTCCCGGTGAACACGCAGAAGCAGATTTGTAACCCCTCCGTGTCCCAGGATACGGTAAACTATCCGGCTGCGATGCTCTGGCTGAACTTTGGCGGTACGCTCAAGGTGACTCCGCCGGATTCTGGCTTTACGACAAGCGGGGTAATCCAGCATGACCGCCTGACTATTTCCGATACCTCGGGCAAGGTGCTCTGGTACATGATGCGCGATACGGCCGCGGGCGAATGCCAGTTCCAGGATCCGGAATGGAGTACGCACGCCGACTACGCCGTTGCGCTCCGCGCCTACGACTTGGACGGGAAGAAGGCCTGCGAGAATCTGGACTACGGGATTTTCGCCGTGCGCATGTCGGATAGCAAGCGGTTCTGGTTCTACGACAAGAATATTATCGAGACGGCGTCCCCGCACCTGTGGGTTTCGCCGGATGCATCCGTTGATGAGGATGCCGCGGATTCTACGGTGGAAGGCTTCTTTGGCACCGACAAGGTGCGCCTGACCTACGTGGACGGCGATGACAAGATTGTGTTTGTCGATTTTGCGAACGGCGGGCTTGATAAGGCGAAGACGCTTGCAAGGCCTTCCGGCAAGTCCGGCTGGAGCATTGACGCTCCGATGATTTCGCCGGACGGAAACTTCATTGTCTATAATGTGCTCGAGAATCCGACGACGTGGGAAGCCTACATCCAGGAACTTTCCGCGAACTCTTCGCCGGTAAAAATCGAACGCGGGCAGAACTCGCTTTCGGAACCCGCGCAACCGCACTGGTTCTCGTTCGAAGGCAGACTCTTTGTCGTGTGGACGGAATTCCCGCAGGGCTCGCAGATGCTCAACAAGAACGACCTTGCACAGGAATCCGTGCAGGACGGTTCCGTGGGTCGCACGGTGATGCGTGAAGTCCGCCTGACGGCAGGAGCCCCGAGCGACCTTGCTGTGGAATGGGTCGGCGATGTACGTGAAATTGCCTCCATTCCCATGATTGGCGGGCGTTCTCCCGATGGCAGGTTCCTTGCCACCGGTACAAACTACGGCTACTTGCTGGAACTTCCGTGAGGTGCACAATGAAGAATTCCTTACTCAAGTCTGGCAAAAAAATCGGTGCGGTCGCATCTCTCGCGGCTGTCGCTACCTGCGCGTTCCTCGCCGCATACAACGCTCCTGTTGAACCCGCTACCCCCTGGGAATCTATCGGCGGGTGCGGTGCCGGCGGTTCTGGTGGTGGTGCGAGCGATGGCATCAAGTGGATCGGCCAGGGCGTTTCGGGCGGCTACCTGGAAACGGAAGTGTTTACCAAGTACAGCGTCGGCCAGAATTTCTCGGGCCTCACGCTCACCCCGCATTT